>Ga0049095_10000343_pt1 | contig 9061 bp, 6 predicted proteins | sample WorMetexBAHAMAS3_FD_55034 | JGI IMG/M metagenome (GOLD analysis project Ga0049095, IMG submission 55034) | Marine gutless worms symbiont microbial communities from Max Planck institute for Marine Microbiology, Germany - Inanidrilus exumae... | ecosystem: Host-associated > Annelida > Digestive... | reverse complement strand
TAGTCTATGTTTTCCGTGTAATACCATTACCCTGGGGGGTACAAGCAAACCAATAGCATTTTTAGGCTCAGGGAATGATACTGATGACTACCTGCTACAGCCACATTTTGTAAGGAAAAANNTTTTTTTGACTTTTTCATGCCTCATATAACCGAATTTGGGAATAACATAGCTTTTCGCGAATTTTCAANAACATTTCTTCGGCTTCAAATACCTACAATAACTGTGCACCATTAGATAGACATTCAGCTGCTGAAACTACTACTGTTTGAATGATCATCCCAGCTGTTTCCAGCGCAGAGCTACATATTTTTAAACAGTGAATGTCTAGAAAAAAATCCCGACAAAACTGAAAATATGACTGACTCTGACTATACATCTCATATTCATCCCAAACATTGTAATAAATGATACACCGTTGACAAGGCAATGATTTGGGCTATCTTGTATAATAAATGTCTTTGGTTAAAATCTCCTTCAATCAAGACAGCACTGAATTTTTCAATCACTATAATAACAAAATACCAAAACTATTGGTGGTAGCCTAATATACAAAATGTATAGGATGAAATGTAAAATGCCAATACATCATTGAATGTATACACTTAATTCACAATACAACATAAGCCTCTCCTCCTTTATCCGGGCTTGAGACCGGCAAAATCTCAAGGAGACTCTGGCGGAGTTAGCTTTTTTTGTTTTGTTTTTATGGTTTTTTTGTATTTTTAGTTTTTTTACTCTCACGTGACTGTGTTCAATAACAGTTACTAAACTAACTGAACAGACATAACCATCACACTTGTATCAAACTGTTATATACATTTATCTGTCACATCCCAGCACCGTATTCGTTCTGAGGCTAGTAAGTAAGTAAGTAAGCTTGTGTATTACCAACTGACTACAGTAACTATCTGTCGCATTCCCCATCACAACTGCACAGTAGAGTACATGAAAGGTTGGCTTTGACACATTTACATCTTGCAGTGCAGCCTTTCTTGCAACCACAGTGTATCAACTCACTTAACGCATAGACAACCTCTGGAATCGTCATCCACACTGGCACTAGTTTACTGCCATCTTTCGTCCAACCCCATGAGCATGGATCATGAACCTGCGGTTGCTTTTCTAGGCTTTTGTTCCACACAAACACTGCCTGATAGACAGTTCTTCTGATATGCTGATCAAATGAATTGGATGTTGGAGGGAGCAACTCCAAACTGCAATTGCGTTTAGTGAATAGCTGTCTTCGACAGCTATTGAGATCCACACAGTCACTGGTCCTGTCGTACATGACTATAACAAACCTCTGCAAAACAGCAGTCGTTGCCTGATCTACATCAGCTTCAACATCAAACAGGCTAAGAAACGCCTGTGTTACTGCAGGGTAAACAGTCCATGCTTCCCATGCACTTTTCTTACCCTTGTGAGAAAAGGCAGAGGTTGTATCACAGCCAGTTAAGGCGTGAAAAACGGGAAGAGCACGACATTTCTCCGAACCAAGCTCCTTCACAATGTCATGAATTGCAATAAATCGGACATTTTTTCCAGTACCAAAATGAATCCATAGCTCGTCAAGGTGTATGCGGTCAAAGAAGGCAATTGCCAAGACAATAACGTCGGTGTCAACCGTTCTGATTGCAACCTTTTTGCAACCATTGTTGCTTGCATGCAGACAATGGAGAATCACGCGACTATCGGCTTCTTCGTGTGAACAAGGAGCAATGCTGCCAATATCAACATTGCTATTACACTTCACATCCTGGTCATACGTCACAAACAACTGTTTAGTTTCACCAACACCCTCTGCAATCAGCAGTGTGGCCAAATAATGAAACAGTTCAGTCTTGTTACTGTCCAGTCTCAAAAAAGACTGCCAGTTCTTAGGAATTTTAGTGGATGCCGTGACTCGTGTACGAGTTCCCGTGCCACGTTTGCTTCGCGACGAGGACTTTAAACTGTCGGCTACATATGTGTCAAAAACAATGTCAAGTCTGAGAACCTTGGTTGCTATTGATGCGATATAAGGCAAAATCATCTGTTTCCCGTACTCTTCAAAATTACGACTGCAGCCAGGACGTATCATTTGAGTTATAACAGCACCATCTAAAATGTAACAATCCAGACACAACTTGGAAATGTCAGCAGTTGAGTTTTGGTCATTACCTAACATGCAAGACAACAGGTCAGATTTGGTGCCAAAGCGCAAATCACCATTCTGTGACAGTGATGGTGGATATGGTTGGTTTTCGTGGGCGAAAAACTCGTCTAAGTTTCCATCACGTGACTGACACACAATGTAGAGTCGTGAAAACAACTCACAGTCACTTTTCATCTCACTCAGTTTGACCGATTTCGATTCTTTTTTGCCTGACGCTGATTTAGAATTGAACAGACACAGTTTATTCCTTGGAATTCCTGACAAGACTGAAACAGAACCATGCACACGTTCGTTCCAGAAAGTACTAAATTGTTCTAATCCAACATCATATGCTGTTACTACACTTTCACAAACATTGGAAGGAGCAACATTATTGGTGTCTAGGGCAATGAGTTCATCGGATGTATCACAGAATGGGTTTCCGACATCGTCAAATGCCTGCATCAAACTGAGAACATGCTGTTGGAACCTTTTCTGGTATCCAGATTTCTGCTCATGATGTTCATCACAAGCAGATTCAACATGACCTTCAAATTCACTGAGTAGTCTCAGAATCTCAGGACTCGCAATTATCCAACGAGTAAGAGCAGCTTCACTTTCAGTGATGCCAATAACACCACCATCACCTTTGATCAAAGCGTTCATCTGCTCATGGGCTTGGTCAATCGACATGGCTGAAAAGCGCTTATTGGACACATCAAGAGCGAAATTACCGGCTTGGAATTGCTGCTCAATATCTGGGTGACAGTGCTTCAGATTCAACATATCTCGCAAGTGAATGGACAACCACCTTGCGTAATGTGTCTGATCAAGAGCAAAGAACCAAGGCAATAGAGACTCCAAAGTTTCTGTGTACAACGAAAAATTGCGTTCTCTGACTGAACGTACGAAGCTCAACAGAGTCAATTCCATCTGCAGAACAGTGTCCCAATATTTGAATTGAGTTGAAGCTTGTAGTCTACTACAGCGCCAATCTTCGAAAGAAACTTGATCAGACTGCGACAAATCATCACAAAATTGCGCAAAACTACGCCGCTGACAGACAAACAGAGAAGCTGCAGTCACCATGTGTGCATATCGTGTCCGCTTAACATGACTAGCATGAATGAAGGATTCAGCAACACCAGCAGTGGAAACATCAGCCTGTACGAGACAGTGAACCCAGCCTGAACTTTCAAGCCAGTGACCAAGCATCCGTAAAGCTGCCATCTCGATATGTAACCCTCCCATCATGACAACAAATTTGTCTTCACCGAAATCATGTGGCCAATGCCATTGGATCTGTTTGGCCAAAGCAAACAAGGGTTGGTCATATGTCACAACTGGAATCTGGCCAGGATTCACAACCCTGATTGCACGTTCAACCACTGTAAGTGAATGTCGAATCATTGCAGCAGTATGTGCACTGTGTCGGAACATGGGTAACATTGAAATGATTGGTTGAGGCTGGATTTCATGCTGACACAGCTCAGAGTGATACCCTGCCCAAGTGATATTGACTGGTTCAGGAGTTTGGTTCTCAACAGAATTCATCACACAATTTAGCCAGTCAATGTCTCTTGCAACAATGTTGCTACTGCATGTCATCACTCGATCAACGTGAGGTAGGATGGGATCTGCGGATGGCAAGACACATGGTGAAACATCTGAATATGACAGCGGTAGGATAATAGCGGAAATGTTATCAGAGGCAGCGGAAAGAGACTGATGTAGTGATCGATCAACTCCGGCATTATCAACAGTTGGAAACTGCATGATAGACATAGCAGTGCCATGAAATGAAGAAACAGCTGTGTTAGAACTGACGTTATGATCAATATTATCTACAGCAGCCACAGAAAAAAGACCACCACGAAGTGCCGGAGGACATACAACATCTTGTGATCTGTAACTAGCACAGACAGTATTTGTCATTTTGTTTGAAAGCTGCATAACACGCTGATAAGAAACTGACAGTCCAAGTCTATAACATTTGTCGACAAGTTTGGCCTTACGTGTCGCAGAGTGCAACATCATACCGACATAAATTGGAAGTGGAGTCTCTTGACTGTGAGAATGTCTAATAATTGTAGAGCGTATATGAGCATCGGAATTTGTTGTTCGGCGTGCTCGTTTCACAGCATTAAATACAATTAACTGTGCAATTGACAGTGCTGCTTGATTGTTGGTGCTGTTAAAGTTACCAGGGCCTTCCAGCAGCATATTTACAAGTGTCAGTAATGTTGGTGGCACTGAGTTATTTTGAGAGAGATCATGAAAAGATCCATCAAATTCAGTTGCACAAGAAAACATTTCTGTGCGAACGAGTTTGGCTGTGTGCATCAAGTGAATGGCATTAGCATCATGACTCTCTTTAGCTTGTTTCAAAGTATTTGCCACATCATCATCAAAAGTTAGCAAAACATCTCGACCCTGTGTCACTGTTATCAAGTCTGGGAATATTTCTATTAAACGTTCTTTAAGCCTTGTAGTGTTTACTTGAGTGCTCAAACNGTGGTGTCGTTTAATTTGTTCTGTATAAAAGTCACTTAATTTGTGCAAAGTAAAGACACAAGGGGCGGTATCACCTTTTGCACTCCTCACCTCTTCCATGTAGGCAACAACTTCAGCAAGTGCAATTGAGTCTGAGTCAATTGACATCTGACAACTATCAATGTCATCAGTGGGAACTGGTGCATCGACACGATCAGCTTTTCGGTAAAATGCGAGTAAACATGTCGGGTGGTATTTATGTTCCCGTGCAGACATGTCACCGGCAGCCAATTTAGCCAGGATCATTGTGTCATTAAGCAGTTCTGCACATTTTAAGACACGATTATGAAGTTTGTCTGTAAGTGCTTGGCGTAGTTTTTCGCTACCTCGCGTTTCGCAGAAAAAACACAGTGAAGTGAAGTCTGTGCTTATAGAACCTGACGTAGCACGCGTTAGTCGTTGTGTCTTAGCTCCACTACTTTGTTCATCATGACCGTCGTCATCGTGAACGCGACGTTTACGCAAACGCTCTAGAGTTGTCGGGTGCAAAAGGGACCTGCAGTGATGGTGAAAAACAGCTTTACGCTGAGTCAACGTATTTGCAATTCCGTCCCCTTCATCCCATAAATCAACATTTAGCCCTTCTGGCAATCCTCCTAGTTCCCTAAAGCTTTCCACTAGGTCTGCCAAAGTTTTGTAACCACAACCGGCGTCGGTTTTTTTCGAGTTAGCAGGACATATTGTTTTTACTTTTTGCAAGTCCTTTTGACAAAAAATGCATTTTTGCCAATCNAACTTACTCTTTCTACTTGTCGTGGCCATTACAGACCACTGAAACAAATCAAATGAAATGAAAACAAATTAAATACAGACTTTTGTCAACTATTACATCCAAGGCAACAGATATAAACAACTACGTCTCCATAGCGAATGCATAGCAACGCGCACAAAAACATCACATATAGCCCAATACGGCAACGCATTTTCTATAAAAAAATACGTTTAAAGTCATCGAATATTTCTTTTCGCGTAAAGTTTTCAAAATGTGGCTGTAGCACTTTTAATAGTAGTCAGTAGTATCTACAGAAATATGCATATGTGATACTTGTACTTAGCGCAGTAATGATACAGGGGTTTTGTGTTGAAGACAACATAGACTATACGTGGAGGAAAATGACGTCGGCGTTCAGAGGAATGACGTTGCCAGATATGCGTCGACTCAGCTGTGCGACTGTCGTCCCGTCATAGGCGATGACAGTCACGTCCACTCTCGATAACATCAAGTTACGACGGCCACTGCTCTTTAACTTTATATTCACATGCAATAGATATTAGAAAGCACTTACCCTTACCTCTGTTTACTATTGTTTTGAATGTAAATATAAATCAATCTCATAACTTCACCAACACCTTATGTGTACTAGTGTAATCTAACGGTAAAGGATTGTTACTAGTTAAGTGCAGTTTAGTAACCTGATAACCTGACAACAGCATCCAGAAACAGCTGAGTTACTCCATCACGGTTTTCAGGCGTCACCCACATGAGCTTATATGCTGGCAGTGATGTTAACAAGGACTTGACCTGCAAGGCCAAGGCCAAGGACTTTACCTTCAAGACAAACCAAGGACTTCGTGACAAGGCTACAGTATAGGAGTTTATGCTTTTTATATAGGTTTATTTCAATATTAAATGTTTTAAAACTTCTGTTTAGTATTACTGTATAGGCTGCAGTGTGACGCAAGAAGTTGAGTATTTGAGCAAACAACGGCACACAAGATATGGCAAATAGAAAACAATGAAACCAATACTGATGCACCCAGTTCGAATTTTAATTACTTAATCATAATTCATAGTCATATTGTCAAACAACATTCACATTGCACTTCAAGTACACCACTGTTTCCAGCAGAGTGTCACCCATGCGTGCCTGATGTGGCCCTATCATTAAACCACTCTGTGAGAACACTCTCTCAACTGGAGCCGAAGTGGCTGGTGTACAAAATATGCGCTGGAACAAAGGATGTAGATGCTGATATAGTGTATAACTTACTTTGTAAATGCAGTTGTAACGCCGTATTTGTCCGTCAGTAGCTTCCTGCATTTGTTGCATGCCGCCGACCACTTCCCATCACCAGTGCGAAAGTCACCATACGCAAACTTCACAACATATGGTATGGTACTGCTATTACTGGTAGTAGACTCGCTTTATTCACTGGATGTTTCCATCAGATCGTGGATCGTACACTATCGAAATACTATACGTGTAAATAAATGAACGGAAAGACTTCCACCCGTTAAATCCGGAAGTAGAATGAAAACGGTAACAACCAAATTAATAAATAAGTAAGAGTCGAGTACTGCCGTTCGGCTTACACTACATTATTACTCGATATAGGTTTCAAAAGATAATCTCTGAAGCTGTGAACTGTGAAGTGTGAACAAACATAAGTTACCAAAAAATGGATTCAAGGACTTAGCACTAACAATTACAAGGACTTGGTGCCGGGCCAAAGGTCAAGGCCAAGGACTTGAGCTTCAAGGCCAAGACCAAGGATTTGACTTTCAAGGCCAAGGCCAAGGACTTGAGCTTCAAGGTCAAGGACACAAAAATTGTCCTTAAGGACTCCTTAACGTTAAGGACTAATATCTCTGTATGCTGGATGTGTATGGCATGTTTCACTGCTGCAAGTATGGCATGTTTCACTGGCACATTTCTGAAAAGAGCCGGTTGTGTTTGGAGTAGAACATGGAGATAAGCGGCCGTCGTAACCCAGCTCTGGTAGCGGATGGCACTCAGCACGGCATAGCGAACGGTGTTATAATACACCTGCCTGTGATGCTGGTTGGCGTGCACACTGTCCCTGCTGATAATGACGCTCCGTCAGTTGTAGAGTCCGCATCTCTTGTCGCCGGAGGTGAATGGTGTTGACCAACAGTTCTGCAACTAGCTGCCGTAGATGTCTGTTGACCCGGATGCACCAATCTGTCCGGTGCATGGGAAACCTGGCTAGCTGGCTGATTATGACACAGCGAGCCCCGTGCACGTACACCAAGTCCATCGCCAGATTGACGATGTCTCTTGGGCAGTGGCACGGCGCTGCTGTTGTTCATAATTATTTTCTCCCACGTGGAGGAAAATGACGTCGGCGTTCAGAGGAATGACATTGCCAGATATGCGTCGACTCAGCTGAGCGACTGTCGTCCCGCTATAGCCGATGACTGTCACCTCCACACCGGATAACATCAAGTTATGCCGGCCGGTGCTGTCCAGCTACTCTCCAGCTCTTCGAATGTAAGATCAGAACAGCTCTCCTTCTGTCGCAGTCCATTGTGATGAAACTGCTTGTCAGATGCTTGTATTTATACTGTTAACGTGCACGTACTGGCACGGGGCTGCTGTCGTTTATAATCATTTTCTCCCACGTGAAGGAAAATGACGTCGGCGTTCAGAGGAATGTCGTTGCCGGATGAGCGTCAACTCAGCTGAGCGACTATCGTCCCTCCATAGCTGATGACGGTCACGTCCACACCGGACAACATCAAGTTACGAAGGCCACTGCTCTCCATATATTTTTGAACTTTTTGAATGTAAGAGTGTGTAGTGTTGATGTGGCCTGTAGCTACCATTATTGTAGCCACTTGTTTACATTGTGTTTAATATTATGTACGTTGTCCTTTTCTGTAATATTTGGTTGTCTCTGAAAAGAGCCAGTTGTGTTTGGAGTAGAATATGGACATCACCAGCTGTAGTAACCTAGCTCTGGTAGTGCACTCCACTTAGCACGGCATAGCGAACAGTGTTATAATAATACCTGCATGTGGTGCTGGTCGACATGCACGCTGTCCATGCTGATAATGACGCTCCGTGAGTTGTAGAGTCCGCGTCTCTGTTGCCAGAGCCGAATGACGTGTACTGACAGTTCTGCAACTAGCTGCCGTAAATGTCTGTTGACCCGGATGCTCCAATCTGTCCGGTGCACGGGAAGCCTGACTAGCTGGCTGATTATGACACAGCGAACCTCGTGCAAGTATACCAAGTCCATCGCCAGATTGTCGATGTCTTGGGCAGTGGCACGGGGCTGCTGTCGTTCATAATCATTTTCTCCCACGTGGAGGAAAATGACGTCGTCGTTCGGAGGACTGACGTTGCCGGATGAGCGTCGACTCAGATGAGCGACTGTCGTCCCGCTATAGCTGATGACGGTCACGTCTACACGGGATAACATCGAGTTACGACGACCGCTGCTCTCCCCACTGGAGGTAGAGCTATCTGGCCGTTGTCCTTCTCGTTGGAATCACTGTCTGTGCTAGATGTGACATCTGCAGTGGGAATCGTTACGGTGTCCACCCAAGTAATTGTGCAGACACCTTTTTTATCAACAAATTATCCATCAAGATCGAATGTACACTATTTGAGATGCCAACAGATG
>Ga0049095_10000330_pt1 | contig 9421 bp, 4 predicted proteins | sample WorMetexBAHAMAS3_FD_55034 | JGI IMG/M metagenome (GOLD analysis project Ga0049095, IMG submission 55034) | Marine gutless worms symbiont microbial communities from Max Planck institute for Marine Microbiology, Germany - Inanidrilus exumae... | ecosystem: Host-associated > Annelida > Digestive... | reverse complement strand
TTAGTCGTAGATCATCGATAAGAACTATGAATATAAGCGGCCCTAGCCACGAGCCCTGGGGCATTCCTCCACGTGGAGATATCCAAGCCGAGAGAATGTCGGAGATTTTCACACGCTGCTGACGTTCACTCAAAAATGAGGTCGTCCAGCACACAATGAAATCCGGAACACCGAGAGACTTCAGTTTCTTGATGACAGTGTTGTGATCGATATGATCGAATGCCTTTGCGTAATCAACAAACAGCACACGAACTGAGTGGCCATCGTCGAGCGCAATGTGCCAGTGCTGGAGCATATCCACCAATGCATGAGTTGTAGATCGGCCTTTTAGCGCACCAAACTGACGACTGTCAAGTTGACTGCCAACGGCATCTAGAATCCAGGAACCAATGATTGATTCCAACACTGCTGATTGTCGGCGTCATCGAGATTGGTCTCAGATCAGACTTTACGGACTTTGGTGGATGAATTTTCGGCTGGGTAATATGTACAGATCATGTGGCTGTGGGGTTTTCAAGTTTTTTGGCCTTAAAACCTTAAGGACTTGGCAGCTGGCAGTGTCCTCTGGCGTGATTATAAGGGAGACTTTTGCATATGTGGATAACTTTTTTTGGCTGATCGCAATTTAGCGCAGCTCAAGAAATCGTTTTTTTCAACAAATTCCAATTTTTGTGGGGACTTGTGCCAAGGTGCAGTTGCTGAAATTTTTTTCCCAACAGGAANTGGGGGTCCCTGTATAGCGACATTGACCTAACGTCCAGTCAGCCAGCATAAGCTCCGTAACCGTGTGACCTTGACCTTTGAGTGAACCAGAACTGCCACGCCCATGCCTCTCCGAGATGGTGTGCCTAGTCTGAACGAGCTAAGTGTTATAAAATGAGACTGAAGTCTGTAAGAATGTTTGTTGTATTTATTGAAAGCGTAGTGTTTACTGTTTGTGTGTAGTTTTTGACTGTAGAACTACTCTTATTTCGGTGCTGTCAACATTTTGCATCTGCAAATGCTGTGCGCTTGTTTAAACCACAGCAGTTAAAATCTTTTTGTTGCATAATTCTGTCAGTAATAAACTGCCTGAAAAAACCAAGACACTTGATTTTGGGTCATAACTTGGGCAAATATACACCAATTTTCAAATTCCTGTCATTGTCAGATCTACAAGGAAAATTTTATGTGTAACTGTTTACCCATTTTAGAGTTTCCACATTGCACAGCACAGGACTAAATGTTCAAAATGGGTTACGTGACGTGGCAACGCCCATTTCAGTAAAAATATAAGTAAATCATTACTGTAACATTTTCGTGTGGCATCCGAGTGTTGTTAAGTTTTACGTAAACAGAGAACAGTTGATTGTAAGAGTCAATGTACAGTGGTAATTTTGATTTTTGAATTTCACAAGGTATAGTGTAGCAACATGGGCGAATTGACATGAAAATGTTTATCATAAGAAACATGGATAGTTTCCGAGGGAATCGACAGGGAAAGAATTTTGAAGATCGGTTTACATTTGCCAAAGTTATGATGAAAATGTCATTTTCAAGACAGTGTATATATGTAAAATTGGACAGTGAAAAGGATGTAGTTCCTGAGTGACTGTTGGCCTCATGTAGCTGTTAGTGTCAAAATGTGAATAACAAATCCTGGTATATCACTTAACGAAGACTCCTGACTTCTGTTGGTACAAGTTTTCACATCCAAACTGCTGAACATGCACTTGCAGCTTATGTTGTTGTGGACTATCCGCTGTCTTATTTTCCATTGTTTACATGTGTGAATCATTTGTGTGTCACAGTTGGAATTTGGTCGACAGCTAAATAATGATGTTATATCAGTGTTCTTTGATTAGGTTTAAACTATTCCATACACCTGGCCCATTGACAAATACTGGATGGAGGGGGCCGGTCTGGTACTGTGGGTGGCAGGTCCTCTGGGTGCTTCTTTTGGGTTTTACCTAAGAGAAGCATTCCAAAGCCTGACCAACACAGAAAAGATATTATGTAACAAGAGTCTTTAGGCACTGATACGTTATAGGAACTGAAGCACAGCGATTACACAAGATATCACATAGAACTGATAAATAGGTTTGTAGTGGTTTGCTAGTTTCCACCCTGTTGTAGGCACTAGCATAATAACTTATGAGCCTCCCCTATCTTTTCTATTTTGGGTCGTCGCTGAACAAAAAGGCAACGAGTTAAGGACGTTACTGTATCGTTGGCCATCCTTATCCTGGCAGAAATAAATCTCCACCCAAGACCTTGTCTCTGATATAGCCCATTTTTGTGATGAAAGGGGCATTAATCTCCCAACCAAGCCATTGACAGATACAATTCTGTCATCTAATTAATACTCGTCTTGTATTAATGATACGACTTATGTTAGAACGTGTGTGTTGTCCCGTTTTTACTGGGTGTATTTTTCTTAGTTTCATTTTAACATGCTAGACTGTATTAATCTGACCACTTGACAGATACTGGGGTGGAGGGGTCGGATATCTGGATGACCTAGATCAATCTGGAGTGAAATGATCAGATCACATCAAGCAATGTTGCTAAGGTCAGCTGTAAACAAATCTTTTGCTGTTCATGAAATTTATTTCAAGTATTTATCAAAACATTTAATGTCACGGCACAAAATTTTAAAGTGAGGATTGGACTGTTTCAGTACCTGTCTTTACAACTTAGCATTTCTGCACATTTTTGGAAATTGCTGTTTCTTTTCTCACTGCTTTTCGTAGTTCACAGATCTGGTGAAAAACCCATCTCGTCACATTTTGCAATCGTTTCTCAGTTGGTACGTTTTGTGATTGTAGCAAATACAGCGAGTGCGTAGGTGTTGTGTTTTTAACCAGCTATTTTCCATGACTTAATGACATCCCATTTGCGTTGTTGCTGACGTCACAGTATTATTCACCTGTGCTGTTTGTATGGTGGGTGTTTTTATTTTTTTAAACAAATAAAACTATAAAACATTAAAAATGCTGTTAAGAGTTGTGTTGCAGCCGTCAAAAGATTACCCAGTTAGTCAGTGGCTGTTCTTAGTCTTAAAAAATTCACCTAGAGTATTGTTGATGCTGTTCACCAGAAACGTTGATAATCTAACAAGTAACGATTAACGAAACAGAAACATACAAAAGACGACTGCTTTTTGCTTCTAGCCAATTGTGCAAAGTAGGTAATTGACTAAACGCTTGTTCACATGGCAGTGTGGTTGCACCACAATAATCAAACACACTGAATAAACTGGGAGTGTTCACATTGGATGCGTTGCATTGCAGTGTGGCACCACAACTCTGATCTCAGCTGGTTCAAGTCTTACTTATCATCTCGCTCCTTTCGTGTTAAATGTGACAACAATCTCTCATCCTTTCATGATTCCTCTTGTGGTGTTCCCCAAGGCTCTGTTCTCGGCTCCCTACTCTTCATCATGTACACTAGCCCTCTCAACACTCTGATCTCTTCCCTTTCCCTCGACCACCATCTTTACGCAGATGACACTCAGATCTTCTTCTCCTTTTCACCCACTCAACTTTGACTCGAGCATCTCTCACCTTCAAAACGCTCCTCAACATATCTCTTCCAGGATGACCGCTAAGCTTACTCTTAACTCTTAAGTTTTGAGCGCACGTAAATGTATCATATTATATCGTAACTCTGGTGTGAAAGAACGCTGAACTCTTTAACCACACAACACGTTCATGTTCTCAGAAGTGTCAATATAATACCAGATTTGAGTTTTGAAAGTAATTAAACTTAACTACCTTCCGGTTGCCGAACCTACAATGTCAAAGCACTGAAGAGAGTCCAACAACAGTTATGCAGTTGTACATGTCACAAATCAGTACTATCACATCTGTAAACACACATTCAACTAGAAAACATAGGTAGTCAAGGGATGTCAGAAATACACGAATATGCGATTTCCACATATGTTGCTCATTTCCGAATTTTCTGCATATTTCGGCAAAATGCGCATATCGCATATTTTTCCGTATATTTTGGGCTTTTTTTGTTATAACGAATATTGGAATATTATTTTCTAATTCTATCATTGAATCAACAATAAATATTCGTTGTGAACTAAATATGGCAGACGATTATTTCACAACTAACTATAAGCATACAAGCAAGGCCATAGCATAGTAGCATACAGAACGCAGTTAGTACATGTTTTTTTCCCATTTCCATTGCTGTGGTTAGCCCTATATGTATGATGTCAGAAATATGCAATCGCAGCCTATTTCCGCATATTTCACATTTCTATGTTCCGCATATTTTGGAAAAAATTTCTGCGTATTTCTGACATCCCTAGGCAGTAGTATCCACATGCAGATCCACGCATATCGCATATTTTTCNGTATATTTTGGGCTTTTTTTGTTATAACGAATATTGGAATATTATTTTCTAATTCTATTATTGAATCAACAATAAATATTCGTTGTGAACTAAATATGGCAGACGATTATTTCACAACTAAATATAAGCATACAAGCAAGGCCATAGCATAGTAGCATACAGAACGCAGTTAGTACATGTTTTTTTCCCATTTCCATTGCTGTGGTTAGCCCTAAACGTATGATTTCACATTTCTATGTTCCGCATATTTTGGAAAAATTTCTGCGTATTTCTGACATCCCTAGGCAGTAATATCCACATGCAGATCCACGCCCGCAGCAGCACGAATCACTAGCAAGCGACCGTGACGGTTTTTGTAACCGTGTGACCTTGACCTATGACCTCTGGGTCAATGCATGTCGAGTGACTACTAAAGAGTATACGTGTACCAAGTTTGGTGTTGATAGCTCAAGCCGTTTTTCATTTAGAGCGCGAACAGACAGACGCGACTGAACGCTCTGCCCACGCTGGCGGCTATACAGATGGTGTGGGTAATAATCAGGCGTGGACACGAGACTGTCTTCCATATCCTCGTGTTGCCACAAAATAAAGTTCCAATACAATACAAAACGAATTTATAATGCGCCAGTTACTATTAGGCCAAGCAAAAAACCGGAATCAGAGGCGACTGTCGGACTGTTACGAGATATTGGTTGAAAATCGCCGTTTGAACCTACCCCACCTCTAATTGGCACCTCTGTTTGGGATGACCCCGTCAGAATTTCACCGAGATTTTTGGCATCAGTAAACCAGAGTCCCTGGGCCATTGTAGGGCATTGTTAATGTGACCTTATGTGTAGCCGTTTTGGTACAGTGCCGGCTTCTGACAGACAGATGGACATACAATTACAGCATATACCACACTGGCATAGCGTCGTGCGGCAAAATTGTCCTCCCAGCCACATTTACTTTGGTTTGGCAACAAATGAAATATTTTGGCTGATCTCTACTTGAGTAGCATGCGCCAATAACCCTGTTCAACAGACACATTATTGCCATTCCTGTAACCTCTTGTCATGAAACATATTTTGATAAGCCATTATCTACAAGTTTGAGATATGTACAACGCATATGAGTTGGCATAATTCTACAAAGGTACTCAACAATCAAAGAACGGGATATTAAAAATCAAATTTAAACTTGTCTGTTTTGTCCCTGTCAACTGAAATTAATTATATCCATCGGCTGAAGTATATCAAAATTTATCTTGATTCAGCTCTCTGGGGTTTTGTTATGACCATACAAGTTTGGAATGTTGTGTGTGACTACATCTCGGTTGCACATTTGAACATTATCTGTACAGGTAGTGATCACTTAAACAAGGGACCATCATTACCAATAGTGCACTATTGAAATGCAAAGTATTAAAAGATTAGTTCACATGCACGTAACAAGCTATACCTATATGATATCCTCTTAAGCTTTCAGTCTGGTCATTTGCATCAACAAATTCATGCCAAATATACACGCATAATAACGAAAAAATTTGTTATGTCACGTAAAAGGCCACTGTTACAGAAATGTAACAATTAACAACTAGATTTGCGGCCACAATGTGGATAGTAAAATGGACGGCTTTCAACAAAATTAACAGTTTTCTGCAAAATGCTGCCAAATTTTGCAATGTCCTCATCTATTTACACATTTATGCAATATTTCTTTGGCATTTTTGAGCATATTTCTAATTACCGTTTATCTGAATATCCACTAAAGAATAACAACCATTTGTGCTACTATTTATCTGACAAAGTGGAAGCTGAGCAAAGCATTGGTTGTAGACCTAAATAGCCGCCAATAACATTCACTGGTCACTGCCATTTCATGACAAAGCATGAAGTTGAAAACTGCGTCATCAGTGCCAAAAATTTTAAGATCGTGAATCAAGTACACTTGTTAAAAGCAACATGAAATTCAGCGACTGTAAACTTGGTATGCTACAAGAAGTGCTGTCAGAGTAGTGGGGTGCCAAACTGAGTACAGGCAAGCCTGTGATGTATTCAGTAAGGCTACCGGGATTTTATGAGATGCACAAACTGTTATTTTAACTGGACAGGTTTTTAACAAACACTGTGTATCTTTTCTGTGCCGCCAAGAAATGATTTTGCTCACATTTTCATTGTGATATGCACTGAGCTGACAGCAGTGAATTATTTCTGTCCAAAAATTATGCAGATGGTCATCCACAAAGTTTCTGCAACATCTGGCATTTTTTCAAAAGCCCCCACAAAATTCAGCACTTTTCCCTGCAAAATAGGTTGTGTCCTAGTAATAAGCTCTGATAAAATAGAATGTTAAATCTTGCTGTTACCGTGAGATGCAACAACTGGCNACAAAACAATTGCAAACACTAGAAAAACTACAAAAAACTGCAACAACGCATGACAAAGCCACTGAAAAACAAGCTATCACAATACAGCACGCAGCGTAACAAAACACGTCTACTCTTATCACGGTATATGCTTTTCACATTATCACCTCAACAAGATAGCATCACGTGGTCAGTTAAGTGACACCATTCAACGGCCATCTTGCATCAAGTTGCATGCAAACCAGGGTTAGCTCACTTAGCTGCTTGTACACTTGCTTTTCTTTCTTCGTTTGTTCCAAAAGGGAACGTCTGGGGATAACTGGCACAAGTTTTCTACAGACTGGATGAACTTCCTGTCACCAGGGATCCACAGTCGGGGCCCCGAGGGCTTGACAATAATTTTTGCAACGATGACTAGGCCTCCTAATATTTTGGACCCCTTACTTAGGTATTCAATTTTCGCCACCTGGCTCCTTAGGGTTTTGGACCCCCCAATATGCTACAAACGTAACTAGTAAGTGAATTCTATATAGGTTCAGAGTGGCTGCCAAGTTGGCCCAAGAAGGTAAAACTCAACAGGGAGTTAACTAGCTCTGGCTGACACATTCCACTGTCATCTGCATGGCTGTCAACAACTCAATACCATTATTACATGTTGCATCACGCGATTTTGAACAATCACACAAGTGCTTTTTTGTTTGTGAAATAACTAAAAAATGATACAGAAATCCAACATTGAGCAGTCATATTAGCTATTCATAAAAATTCTACGATAGGCTCATCAGTCAAATTTGACACGAGTGCCGAACTGTAAACTACACGGTGGGGCAAAAAACGGGCGACTGTTAGCCAAAAAGGTATCAATTATATCACAAAGTAGTGCAGCAACACGTTCATGGTGTGGTGGGGTCTTTAAACTTCATTGCAAAATTAGTTCCGATGTGGCAAGCTTATAGAGGCATCTTTTGAGCAGTCAACTGCCCAATTTGGGCATTAACGTGTACTGAACTGTTTTTACAAAATTGAAATCTTGGTAAAAATTCTTCAATACTGATTAGCAAATGCATCAATAATGTACATTTACCAGAACATTTACAAATATGAGCAACTGTGTCATGTTCGTCAGTTTTATCCATTCAAAATTCTCTATCATTAAATACACATTTTCTTGCATAACATAAAGGTGAGAAAGCAGCATGTATTCTATAAACAAGTTTTCAATAATCAATAATCAACATCAAAATTCTATTTACAACCATCAAGGCACAACATCGACTTCAGTGCAATAATTCCACTGTAAAGAAGTTTTGCCAATAAATAAACTATCACCTAGCGTGCATGCGCAAGTACACAATGCAAATGAGTAAGCGAGAGATACGAAATTGATATCTAACATGATGCATAAGCCGACGTAGTTTGTTTCAGACTAAGCGCAGCATGGCATAAATGAACAGGAGACTATGTGATAGTGGTGAACAGCCAAGTGCTGATGACTCATACAGCTGCCTAACCCAGCACCGCGCCAGCCGTGATGACCTCAGTCTGCAAAACAACAGCAACACATCAGTTAATAGGCATTTTTGTGGTGAACCTGAGTCAGACGGGATATGACCCAGATTTTCTTTCATCAGCTATTCTGAATAAGAACCACTGAGTGTATGAGGCGCGGGCTTTTTTCACAGGCCTGATACCCTTCCTGTCACCCAATTAAAAGCATCAAAGCACCGAAGAAACTCACGAGTGCTTACCACAACCAGTGAAATCATCCCTCACCCCAGCCTCATCAATTCCTTATCCAGCAACTGATTCCTGGGGAAAGGGACATCGAACTGTTGATACGCTGGCTGCCTTATGCCAGCACTCATTGTGCAGAACACTAAACACAGTAAGAGAAGTTAATAGTGGACCAGTACGTGGCAGAATGTTCATAAACTACAAGAGACAGATGACTGCCAATAATGACAAAGAAACGCAACAATAACTGCCATGTTCCGAGTGTGTCGGTCTAAAGTTAGCTGTCTTCACTGCACTCATACTGCTAAGGATCCAGTTCGCAAATAGCCTGGAAGATATCAGAAAAACTGGCAGGGCATTATCTAAAAAGATGTGAATGATATCAGACGAAGCAGATAAATAAGTATTTGCAGAAGCAGCTGGCGTCAATGTAACACAAGCATAATACTCTTCTACCTACCTGTCTCTCTTTTAATGGCCCGTTTACAGAACACGGATTCAGCTCGGTACCCCCTCGGTCATCTTCTTCCATTTGTTCTGGAGGGGACACGTTGGAGATTTCTCTTTGGGTATAAGTGGCAGAGGTTCTTTGCAGGCCACGCATCTTTCACGTCACCCAACCAACAGTATCAAAGCATCAAAGAAAAAATGTTCATCATTAATCTCACAAACATATCTCGGTAAAAATCCGTGCACATAATGTTCATCTTTTTTTGACTGCAACTGTCAACACGCATGCACTCACACTCTGTGCGACGCTATGCTAGTGCAATATACGCTGTGGTCGTGTGTATGTCTGTCTGTCTGTCTGTCGCAAATAAGAGTTCTACTTTTTCATTTCGCGAGTGCTGCAGATTCCAACCATATGACTGCGTCATCATCTGCTTCGTGAAGTAGATTCAGTCCGCCTTCAAATTTCGTCAATGGACACGTGTCGACAATGTGGTTCATGGTCTGTCGCTGGCCACAATCACAAGAAGGTGATTGAG
>Ga0049095_10000329_pt1 | contig 9431 bp, 2 predicted proteins | sample WorMetexBAHAMAS3_FD_55034 | JGI IMG/M metagenome (GOLD analysis project Ga0049095, IMG submission 55034) | Marine gutless worms symbiont microbial communities from Max Planck institute for Marine Microbiology, Germany - Inanidrilus exumae... | ecosystem: Host-associated > Annelida > Digestive... | reverse complement strand
AACTATTGTTTACATGAATACGACCACAATTACAACAATGCAAACCGTTCGTTGCCGTCGATGTTCCGTTTTGCACGCTTTGTTGTTGTTGTTGTTGTTGTGGGACTGCGAATGTTGACTGCGAGTACGTCGGTATGTACTGGTACGCACCGGGTTGGTGGTCGTAAGGAGCCCAGCGAGGCTGCCACTGGGGTCGGCCGTCTCGGAAGCCGCGGCCGCGACCTCTGAATCGTCGACCGTTGTCTCGGACACGCACTTGCTGAGTCGTACCGTTGAGCGTTGCCGGTCCGCGTGCCGTCGTCGCCGTCGCGGTTGGCGCGACGTTGCCAACTGTCGGTTGGTTGGAGCACGAGCTGGAACCTGCGACCAGTTTTATAAACATGGCTTTAAGGTCCTGGATGTCTTTGGCCATGGTTTTGTCGCCGGTGTCAGGTACGTGTAATGCCGCCGCCTCAGCCAAACGAGCAGCCGTGACAAGTTCGTCGAGGGATTCGGCGCCTTTCAGAACCACGAACCGCTTGACATCGTCGCGAAGGCCGTTGACCGCAGCGTGACAGATGACTGCGTTGTCGGTCACCGGTATCTTGGCAGCAAGTCTGCGGGTCGCGTTGATGAAGTCTTCCGCCGACTGCCCTTCTTGTTGTTTCCGGTTCCAAAATTCGTGTAGATTTGCGATTTTGGCGGCCGCGTTGGTGACGAATTTGTCCCGAAATGATTCCAATACGTGGTCGAAATTCTCTGCGATGCCGACTGGAAGACCCTGGACCCAATCTGAAGCTGCGTCGACCAACAGTAACTTGAGTAGCGGAAGACGGTCATCGCCTGTCAAGTGACGGAATTCGCAATAGTTGATGAATTTGCGAATCCAGGCATCTGCGTCCGTTCCACTTGCCCCGTTGAAGGCTGGAGGCACCAACGATGCGTCGGCCATGATTACGGTTGTAATCGTATTGCCGTTTCGTGCTGCTTCGCCATGTCGTCGATGGTCTGTTTCTTGCTGTTCAGAGTGTCGGGGTTCCGCCATGCTTTCGTCGAGTACAAAGTCGACAACCGAATCAGTCGAAATATCCATAAGGTAACGCAGACTATCACACAGAAGGAATTCCGCACAGAAGACTGTAACGCGATCAGGCACAGCGTTTTCCGCCAGAAGACTGAACACTGTTGCGAGATTGAGCACAACGCATTCTCCGCCAGAAGACTACAGCGCGATCAGACACCGCGTTCTCCACCAGAAAACTGCAACCAGGTCTGCTTCCAAGACCTAGCTACAGCCTTGGGTGGGGAATTAAGCTCAGAGAATTCGTTTACATCGAACAGCGTTTATTGACGACACTTGCACACAATCGACGCTTATCGACACTTTATTGTAATCACGTGACAGTTGTAACGGGCCGTTGAAATGTAGATGGCAGTTCCCCTTTCTATGCTAACCCACACCAAAACCTAACAGTTCCCGCATTTTCTACCTAAACTCGAATCTCAGAATCCGAAGACGCCGATCAAGCCGCGCGTCGACCAGACGGGCCAGGACACCTCTAGCCGTTGCCATTGGTTGGCGCTGGCAGAGTTCCGGGCACGCTCCGGGCACGCGATTGGCCAGCGACACTGGACGCTGAAGGGGAGGCGTCGTCAAGACGACGTCGCAGTCACAGGCCTACAAAAATTATTAATTAAAAATGATTATCCCCTTTGTAACATTCCCACCGTTATTATATAAAAATTGCCCTCAATTTTTGAAGGAAACTTGACTGAAATAAATGATTATCCTCTTCCCCTTGGTAAGCCCCTGTGAACAATGGACATGCATTAGTATCAGCATACAGGTGTAGTACAGCATGGTAAACATAAAACAGTTAGAGTTTAAATAGCAAGCATAGAATGTTCGATCAATGCTAAAATAATGTCTATAAACATGGGTATCAGAACGCGACAATGTTCATGCATAACTAGTTTGGTTCAACCATAAGCTAACGAATTTGCAAACAGAGAAGTACATCTAAGAATATTCAACTGAGCAACATGATTACGAATATAATGCATTTTATAACCGTGTAACATGCTAAAGTAAAACACAACGTAAAATGCATGGTCGTTTACTCAATGAAGCGTAAAATTGCGAAATTTGTTCTTATAATACGCAATGTAGAATGCAAACATACGATCAACTACAATCTCAAAATGCATAACACAAATAATAAATGGCGAAAACTAAGCCGTATAGTGTATGCTTAAGTTTGAGTGCTGAATGTGTTCGGTAATTGTTAAATCTCCCCGGTAAGGATATGACGCTGAAACGAATTTAAGTTCGATTATGATTAAAATGAGACTCAACTATGTTGGTTTCATTGATAATGCAGGTCAGAACTGACATTCTATAGTCCTACGCGTAAGAAAGTTTTGGCCGTTGGAACTGTCAGCGAAGCGGTCGTTAAACTGTCGTGTTGGGGTCTCAGTTTCGTGACAGACAGGCGACATTAATCTTAAGTTGAACGCGCGTGAAGGCAGTTTGTTTATAACAGGAATGTCAGTGTATAATTGACTGGCATGTAACTGAAACTGATCTTGTATTTCCATTAGCTGGCTATACGGGGTCGTAACCGTCGAGGCATGGGGCATGACACTTTTAGTACGCTGGGTAGGATTGATTACTCAAAGCGAGCGTCGTGGCATGATTTACGAGACATCAGCTACAGGTCGTTGGTGCTGGGTTCATGCAGCGCTTGTCGGCGTGGCTCCAATACCTCGCTGTTGCCTGTAGTACAGATTTCAAAGGGAATTCGAAATGCTTGGCCGGGTGTTTAGACTGCAGGCAGAGATTCGCGCTATAGTGGCGTAGCAGGTTTCAAAGGACACTTCGAAATAGCGCGATGCTTATTTATGTTGTAAAGTTCGAAGACGCCGCTTTGAAAGACTGATCAAAGCAAGGGAACCGAAGCACTGCGTCACTATGCAAATGACCTTGTGAAACAGTGACCGGCTTGTAGACTAATACAAGGCATGGCTTCACAAGACATACATCAGTAAAATAAGCCAAACAGAAAAATACAGTGAATGCATGCTATTACGTCTTAGAATTAACATAAAATACATAACATGTGTATTATCGAAGAATTAAGCAAAACACACTGCAAAATACATCCGTTCTAGTAACAATACAGATGTATGCAAACAATTGCAAAAATTAAACTAAGCATTTACGCACACTACTTGTAACCTACTACATGCGTACATTATACTGCAGAGATAAAAGCACAGAAATAATAACAAAAAAAATAAACTACAAAACTAATGTGTGCATAGTTCGTTCAGTGTCTGAAATAAATGCGTTAGCACGTATAGTTCATCGAAAATCAGCGTAACTACGTGATGTACACTTGACGCTTGGTATTTACTTCTTTTAATCACTAATTGTAACCTAAACAGTCAGTTAATGTGCATGTTCTAGCACGAAAATAAGTAAGTCGACTTTAACATCAATTCAACGCGCAACTCCAAAAGCATTTTGAAAAACATGCAGAGCTTGCAAACGTTTTTATAACGTATTCTAACGTTGTAACCGAAGTTATTCGCACTTACAGTCATAACACTGAGCAACGTAAAAATTGCATTACGACTTTAAATCACATCAATCTCTGAAAATACTGCGAGTATAGTCACAATAATAGACAATCTAACTTGCATTATGACATTGACAATCCATGTTCCACTCAACTTGTCACAATGTTAAGCAATCAAAGGTTGCATTATGACATTCCGATTATATTGTTCTGTAAAATACTGTAAAATACGCGCATTTAGACGATAATAGTAATAATAATACACAAAAATAAATTGTTTGTTCAGCATGTACAATGTGACTGATACGAATACAACACACGTGCAAAAGTCTTAAACTTTTAAACTCTTAAACTCTAAAACTGTTAAACTGTTAAACTGTTAAACTTTTAAGCTCTTAAATTCTTAGATTGTTAAATTGTTAAATTGTTAAATTCGTAAACACGTAAATTAACATTTAAATTCGTCAACAGTTAAATTTGTCAACAGTTATACTTATCAACAGTTAAACTAGAGGTATGAATACATGCCATGTGGCGCCTTAGGCATAAACATTCATCAGTCCAGTTTATTGTTGTTTAGTAAGTAAATAAACCAGGAATGGAGCTATCATGATACAATTTCTGTCGGCTTGCCTGTACAGTAGCTGACGTATAATGCCGTAACTGGACCTGGGGATTAACGGTTGTCATTGTATTATAGAGAATTTAGCGTTTTAATTTTCTTCGGTTATACTTTTGTATACGGAATTTACACAATAATCTGCTGGGTACGCGTATCGTTCGGCAACGCAAAATTTCACCGTTGTGAAGCTTTACTGTGCTGATGGAGAAATTATTTATACGTCTGATTGCTATAACAGACTTCATCTCATTTGCACGATGATGCAAACGATTTACATTCATAGCATACGGCATAGTACTGTCTTCAACCGTAGTTAAAGCGTTTCCATCAAAATCAGTGTCATGCACAGAGTTTAAAGAATGAGAATAGTATGCTCCAAGCGAATTTTTCCCAACGTTCTCAACATTCAAAGGTTCATTCATGCACATTACTTGCATTGTGGTATCATTCTCGGTCCTGTCTTTTGGTCTGTCAGTCACTTTCAAATTTTGACTGTCCGTGTTATCTGAAACTCGCGGCTCACTAGCTGTGTCTCGCTCGACGTGCGCACCATGGTCTGCGCCAAGGTCTGCACGCGTGCAGCTGATGTCAGTGGGCCTAGTTTCGTCGACATCCTTATCTGACATCTGAGCTCTGGTTTTACGTGATTTTCTTGCCTCATGGCTATGTTTTAGCTTGTCGCCGTGAACAAAACTACGTAAAACCTTGCCTGTATATACATGCGACAGTTTGTACGTGTTATGCTGGGATTTAGCTAAAATCACAAAAGGTCCTGTGAATCTAAGCGCTGTTTTTCTGTCTTCATTTGGCCGCAGCGTCTCATTGCTGAGATAAACTTTTTGTCCAACGTCAAACGGTTTAGCTGTTTTAGTTCGATTGAGTGCGGCATTTGCTTTTTGCCGAGTTTGGGTTGCAAAGTCATGGATATCCGATCGCAATATTTGCATGCGGTCACGAAACATCTGTGCGTTAGTATTTTCTCGCTCTGTAGCTGGTAGTTTAGAACCGAAATCACAATCGTTAGGAAGTTGCATGTCGCAACCATATAGGATGAAAAACGGACTATACTGACGTGTTGGACTAATTGCCGCTCTGTAAGAAGCCGCTATAGCTGGCAAAATTTTAGGCCAATTCTCGTTATCGTCGCAATGAATTTTGAGAGCGTTAATAACACGATTGTTAACCTGTTCACAAAGTCCATTGCTCTGAGGGTTCCTTACGCTTATCAGTAAATGTTTAACTCCACAGAGTTTGAACAATGTCTGCGTTAGATCTGCTGTAAACGCTTTGTGTCGGTCTGAAATTATGACGTTCGGAACGCCGTATCGACAGAACCATTCTTTAAAGATGGCTTCAGCCGTTTCTTTAGATGACGTGGATCTCGTCGGTATTAATTCAATGTTCAGGCTAAGCGTGTCTACAATTATCAGAACGTAATTATAAGGATGACTGGCATTTTTGACACAAATCTTCAGATGATCGACGTGTATGGTGTGGAAAATTGTTTCAGGAATTTCACGTGTTTGAATTTTAGCCTTTTTAGCATGAGTGTCAGCCTTTACTTTATGACATGTTTCACAAGATGCAACAAAATCTCGTATATCTTCGTAAAAGTTTGGCCAATATATTTTATTTCTCAGTGTGAGATAGGATTTCTCCGAGCCTAAGTGCATCAGTTCAATATGATATCTTTGCAAGATTTTAGAGCGTAATAGTTTCGGGATACACAGTTGTTTCATCAAATTCTGCTGCAAAGAAGTATTTTTACGTCTAGATACCATCAAATGGTACAGTTTACCATCTTCAATGCAATAGTAGTCACTTAGCAAAAGGACTCGTTTTGCTAGCTTGTCGTTATTTGGTAAGCTACCGTAAACCAAATAATTAATAACATGAGAAAAATCTTGATCTGCGGACTGGGTAGCCAATGTAATGTCGCTTGCGTCGATGTTTTGGTCAGAATCAGCTGTTCTGTCTGGCTGACTAATCGTCGCGTCTTGTTCAGTCGATGTCCTTTGAGGCTGTTTAATCGTTCGACTGTCAATAAAATCCGCTGTCTGGTCATTAGTTTGTCTGTTCGTGTTCGTGTCAGTGTCTGCCGTGCTAGCAGTAGCAGTGACTGATTTTTGGACGTTTGTTTTCATAATCTTTTTGCGTCTTTTGCTTCCTAAAGCATTAACAGATTTAACAGTGTCCATGACCTGTGTTTTGTTTTGCTGTTTTAGTAAATTATTGTCATCGTCAGCTGTCGCCGTTCCGTCAGTTTTCGAACTTTGACTATCTGGACATCTGACATTTTGTTTTCGCTTTCTGTCTGTCTCTGTCCGGTGATAAGATGCGTCTGTCTGTTGTACGTTTGTCCGAATGTTACCACAAGTTGAATTACATTCAACATTACTACACGCTGTATCGGAATTATTTGCAGAAATACAATCTGCCTTCGAATCAGCACAAATAACATCACACACATCTGGAAACCCAGAATAAAAATGACTACATCTACTGAAAACATCGTTATTTACACAAGATACACTGTTAGCATATGTGTCGCCAACAGGAATTTCCTGATCATCGTTTTGACACTGAACATCGCTATCCTTTCCTTCGTATTCTTTTTCCTCCTCCTCTCCCAGTAGGGAGTTGCATTTTTTTGCTGTAAAATAGTAAGGTTGTCAGCCTTAATATTTGGGACACGAGATAGCGCATCTGCTGCAGTATTCGTTTTACCAGAAAGGTGCTTTATCGTAAAATCATACTGAGATAGTAAAATCGAAGCACGTACTAATCTCGAAGTACCGAACTTCAAGTTACGAATGTAAGTCAGACTTACATGATCGCTTAATACTTCGAATTTGGTGTTTATTAGGTAGGAACTGAATGTTTTGATGCCTGTTAACAAAGCAGCTAGCTCAAGGTCTGTGGCAGAATAATGTTTCTCCGCCTTAGTGGTTGCTCTAGCGCCGTAATGTAAAACAGTTTCTGTACCATCTGCGTTTACGTTAGACAAGATATAACCTAGTCCGTTGGCGCTACCGTCTAAAGTTAATCTGAGCGGTTTTTCTCTACTAGGAAATCCTAGTGTTGGTGGATTGCATAACGCATGCTTTAAATCATTAAAGCTAGATTCCTGTTCGTCTGTCCATTCAAATTTTGAATCGTTAGATAATAGTCTGCGCAAAGGTTCGGCTCTTTTACTGTAATTTTTAATGGTCCGTTTAAAATAATTACATAAGCCGAGAAATCTTTTGATGTCTCGAGGATTTTTGGGAGTAGGATAATTTTGAACAACAGAGGTTCTGCTGCTGTCGCAAGTGTAACCATTCTGTCCGATTTCGTAACCTAGAAAATTGACAGAGCGCATTGCAATGTGCAATTTGGATGGATGCAACCGTAACTTATGTCTACGAAATTTTGCCAAAATGTTTTCAAGGAGTTTGATGTGTGAAGATCCGTCTTTACTGAACAAGATTAAATCATCCACGTATATGAGAAGGTTGCTCCTTAGCTCTTTCGCAAATATGTTAGTGAGCGCTTGGGTGAATGCTGTTGGAGAATTGCGATAACCTTGGGGTAAGCGGGTAAATTCTAAATGTCGACTCTTGGTCGAAAAGGCTGTAAATTTTGACGATTCTTCGTCTAGAGAGATACCAAAGTAGCCTGAACGGATGTCCATCACGGAATATACTGTAGGTTTTTCATCACCAATTAGATCTAGAACATCTTCTAAGGTGGGTAGACTACAATATTGAGGTTCAACCTTTTGATTTAATCGTCTAAAATCGACCAAAAAACGAGCCGCCTTTCCTCCTTTCTGATTTAAGAGGAATACGGGACTGTTATACAAACTATTTGATGGTTTGAGCATGCCTGCGTCCAATAATTCATCACAACGTTCTTCTAACAGTCTCTCCTGTTCGGGGTTGTATCGAAAACGCCGTTCGGTAACGACTTTATCATCAACAATCTTAATTTTATGTGGCGGTACATCCGCAATGGGTACATCTTTGTATCCAAACGCAAACACATCAAGGTAATTATACAATAACTTTGTCAAATCCTGTAACTCTGAATCACACAAAACATCCCTACCGATATCAACACCAATCGATGACAAATATTGTAACCTCGTCTCGTGATCTGGAAATTCGTCATCATTAACAACATGTTGCTTATTATTTCCAGAATCTTTCTCATCGTCAGTAATATTAATTAGATTCACGCCCGCAGAAGAATCAATGACATCCAAATAAGCAAAAGCGAAATTCTTGCGGACATAAATTGTTTTGTGCGTTGTGTTCATCATACGACAAGTTAGATGATTTTTAGAAGTGTCCAATAAGACATGTGCAACCAGCAAACCTTGATTTAATGCAGAGGGCAACGTTTCTGTGATGCCAAGATTTGTCGTGCCAAAATTGCGATTTAATTTAGCATTAAATATAACCTCTGACAGAGCAGGTATTCTCAATTTACTCGTGGTGTGAAGTATTTTGTTTACATCAACATCATTAAGTAATGCTACAGAAACGGTGTCTTGATACAAAGAGAGAGTTTTGCTACCGTAATTGATCACAGCACTAGTCTCTTCAAAAAATGTTCCGCCAAGTATGCAGTTTTGCATAAGGTTACGGATTACATGAAATTCTACTGGAATAATCAATCCAGCAATTTTGACATTCAATTCAACCGTACCTAACACATCGAGAGTTTCATTATTTGCAGCTTTAAATCCAGTTCCTGCAGCTTTAGGAATTATAGGATTTTTGTGTTTGATCCTGTTATAAAACTGTAGAGATATGCAGTTACAGAAAGCTCCTGAATCACACAGAATGCGAGAATTAGTGTTATTAATATGTCCGAAAATGTATGAGTGCACAGAAGCTGCGGAAACTGAGAAAACTGGCGGTGATGCCGTTCTATGATTGGGCTGTAATTTTTGTCTTTTTGTTGCATGCCTAGTTTTGATTCGATCTGCAGGCCCTAACTGCTATTGTGAATTAACCATTGCGCAACACCTAGCAAAGTGTCCGACAACACCGCACTGAAAACAGATCGCCGAACGTGCAAAACAACTATTGTTTACATGAATACGACCACAATTACAACAATGCAAACCGTTCGTTGCCGTCGATGTTCCGTTTTGCACGCTTTGTTGTTGTTGTTGTTGTTGTGGGACTGCGAATGTTGACTGCGAGTACGTCGGTATGTACTGGTACGCACCGGGTTGGTGGTCGTAAGGAGCCCAGCGA
>Ga0049095_10000308_pt1 | contig 10023 bp, 5 predicted proteins | sample WorMetexBAHAMAS3_FD_55034 | JGI IMG/M metagenome (GOLD analysis project Ga0049095, IMG submission 55034) | Marine gutless worms symbiont microbial communities from Max Planck institute for Marine Microbiology, Germany - Inanidrilus exumae... | ecosystem: Host-associated > Annelida > Digestive... | reverse complement strand
GGGGGGGGAGCTCCTGCGCGCGCGAGCGCGCGCGCAAGGCACTTTTTGAAACGTTCGTCATTCGAAACGTTTCGTGTGTGTGTGTGTGTGTGTTATTGATAGTATTCGACGCGAATATCGAAAAACAAAACGTTTATTTACAACAGAAAACACAATGATAATGTCTTTGCAGTGTACAATGTAATACGATAACGCTATGACGCTTGACAATCATTTTAAGTTTTGGTATTTGTTTTCAGCGAGTAGTGTCCATACGCCAGCGTATGGACACCATCTGGTAAAATGTATCGTTTGTCGTCGAATGCGCACAAGCACATTTTGCTCATCTCGATCGTGCTTACGACGTGATTCGACGAGCGGAACATGCGAAATCTGCTCGTCGTCGTCCGTTGTACGTTTCGCAAAACGTCAACGTACTGACTGTGCTGTACGTGTTTTTTGACGTAGTGCTTTTGTATGCCCTTCGCTTTCTTTTGTGATTTCGGCGGACAGTACAGACTGTATAGTTTAGCACGAAGTCCGACAAACTCTATCGGTGGCGTCGAACCGGTTTCGGATTTGAATTTTCCGAGGACTCGACGGTTTGACGTGGAATATAGCGGATTGTCCACTTCGAAATTGCTCGTGTCAAATAATTCTGCGTTCTGTGCCATGTCACGATACAGATCTTGTGTTTGGATTTCGCAGCACAGCGAGTCGGTGTCAGTAAACAAAAGACAGACTCGTTCCTGGTATTTTGCCTTGAGATAGCCGTAATAGAAATCATACATAATGAATTTCGATATTTCAAGAATGGTGAAACCTACGGCAATGGGCTTGTTCAGCTTGATTTTGGTGCGTGCAGAACGCACCATAACCAAGCTGTCGTTGACGATTTCGCTTCGACGAAACGAGACTTTGCTGACCGCTTTTAACAGTTTGTTCTCGTCCGCAATAAGGCGAACGTTCACGCGGTTACGTACCTGCTCCAGTGTCTTTCCGAAAGTTGCATTCGCCTGCAATTTTGCAAGATCGGATTCAAAATCCGTACGCGCTGCTCTACGACGCTCGTTACACAACTCGATCCAGGGACGTAGCCAAGGTCGCTGTCTAAATGACAGGATCCTGTGTATTTTCGTAACGACGAGTCCGTATCTCAGATATAGTTGGAGGTTTCTATAGTGACAAACGTACTTGCTTTTATCCATCAAATTTGGTGTCAATTTCTTTGTCGGTTTCCACGGACGATTCGGGTCCAACAAGCTTTTGGCATATGGGCTCAACATGTCGAATGACACAGTCAAATGCTCGGGCGCTAGCGGATAAAGATTGTGACTGTCGTGCAAATGTGTCGGATAGTGCAGTCACATTCTATGATATATCCGACCTCCGCATCTGCGTCGATGGAAGCAATATCGAATCGATCGATCTCGTCCGATGACAAAAAACGAAAGTTGTCCACGGGGAGCGGTTTGCATTGAGCAGTAGCATACAAACTGTTGGCGTCAAGATAGGTAATAAAACGACTAGTTTGCTCACTGTCGAAACCGTCAACATACGGGTTGTTTGCGGAGGCGTACCGCTGCGAAATAGTAGAAATTCCGCCCCGCATGTTATTTTCTATCAGTAGGTACATGTCTGGGTCTGTTATCAACTCTAATTTAACGTCGGTGTGTTTTAGAGCCATTGCCCAAGAAAGCGAAGGGAGAGTGAAAAAATGCAGACAGTCAAGTCTGTGGTGGTCCATGACAGATTGGCGAAACGATTGAAAGACATCGCAGAGCAGAAGCACGTCGGTCAACAAGTAATGGTTGTGATACTCTTCCATGTTAGTAATACCGAATCGCGTCCAAGTCTGCTGTGCACGATCGTAGTCATCCTGCGTCACTGGTTCGTCTCTAAGTCGGTCGTAGAAATCTTCTATCGGCGGCAAAGAGGTTTCCAGAAATTTGTCTCGTGACGTCATATAACTGTATGGGTACGTACCTTTTCTAAATATAATATCATCGTCTGTGTGTAGATGTTTCCTGGTGTGTACAAAGTTCGCTTTTCCGCTTTTCAACAGCAGCGATACCAACTCGTCCAAAGAGGCTGGCAAGAACTGAAACGTGTCGAGAAATCTGACGTTTCCGATCTGAAACGATATGAATTTTTCATCGTTTTGAGGGATGACGCGCACATCGTGAAACGAAATTTTACCGTTTTTGTCTTGGTGTTCGACCCATCTACGATGGAATGCTTTCAGAAGGAAATGGCTGTCATAGTTCTTTCCGTTGTGAAACAGAACGGGAAGAAAGAAATTTTGACGATACGCCTCATCAATCTGCTCAGAATTTGTCGAAAACGAACGCTTGTTGCCAGCACGATGGCATTTCGACGGTTTTAACTGCAAATTACAATTGTTACAAGCTGCAAACAAAAAAAGACCGGAAATATGATCGTGGTGTTTTACTTTGTAATTTTGATGCGTGAACTGTTTGTTACAGTTCGCGCAGGCAGTGGCAGTGCGGTATTCGGCTTGCTGTTGAGNTGTCAAAGGTTTCATTGGCACTTGCTTCGAAACAATTTCACTAATCAGTTTGCTTTCGCTCATAATGTGCTCGTAAAACTTGCTTATTGGATCCGGACCGCTGTAAACGGTTGGCGGTGTTTGATATTGCTCGTATTCTGTGACGCGATAGCAACAAAACCCACTCACCTGATGCTCATCTACTATACGATAGCTCTTAACCACGTCATCATCATCATCGTCATCATCGTGATCTTTATTTGGCACCAGGAAACATTCTAGATCAGAGACAATGTAAAACGGCACCGGGTGTTGTTTGTTGCGTGCTGAAAATTTCAACACGCGTTCGTTCTCATTGTTTGCATCAGGATAAATGGTTTGTTGAGGTGCATGTTGATAACAGAATGAAATATGATTGTCAAGCGACGTTCGACTACTGAATGGATTAAGACATGCATCACAAGTAAACGTCTTTCCATTGTGTTTTGATCTGTGCGATATCAGTCGAGACATGTCTCGCACCAGCACATAATGGCGATTGGACGTCCCCTCTTCCTCGAGTAACAACAAATTTACGTGATGACGTCTGTCTACGTGGCGACTCAAATAAACAATGACAAAACCTTTGCTTTCGGTGTCATATGACAAAACATTGACAGAAAAGTGAGCGTTTTGCTGTTCAAACCGAGCAATATCGGTTGGTTGAACAGGAAATTGAATTCCATCGAAGTTTAGACAATTCTCATAAATTTTGTATTGCGAAACGCGTTCGGGGTTGAGGTTAGGGTGGAGAAGAAAAGCCAGTATGCACCATTTGAAGCAGTGGTCGTCGTGGAAATTTTGGAGGTTCAAAACACAGTGTTTATTTTTGAGCCATGGAGGTGATGGAATGTACTTATTCCCAGCCAGTGGTCTATATTTGTGCACTGACACCGTGAAACGCACCATACGCTTCATGACAAAGCCCGAAGCTCGACGATTGAATGCTTCTAATTGCATATCAAAGTCTTCTATGAGTTCGCTAACATCGATTTGTTGACCTTGATTTACAATGTGTGGCTGGCTCCAGAAGAATGCTGTCGTTTCCGTGACTACTCCATCGACATCACGTTCGAGAAGTGCAGCTGCGTTGAAGTGAACACGTATAGAACTAAAACAGAAAACACGTCACGTCTGTGGTCCTTCACAACTCATGCCACTGAACCGAGCTATTTTACTTGTATTTCACAGCACTAGTTGATGCTATCTGGTTGCCACATTTTTTTCTGTTTCAACATACCTCTAGCAGGACATTTTGTAGACTAAACAATATATACATGAGTCATTTTTCAATTGGCGAATCCGAGTGCAACGTGCGTCGCGCGGTCTCTCTGACACAACCGATCTTGTTTACTGGCTCTATGGATGTACTGTACTATGGTAGCACCACATAAAACAGCAAGCGTGACATAAATGTGGAGCTTGCACANAGGAATTTTCGCACTGGCAAACATTTTAGACCAAATTTCAGTCGAATGGGTCTATCNCCTAACTTTCGACGCCGGCTTGAAATTTTCGCTCCCGTTGATCGTAATNNTAAAGAAATTTTTGTGGGGGACAGAAATCTGTACTCCAGAAAGTTGCGTNTTGCCACCGTCTACCGACGTGTCAGGTTTCGTGACGANAGGACGTAGTTTAGGCCTATATTTTCAAAATCACGTGTCCCTGTANGTCCCATTTTTCAGATAAGACCCCTCGATATTATACTCGTTTTCGACCAAGTCGAGGTCGTAGAACACGAATATGAAGTGAAAACCGGAAACGGAAGTAGTTTTCGTCACCATTTTGGTCAAACACGATTTTGGGGATTTTTGACTTTTTTTTAAAAAAAAACCTCGTTGCTATGGGCCGTATACGCTCCACATTTGGAGCCGAATGTTAGGTTTTGGTCTTAGTTATTCACGCAAAAGTTGAAGGGCATATGCCAATGTCATCGCAACACCGACTCCGAACACGCCGAGTGTTGCATACTGTATATTTTTGTGCAAGCTCCACATTTACACGCGTGCTGTTTTATGTGGCGTCACAATAGTACAGTGCATTCATAGCGGCAGTAAACAAGATCGATTCTGACAGAGAGACCGCGCGACGCATGGTGCACTTGAATCGACAAATTGAAAATAAGTCAGATTTGTCACTCAATGTCATATTAGCCTAATACAAAACGGACTATAGAACAGAATCGTCCAAGTTAACTTCTTTACAGAAATTACATGTAGCCTATAGTCTACGACTGAAAATGTGTTTAAAAAGATGTTCAATATATCTGCCACTCTGCTGGATGGACTACACATTTCAGACATCGTCGCCATTCATTATAGGCTGCAGTGATCATTCGCTGCTCAGAGCGTTGGAATGATACAGCCATAAACGACAAATTATAGCGGTGCACCGATTTACAATTTACGACTGATGGTAATTGGCGCAATACGGTTAATGCATAAGTCGGACACTGACCAATTTGGCTGTATCGGTGCATTATGGTTAAATAGCGATCGGTTGACAATGCTCTTGTAAGATTAACTTTCCCACATTTCTGTCGTAGTCTGCATGCAGTCGAGATGGATCTGATGGATGATAGTAGCATCACCGATGAGCAGCTGCTAGAAGCTGTAATGGACGGAACGAGTGAAGGTAGGCCTGAATTCTAGCGTATATTTAACACCTTTATGCAGCACGCTCGCTTTAGGCCTAAATATACGAAACAGACGAATTTATTATTTTAACTACTAAAATTAATGTATTTTTTCATTTGCAGAAACGGCGATATACGTTTCAGAAGAAGACGAGCAACAGGGCTCAGGTCAGTTTATTTTAAGCGGCTGACGATGACAAAAAGTAACTTACATTATTTTTAGCGGAACGCTGAAATTGTAAGTAGGTAGCGCAGTGATGTAGCGTTAATTTAGGTCGTTGGCAAGTTGTGTCTGTGCCACAAAGCAGTATAATTTGGTGACTGCAAAATCTGGCGGAAAGTAAAATGGCAGCCTACTGCCTGTACACCGGGGCCCCAACGCTCGGTAACGAGTACAGAAAACCTTAGACTAATTGGGTGAAAATTTGAAAACGGGTCCATTTAAGATACTAAGAGTCTGCAAGAAAAAATGTCAGTAATGTTCTTGCATTTTTGCACACAAAACAAGGACTGTATGGAGAAGTGTGAACTGATGCTTTTGTGTGACAAAAATAAATTGAACTGTAATACCATACTGAAAATTGCAGTGATCGGAACAAATAATGTCACTGGTGTAACGGGACAAGTTATCATATTTAACCGTGATACAGGTAGTCTACTGGCCAATGTACTGTAGCTCACACAGACCACAGGTGGTCCTCATTAAACAATAAATTGACTTGGTCTTTACAAGTTAATGATTTACCAATAAAATAATAATGTTTCAATAGTCGTAATTCAAAATTATCTAATACAAGACAGACTTATTGTGTAATCTTCTGATATAGCTGTTTAATTTTAACAAATACAATATTACAGTTCATGCCTTCAAATGCACATGTATTTAATGGCCTTGGTTCGTGAACTTGCATTCAAGTTATGTAAAAAAAATAAAAGAAATGTGTAATGTTACACCAGTGACAAAAGTGTTACACCAGTGACACAAAGTTACACCAGTGACTAATCACCACCAAACTGCAATATTTTAGTGAACAGAATCCATTTCAAAACACAGGTTAGCTACTGACAATGAACTACTCTTTAGCTGCTTGGCTCAAGGTACAATTACTGTCATCACAGACTCAGTTAGTCAGTACTCATATCGACGAGGTCTTTTCACAGATCGCTTCGATCTACTTGTAACCTCCGGAAGCCTACTGGTACAATGTCGACGTGAATAAAAGTTTGTTGTTGAGAAAGCCACACTTTCTGCGTCTTTGCCCAGTGAAGTCATCACCACAGAACGTGATGTGGAAGCTGACACGGACAACGTCTGCAGTGACTCAGGAACTGACGCTGGCTGTGGCGATGAATCAGGAACTGGCAGAGGTTCTGGAGCCGACTCAGGTACCGGTGCTGGCTGTGGCACCGACTCAGGAACTGATGCTGGCTGTGGCGATGAATCAGGAACTGGCAGAGGTTCTGGAGCCGACTCAGGTACCGGTGCTGGCTATCCAAACACAAGATGCATATCCAAAATGTTTGCACCATGCTAACCATTACATTATTACAAACCATAACATGAAAGTGTTCACAATGAGGTTAATTTTGTTTTATAAAAATTCAAAGTCATTGCTGTAACGCAAATCAAATACTGTAATGGCAATCAATCAGTAAACCAGACATTCAAGAATTTAAACTGATGCTATACTTACTTTGTTATTGTTGTCTCGCCTTTTCGGTTTCTTGGGGGGATCCTTCAGAGAAATTCGTAGAGGCCGATGGCACGATTTCTTCGCAGTCAACTGACAGACACTGTTGTATGTAAATTCCTTCAACTTGTAACACTGACACATGCGGTTACCAAGAGTATGCCACTCACAGAAGCAGCTCAGTCTGCGATGACTAATTATGCCTTTACTGGTGCAATTAATCTGGTGGAGACTTCTTGTGCCTTGTATGACTGGTACATCTTCTGGTGTCCTGCTTGCACTCAACGTGAACTGATCGTTTTCAATGTACATCAAGCGGACTGACGTTGACAACTGTTTCATGACATCAAANAGTTTACGTGGTGATTCAATATCCATCCCTTGACGTACTGCATCATTAGCCATGCGCTTTATCGCAGCTCCTACTCCATCCACGGCCCCTTTACCATGACAGCTCTCGAAGAAATTCCAGCCAACCGTCTGGAAACCGTGATCAAATGGATCTGTACTTAGTCGAAAAAAGTTCCTCTTCTGTTTATACTGCGAGCTTGGTCCATCAGACCAGAAAGTTAAGTGTTTAACTTGTGGGTATTCCTTCCTAATACAATCAAGAATAGGTCCAAGGTGTGCCCAAATGCCCACTGGGCTGTGAATCAAGTTTTCGGAGATCGTGCACAAGCACAACGGCTCTTCTAATGCAGTGTATACAATAACTGTGTGAAGACTGGCCTGACTGTGACTTGCACCGAAGTGCACGGCCTGCACTTCACTGTGATACTTGCAATTAAAGTTTTCTGAAAAATCAACATGTACTACACACTCGTCTTCCTTGATGTTGGTTTTGTTCTCTCGGAATGCAGAAAACTGTCTACACATAGTAAACCAGTGCTTCTTGAACATTTTCATTGCTTCCAGAAACATTGCAACAGCCTCACGTTCTGTGACCTTTTTCATTGTTTTGACTGTAATTTTCACTTCTTTTTCTTCACCATTTTGTGTGTACCTTTTCCTTCCTGACTCCCATTGCCAAAAGCAAATCTCATCATCAGTCATTAACCGGCTAAACCTAAACTCAGGTGTTTGGCATGAGACACATTCACCATAAGCACATTCTATGCAGTCTACTGAGCACATAAATGATTTCACCAACAAATTCAGATCAGATGTTTCTAGGACACCTTTGTTTTTCATTGCATTTACTAAGTTCCTCACATTCTCATGCATGTAGCACATGCATGTCTCTCTGTCAGTCTCCTGTGGAGGGACAATCCAAAATGGTCGAAGTTTACAGAACTTCGCATAGGATATATGCCCACCTTCACTGACAAACTTTCTGTGCGTATTCTTCACACTGTCATTCAGCAAGCGCTTCTGCTTTTTAACGCCGTGCCGAGTTACTGTCTGCTTCATTCCTGTACACACTCGCGAAACATCGTCTCTCTCATAAAAGTGTAGAACTTTCTGACGACTGTCTTCTGACAATGCCCTTGCATTCTGTTTTCTTGCAATGCCACGTGTAACTTTCCAAATCATTTTCTTGCTAATGCCAACACGAGAGGTCAAGACGTTCAGCAACCGATACTTACGAATTACTTGTCCTGCCACTGCGGAGACAACAGCTCTCTTGCTGTTATCGGACATAGCTTGCCCATGCTTATCTCTAACCTGCGCTACAAGAGCATGATGGAATGTTAAAGTTTTCTTAATTTCTGATTTATTTTGCCTTTTCATCATTGCACGTGTAGCTTTCCTGGGAGTATCTGCATTTTTTATTCTGTTTTTTGCATGCAACCGTTGTAATCGCTTCCTGTAGCATTCAATTTTTGCATTGCATTTCTGAACACTTTCTCTCAGACGAAGATTCTCTCTGTAAAGAGATGAACGATTACGACTTACAAGCTTTCTCCCTCTCCTTGAGCGAGATGTTGTAGCAGTTGGCGTGGTTTCCTGTGTTGAGCTGGATACCGTGCAGTCGGCCCCAACAGGTGTCTTTTCTACATGAGATTCTCTGCAAAACTGTTGCTGTTTGTCTCTGCATAACTTTTGTCGACTGCGCCACTCTCGACGCTGTTGTCTTTGTTGTCGTGCTGTCATATCAGCCACCTTCAGCCTCTTATGTGACTGTATGTCTTCTTTGTATTTGGCCTTCTTTTTCATCAAGTACTGCGCACGCCTGTCATCGTCTGCATCCCTTCTCATTCGATATAATCGCTGCCGTTCTGCGTTACTCAAAGGCATGACGACCTAATGATAAATAAACACAAGAAAAACAAAATTTACCAGCCATCAATATCAGTATGTCACTGGTGTTACAAAGTGTCACTGGTGTAACATTATGCGGTGTAACACCAGTGACTGTAACACCAGTGACATCAGCACAGTTTATTACTTACTAAATACTTTATACATCAAACTATCGTCCTCAACTTTGTACTTCAAGTAACGAACATTACCCTACGCACCTATAACAAAAAACATTCAGTTCTGACTAGTCATATTCGTGGAGTGAGTCAAACACCAGTGACAGAAAATAAAATAACGCAACTACTCGCCTGAATTTTGAAGCAACTAACTTGCACGTAAAACGTTTTATACAACTTTCGCTAAGTTGTAAATTATAATATGGCCTTGACCTACAACGCGACAACAGTAAGCTGGTACCTTTCCACAAGAATGTCAAAAAAGTAAGTAAAATATGGTGTGTTACACCAGTGACATAGTATTTGTGGGACATTCTTTTTTCGTCCATACCTGACAGACTAAGTTCAGCGAGTCTTCTTTCTTTCCACCAGTGGATACTGCACAGACTGGTGATCACACATCACTGCATCATCAGTAGCGATCGGCTGTACGAGGATGAATGTAACAAGAAGAAGTGTCGACAAGGTATGATGGGACACGTAACACCAGTGACATTTGCACTTTTTAATCATGTGCAGCTCTTAGACTGCAAAATGTATCACAAGTAGAGACTGCAGTCTAGACTTCGGCCAAAAGGCTTGTAATGACAGCACTTAGCGAAAGGACTTGCAATAATGGAAAGTTCTGGAAATCAGCTGGGACCGTGTTTGGACCCGTTTTCAAATTTTCACCCTTGTTGGCACATATTGTAGCACAATTTGTTCAGAAACAATACGGATGCATTTTTGGCCAACCCTGTAGTTTTACTC
>Ga0049095_10000302_pt1 | contig 10180 bp, 7 predicted proteins | sample WorMetexBAHAMAS3_FD_55034 | JGI IMG/M metagenome (GOLD analysis project Ga0049095, IMG submission 55034) | Marine gutless worms symbiont microbial communities from Max Planck institute for Marine Microbiology, Germany - Inanidrilus exumae... | ecosystem: Host-associated > Annelida > Digestive... | reverse complement strand
GTGCAGGGGCGGGTGTAGGGGAAAATCTGGCATGCATAAGCTTGCTGGCCTCAGTCAGACGGATCACGGTCACTCATGCGTGACCAGCCATGCACGCAGAGTGACCGTGGCACACGCCTGTACGCGCAGGCTTGGGGGCGTGGCCTGTCTACAGAATCGCCGAAGGCGACGATAGCTGTGGGGCTGCTGGGGAGCGAGACGCCAAAGGCGTCGAGGGGAGAGTCGCCGGAGGCGACGATAAGTTTGGCGGCCCGACGGGCCCGCTCGGCCTGGCCTTGGGCCGGGTACGCCAGCTAGTATGTATATATATGTATATATTTTCCAGTGTATGAGATGTAACTTTATAATGCAGATTGATCGCTAAAGCAGATGGATCTCCTANAATGTTGATTTTGCAGTAGGAAGCTTCGATTGATTGATTGAGCAGGGTTTTATGTCCCATTAAACACATTATAGGTCATATCGGGGACGGGTTTTTATGGATCAAATGAACCAACCGACAGTGTCAAAGCACTGTAGGAAGTAGTGGTCCTAAGGTTCAGGCTTCAATGCCACCTCACCATGTTACAATACTACAACATATAATGTACGGTTATAAACACAAAATACGTACATGTACAAAAATGAATCTAAGCACAGTAAAATGGCCCAGTGAGACAAAAACCAATCCTGAGAACTGTAAGGTTTGTTCGTATGTATGTGCATTGCACTGGGCACAATTGTTGCACACAATACTGCACTGATAATTTTGTCATTTTGCCTCTTACCCACCAGACAATCACCATTGCTCCGATGACGTCTATTTGAGGGAAGTGCAATACGAGGAGATGGAGCTCTTGTAATGCAAATATTTGTTACTTTTACATGTTTAGTGCTTTCTCATTCTTTCTAGTTAATTTTCAGCTGTGTCGATAGATCATGACAGCTTGTACTGCTTATACATCATTGTTACTCAAATCATACCCATGTCAATGTGGCTGCTGGTTTGCTGTTGTAGTAAAAAGTAGGTTGGTGGTCGAACACTTCACTTTGGTGCTAGAGGATGATGGCAGCAGTGTCTGTGATGATGTAATCACTGCAGTAATTGAAGAAGGCGAAAAACTGGGTACCTTGATGGTTCTCAAGGATTCGCAGAATTGGACACCTGGTTTGTAATTTGAAGTTATTATATAACTGTGTTGGTATCTCTTATCTCATTAGCATTTTATTACATGTTAAACTTGGATGCTTGGATGCTTGAAATTCACTCTGTTGCCCAGCAATTTGGCTGCAGACTGATTGACAATTTTTGGTTGTGATGCACTGTTCTAACAAACAGGAGAAACAAGACCAACACAGTAGGTGATAAGGCCCAGGCTGCGGGCGGCTAGGTTACTGCGTGCCAGCCTATCGTGCTGCTGCACTGCATGCCGGTGATTTCTATTTATAACGCTGACGTCATAATGGCGAACGCTGAGTGGACAACACAGGAAGGTGCACTGTGCAAAAACGACTGAACGGATCGGGACGAAATTTGGCACGGAGTTTACTCTTACCCCACCAACCTTCGTGCCAAATTTCGTCTCGATCCGTCCAGCCGTTTTTGCACAATTCACGAACGTGACCAACCAACCACCAACCAACCAACCAACCAATAACATCTGTCGCTATAAGGCCCAGTTGCCTGCTACCGCAGACAGCCTGGGCTTAAGAAGGCTATGATTAATTTTCAATCATGCAATTTAAAATTTTAATTGTAAACATAATTGCAACAGCTATTTCTGAGGCGGTTCCATCTGCTGAGACAAGCCTGCTGGCACATATGGCTGGAGTGACATCAGCTACACAGAAACCAGATGGACAGTGCAAGGCATGTTTGTCTTTTGTTTGTATGCTTTTAATCTTTATTGATTTCATTTTCAGTTCACTGTTTACAGCTGGTACTGCTTTAGCCCACATGCTTCTATAGTGTTTACATTATCATCTTCAATCTTCATACTCAGTATTTCACCTGCTGTATTATTAAAGCGGTTTGTGTTTGTGTAAGGACAGCCAATATACGATGGCAGTATAGTTGCTAGTAATTTGTGCAGCCTTTATTGCTTTGACGCTGTTGGTTGGGAGGCAGGAAGAGCATCCGGCCCATAAAAAAACTAAGTCGTGGGGCAATGGCATGGTTATCTGTCTGAGGCGAGGTGCGGCCCCTCCCCTCCAACACACAACATCTGAGCTATGATGATTGTCTGGAGGGTAAGAGGGGAGATTAGAAGACTGCTGTGTGTTGTTGTGCATCGTAATTGTGCATATCATATGCACACCAATATAATGAGCATTTCGTATCGTACATGGTCGACTGGATCGGGCTTTGATCTTGCTTGGCTTAGCTCTCTCCGAAGACACAGAGGCGCTCGCCTCTGTGTCTTCGGTCTACTTGGTGCTATATGTAGAAAACAGTTTTGATTACATCCTTTGCTTTACCTGTCAGTGTGCTGAGCCTGGTGATATTGGCCCTTGACCTGGTTGACTATCTATTGTCCTTCAGTGCTATGACACTGTNGGTTGGGTTATCTGACCCGTAAAATCGTCTCCGAAATGATCTATAATGTGTCGAGTGTGACATTAAACCCTACTGTACCGTACTGAGGCGATGTGCAGATTTGCATATGTAGTTTGTGCTGTCTATTATTGTGTAATTTGCTTAATTTTTAAAGAGTTTTCAACTGTTTAGCATACAGACCACTGACAAAATTATTTTGAAGAAAGTGTTTTGAAATAATTATTTAAAATATAATACGTTTCTAATTTTTAACATACTTTTAAAGAGTATTTTATTTTGTTAATTTCAGAATACTTTTTGAAAGTCTTTTGCCCATCACTGGCAACAGCGTGTACAGGTCCGACAGTGCTTATTTATGCAACAGCACCTATCTGTTTTGCTGCTGATACATTTGAGTGTCACATAAAATGTTTCCCCATAATCCCCAGCAATGTAGCCTTTCGTGAAAATTTTTTCCGACTACTTGTTAAATTTTATACTCGTATAACATCAATATAAATTCACTGCCGGGCTTGTGATGTTCACAGAATTACCAGGTCGCTCACCATATTGTGAGTGAAGAATCGACATGGGTTCACAAGTTCGAAGTTCCATGGAGCAAATGTAGTCCACAGTTTCTTCGAGATATTGCTGATGAAAAAGTGCCAGCAGCAAGAGACATGCGGCAGCTTATCAGTCACACAATGAGTGATGTTTTTAACTACAGCAGAACACCCACACGAGATAACCTTCGGGCCATTGGAAGAAAAATTGTTCAGAGAAGCCCAAAGTCATTTGCAGACTACATTAATGGTGCAGTGGTCGCTGATGGGACAAATAGTATAATGTTAATGCTAGAGTCCAAAAAAGAAAACCTCAACCGAAGAGTGAATGTCAGTCATCATACAAATACAGCGTCAAGCGAACAGTCACACAGTGGTGCTCAGAGTTCTGAATGTGTGGCAAAAAAGCCAAAGAAAGCCAAGCCTTCAAAGTCAGTTATGTCTTTTGGGTGCAANAGGTGGGACGTGCCACCCCCATGTGACGAAACCGTACAGACAATGGAAGAAAAGCAGCAGCAGCTGAAACAGTTACATGCATCAAAGGAGAGTGGTGTATCACNCCAGGTACAGACTCTGATGCAGAAGACGTTCAGCTGCCAAAGATATGCAATTAATGCACAGTTATCAATAAGTGATGTGCTGAAGGAATGGCCATATCTTGGTGTGACAAGCACTTTGATTCAACACTACAAGGAATTAACTGATATCGATATTGAGATAGTTTTGCTGGCTGCTGTTGAAAAGAAAGCATCACTGATATATGAATTTTGCAAGACAGCGAGAAGTAACACACGTGTGAGTGATGTTTTGCGTGACATTGAATCTAAGGTTAATTCATCTGGAAGCCGTCAACCTATCAGAGATGGCCTTTTACTTCTGGTAATGGCATCTATGCATGAAGAAGTTGGCAACATGATTGTGTTCAAGGTACCATTGTCAGAATCTATATATATAAAGTTGCCTTTCTGTCTGTGTGTCTGTCCATCGATTTCCGGAAAAACGGCTGGGGCGATTTCGATGAAACTGTGCATTGGTCATGGGGGTCGCAGGTAGACGTGCTTTCCGATGCGGGACCGTCTCAAACGCGACCGAGGCGCCAGGCGCCGAAGGCGCCGAGGGGAGAGGCGCCGTAGGCGCCGAGATATACCATGGCCTCCGCCGTGCCATTACACCTAGCCGTTAGCGACGCAGTGGTCACGTCACGTATTCCAAGTAGGGCTGGGGCGATTTCGACGACACTTGATCGAGCCGCCGAAGGCGTGGAGGGCGAACGGCGCTCGCGCCCCTCCGCGCCTTCGGCGCCTCGATCAAGTGTCGTCGAAATCGCCCCAGCCCTACTTGGAATACGTGACGTGACCACTGCGTCGCTAACGGCTAGGCGTAATGGCACGGCGGAGGCCATGGTATCGGTGCCTGTGTCTACGTAAGTAAGTAAGTGACAAATTTGAGAAGTGCCGAAACCAAAGTAGGCCCTCTTCGTTTCCAGGCCCGATGTAGGAGACGACTAAACCTTGATTTAGTTTTTGGTGTTTATTTTGTGATGAAGTACATTTCTTTGCAATGTGAAAGGGTGCTTTGTTGTGTTAGCTTTTGTTTTTCCATACCAAGCCAAGAGATTGGCTTGGGGAACATCTCCAAAATGACCTATTTTGTGTCGAGTGGGACATAAAACCTTAACTCAATCAATGAATGTTCATTATGTTGGTGATCAGATGCTGTTGTTCACATTTCTCTGCAGGAAGGTGGCTTATCTCAGGAGTACGTGACATCACTACCATCGACTCCCTGTGTTGTCGGACTTGGTACGATAGCTCTTGCAAGCATCATTTCAAATAGTTTGCCTTTTACATTTATTGATGTATTTTGGAGTTAAAAACTTGAGGTTAGACCTTGCGGAAGACTTTACTAATATCTTTATGAAGTTGCTATTTCTGCATTCAGTAAATGAAAATTAGTTTCATGTCTCACATTTTTTTCATCTGATTACATGAAACTGAAACCTGTTTACTGTAAATTATCTTTGTGCGTGGTTAGGTCGCCCATCTACGGCATAGTAGCAATGACCTTTAGATGGATGTTTCTTTTTTCTTTAGAACTCCTCTCAGACCTGCCAGTGGAGATCAGGGAAACTGGTGTAGATGTATGCCGTCTAGGGTCTAGGTCTATGTTTAACCGGCAGGTCTAATTTCTGGGAACCTTCCCCAATTTTCGTTAGGCAAAAAAACGAAATGTTACATTGGTGCCAATGGATATTTTCCAGTCTAGAGCAGTAATCTCAAACATGCAGCACAGGAGATCAGGGAAATAAGGACAAAAACAGTCAGTGTTATCGGATCAGTCAATCACAGTTGCTAGGTGATGCCAACAGCGCAAGACCGGTCTACCTGACATTGGGATGCGTCCCATAATGTCTAGTTGTTATGATGTTACTAGGAAAATAGCTGCTTTCATCAATGTACACTTCTGTACTTATTTTCATTGTAGCCAGTTGACTTACTGCTTGTTCTCTAAGATATTTGCAATGATCACTGTGTTGTAGGAGTAAACATCTTTGACTGCAAACGTTATGTTGTTAGTGTGGATCAACATATCATTCAGCCATGTGTGGTGGACATATACACTGCTGTTGCAGTCATGTTTGCTAGNTACTTTGTATTTAACTTGGAATACAGTCAGGCACTTGTTGCCACGTTGGAATATACTCAGAGGTATACACATACTTAAAACATTTCATGCAAGCCATGTTAACTGTTTTATGAATTCAAACATATCACAAAAGTTTGGCAACATAAAACAATGTTGAATGTAATTTTGTTCATTTTTTCTTGAAACATGACTACTGGTGTATACTTTTATCTGTCACTGTAGTGTTGCATTACTGAGTAATCATGACGTGGTTGTTGTCAGAGATCTGCTGAATTTCAATCCATTGTCTGGATCCAAGNGATCAAGAGGTCGGAAAAAAGGTACAAAAATGTGCCCCCGTGTACTGAGCTTTATCAGAAATGTGTCAGCATTTGAATCTCANCAAGGTAATTAGATGCTAAGCTTGCTCTTAGTTTTTGTATCGCTGAGTGGATCAAAAACCACTTCAGTAACTTTGACAATGTTTCTTCTTAGTCTCAGGTTTAGTTTCATGAATATTTTGTTCATGTGTAAATANAAAGCACAAGTTTTGTAAATAGAAGTTGGGAATATCGAAGAACGTTATTTCTGATGACGGGTGACCTTCGAGATTCGCCATTTATCGTAGGCCTTTTAAGATGTGACTTGTGCAGCTTGCAGTATTTCACATGATTATAATAGACACAGAGCTTTAAAAACACCAGCAAAAAAACCCGGCCAAAAACTAAATCAAATGTTGATGTCTTATGCTATATTAATACAGAAATATTTTACTAGGTTGAAAGATGTAAACGTTTAAGGAATTAGTTTTCAGAGCCTCTAAATATTAGAGAAATAAAAACCATTACTGGAGTGCTATAGCCTGTAGATATCTGAACAAATTTCTAAATACCGCCTGAATCAAACAAACATTTCAGCCACATTTTAAAGAAAGAATGAGGATGAAATGTTTGTTTCTAAATCAATATTGCAGTTGCACAGGTACACAAGTTCAATCTTTCATTTAACATTTAACTGGTCCACAAGAAAATCCTTGTAAAGAAAAAAAGGAAAGCCACAAACAGACATATCAACCTCTGTAGTACACTACCTCACTTGGTCCACACACTTATTGCACATTAGTTTCATATTGCAGCATGTTACAGAGTAAGCTAAAAGTAATTGGTAAACAGCTGCATAACTCATGGCTGGCTGTGTTCTGTTTGATTATGGTTTACATCCAATAAGTCAAATTTGATTTACCATGTATTTGTGACGATGCATCGCACAATAATTCTAGAACATTTGTCAGTGTCTGCGCTTCCAGTTGTATGACAGTTGCTGTTACTTGTGAGTCATTGCTACCACTGCTATACGACAAATATTGCTTGTAATGAAGGGCAGTTTATTACAGGTGACAATTTGTCAGTTGGTGATTGCTTGTTATAAATTTCTGATTGTTAGAAAGCTGACTACATTTCTTGTATGATAAGCATGACATGTCCCACCATGATGTTAATATGGTGTTACTTCAATTTGCAAAAGTATAATGTATTGCAAACTGAGAAAAATTACTGTTGAAGCAGCTGGAGTCAGTACCAGTATTGTGCCAGCCGTGAGCCGTCCATCGACTCAGTCGTCGTCTGATGCATCCGCGACTCAGTCGTCGTCTGAAGCATCCGCGACTCAGTCGTTCTCTGATGCAGCCGCGAGCCGTCCATCGACTCAGTCGTCCTCTGATGCAGCCGCGAGCCGTCCATCGACTCAGTCGTCGGCTGAAGCAGCCGCGACTCAGTCGTCGTCTGAAGCAGCCGCGACTCAGTCGTCCTCTGATGCAGCCGCGAGCCGTCCATCGACTCAGTCGTCGTCTGAAGCAGCCGCGACTCAGTCGTCCTCTGATGCAGCCGCGAGCCGTCCATCGACTCAGTCGTCCTCTGAAGCAGCCGCGACTCAGTCGTCGTCTGAAGCAGCCGCGAGCCGTCCATCGACTCAGTCGTCGTCTGATGGTGAAGCATCTGCCCCAGCTGGACAGGGTTCAGGTCTGTGCTTCTGGTATGTCCTGTAGTGTAGGGTTGCCAGGTTTCCAGTGATGGAATACTGGAGATTTTGGTCCATCAGTCTGTCCAAGCCTAGATCAGCCCAGTGTGTTCTGTATAGTTCCATGCACATTGCCAACTGGCTGTAAATTAGGTCCCAGGCCCTACATACTGGCAGCAGGGTGGATGAAATAATTAGGCTTTGCGTCGCCTTATTAGGCGGCAAGTGTGGAGCATGAGATATGGTCTCCCAGACAGCTTCCTTCCGGGAGGCAGGAGACAGGGTCCGACATACGGGAGCTCCCGTAAAATATGGCACATCTGGCAACCCTGCTGTAGTGTGATAGTTCAGATATTAGCCTGTTGTTGTAATTTTATGGTTTACATAACCTAACTGTAAAGATTTTATGTTAGCCTACTGCTACAGACTATTACTTGTTTTATATTTTACTTTAAGTAGGCTTATACCACATTAGGCTATTAGGCCTTCAGTGCTTTGACGCTGTCGGTTTGGTGGCATGAAGGGCATCCGGCTTGTAGAAAACTGTGTGGTGAGGTGCTGGCATGGTTATCTGTCTGGGGCAAGGTAATACGAGCTTACTTTGTATAGTGATTTTTTATCATTCTGCATTGAATTTGTGTGTGAGCTATTGTAGGCTATGAAGAATTTCGCTTGGTGTATGCTGTTTGTGTCTGCAGGCTCACAAAAAATGGCTGCATCACATTTGTTTCCTACAGCAACCAGCAGTCCAGTTCAAGAGCGATCCAGCAGAAAGCGTTCCAGATACGCACAGTCATTTGCGACAAAGAAGATAAAAGTTGGCGACAAAACTAAGTCTAAGAGTGACGAAAAAACAAAGAACAATGCTACTAAACACGCACATGAGTCTGAGCCAACTCGTAAAAATAGGTCGGCGNCTGACCAAGTGCCAACATACACACGTAGGCGTAAAATAGGTGGCAGGTTACAGGATTCGACCAAATGTTCTCATTGTTTTGTTAGATTCGGAGCCAAAAATGATACAAGAATGTGTGATGATTGGATAAAATGTCAGGAATGCAGTAAATGGTACCACGAGAGTTGTGCTGAAATAGTTGGAGTACTGGATGATGCAGAATTTCATTGCAGAGACTGTTTCTGATACTATGCTGATGGATTTTCTGGTTTTTTTTTGGCTGCCATTCCAGTATATGCCAGATACACCATGCTAACAATGCATATGATAATGATTGTGCTGGGCTATTTTCATTTATTTTACTTTGTAGGCCTCGGCCGAATTGTTCAGTTGAAATGATGATGATTGTGATTGGCCAATATTGCCATTCTGTTATTTTGTTTAATTTTCACAGTGTATCGGCCTAGTTGTTTAGTTGTGCTGAAATGGAGAATTTCATTGCAGAGACTGTTTTTGATACAAGGCTGATGGATGTTCTGTTATTCTTTTGCTGTCATTCCAGTGTATATGGGATATACCATGCTGGCAGTGCAAATGATAATGATTGGGTTCATTTGCTGGGCCATTTTCATTTATTAGGTCGTCTCCTCCGGGTCTACCTAATACAGTCGGTCTCAAATGTCCATCCATCCGTACGTCCATCCGTCCACAAAACATTTCTTTGATTTCAATGAAATTTGATATGTAGGTAGAGGTCGACGAGTGATGCATGACTGTATGACCAGATCCAAGGTCAAGGTCGCGAGCCCTTGAAAGTCGGAAATTGAGCCATTTTCAAAGGCTATCTCCTCCCCATTTATAATGGGGGCTGACAAATGACCACGGATTCTTAAGTTAGAGGGCAATACCTAAAGCTTGTCCTAGTTTTTGCGTCACGTGACTTTGACGTTGGCAGTATATAAGTAGCCGTCCACAAAACGTTTCTTCAATTTCAATGAATTTTTGTATGTAGGTAGAGGTCGATGACTGATGCATGACGGTATGCAGTGTGACCCGATCCAAGGTCATGGTCAAGGTCACGAGCCCTTCAAAGTCGGAAATTCTGCCATTTTCAACAGTGATATTGCACTGTTATAAATTTGTCTGTATATATACGGAAAAAGTTCCGGCAGCAATGCACCAAAGTGGGTCCGTAAATATACGGAACAATTATGACAGTTGAAGTGTCCGTATACTGACGGAAATGCTATTCCGTAAATGAACGGAGAATAGCTTCCGTCAATTTACGGGTGTATCGAATTCTCCCGTCATAATACGGAAATGTCGATATTGACATTTCCGTTCATTTACGGAATAGCATTTCCGTCAGTATACGGACACTTCAAGTGTCATAATTGTTCCGTATATTTACGGACCCACTTTGGTGCATTGCTGCCGGAACTTTTTCCGTATATATACAGAAAAATTTATAACAGTGTAGGAACTTCGGCCGCCCAAGAGGATCCACTAGTATTTTGGAAGATGAATGAGCGAAATTTTCCAATGCTTGCGGTCCTGGCAAAACGG
>Ga0049095_10000289_pt1 | contig 10758 bp, 7 predicted proteins | sample WorMetexBAHAMAS3_FD_55034 | JGI IMG/M metagenome (GOLD analysis project Ga0049095, IMG submission 55034) | Marine gutless worms symbiont microbial communities from Max Planck institute for Marine Microbiology, Germany - Inanidrilus exumae... | ecosystem: Host-associated > Annelida > Digestive... | reverse complement strand
ATTACTTTCAGTGTGTATTCACGGTGAATATATTTTTCGATCTTTATAATCCATGTGTACGGAGAATATCGGATATCCCATATAAATTTCACCATAATTCATCGTATGTGCACACAAAGAATATCCAAAATTTGTCACGGCGGATCGGAGAATATCCTAAATTTCACTGTGCACCGTGTGCATGCACGGTGAACAAGGGCAGATTTATGTTATTTTCCACGTTAGCGCACAGTGAATATAATTTTCCCATTCTTAATACAATGATTCTCTTGACCTTAGAAATATTTTCATTATAATGTCACAGGAGGGTCAGTTTTACTACAATCTCTGCAGTGCTGTGAGCTACAGCTAATTCCCATTTCATTATCGTATTCTAAATTCTATCTTATCTATATCCTTCCTATCATGTCTTATGGCAAATGATGATAAACACAAAATACTACAACCATAAAATATACTATTAAAGTAGTAACATCACTTCTCACCCAAAGCTTTAATCCCCAACTTCTTGATGTCATAACTTTTTTTATCAAAAAACTCATAAACTAGGGTATAAATGATCTTTCCTGTAAGCACAGCTAAAAACTTGGTCACATTCAAAATAACACCATTCAAAACACTAATGAACTCTCAGTTTGGTGAGTACCACAAAGTAGGGAATACACAGTGTTGACTCCATAGGCGTATTGCTGGGAATTTTGACACGCCTAAAAGTCCGACAGCCCCAAAATTTCCGACTGACAAAAGCTTGGGGGTGCTACAGGCTACAGCACCACAAGCAATACGCCTATGTTTATTAATGCGACAACCAGACAGCAAATTTCAGTGTATTCAAAACATACATTTGCTTGCTTGTACCCCCACATTTGGAAAAGTGGGGGTACAAAATTTTTTTCGCTCGCTCCGCTCGCAAACCATGTTTTGTACCCCTCACTTTTAGAATCGCGGCGCCGCCCTTGGCTAGGAGGTGTGAAGTACTGTCATCAGCATGTCTACATCTGTCTGTCTGTATGCCTACTCTGCTCATATATCTAAAAACCACACATCCAATTTTCTGTACATGTTAGCTGTGGCCGCGGCTTGGTCCTCTTCTGACGGCTATGCGATATGTTATGTATTTCCGGGTTTGTGGATGACATCCATGTTTTCACATAATAGAGCGAATGTACAAAATCAGAGACGATGCATACATTTCGTCCAGTACGCCAGGTGGCAGGACCGGGGACGAAGTCTTTCTTCTCCGACTGCATCTTGTTTCAATAACAATTATCAGCACTAACAGATATGTCGCTATCAAAAACCAGTCTCTGCTGCCGCTGACAGACCCGCGCGACGCAGTGCCTCAGGCCCACCGTGTTGTACACAGATGTCGACAGTCAGTGTAATAATCTGGTGACCGAGACGGTCACCAGTTTACCGCAATGAGTTTTTGACCATCCAACTAAGTTGACAGCACCTGACATCATCAGCCATTCAAGAGATATGGTTGGTGACCACCAAAATTTAAATGGTTCACGTGACTTAACCACGCCCCTTTCAGGGATGGTTCGCCATTCGTGGGCTAGCACTTGCTACCGTCAATCTACCTACTAAACTTAAAGTCTCTATCTCCACTCACTAAGAAGATATGAAAAGCAATAAAAATGCAGAAATGAGGTGGTTTGGGGTAGTTAGGGTCTCTCAAGGTCACTGGAAATAGCACAATATAGTACTTAGGCCTACGAGTACTTATCAGCGACCCATAGTAACTATGTCCCTATCTTGCACTGTTTCTGAGATATAGCAAGATATTGGTCGAAAGTCGCCATTTGAATCTACCCTATCTCTATTTGGCAACCCTGCTGAGGTTGACCCCGTTGGAATTTCGCCTAGATTTTTGGCATCAGAAAACCACAGTCCCTGGGCTATCGTATGGCGTTGCTCGTGTGATTCTACATTTAGCCGTTTTCATAAAACACTGGCGTGTGACGGACTAATGGACAGACAGACGGACGTACACACGACAGCATATACTGCGCTAGCATAGCGTCGTGTGGTAAGCAAGGTGTCGCTCAGCGGCGGACAACCGCCCATGCGCGTTACAGATGACGACAGACGACGCCGACAGCGTGCAAAAGAATACTGGCCCATTAGGCGGGCCAGTAAAAATAAAAATATATGAAATTATGATTACTTTGGGAGAGGCCCGAAAACTGTGGCGACGGACTAGGACCCCAAAGGCCTTAGTCTGGCCCATGCTGCTAACATGCAGCATGGGCCAGACTTATAGACTTTATAGTGTGTTAGACAAAGCCGGCTCTCAGTCGGTTTTCAAACGCACTTAAAATCCTCGCATTTTCATTTCATTTTTCATGCCAGACAAATGCACGCAATGTCAGTTACAGTTCAACTCGTGCTGGAGCACTCATGCGTGGTCCTTTCTGCTTCCGCTTCTGCTCTCTCTTCTCCTTCTTCTGCAATTTTTGTTTCTGTTCATTCAGAATGCGCTCCAACTCTTGATCAACCACTTGCTCCTGTCCACAACAGCACAGAAAACATCTTGACACTTTGACGACATATGGGGCAAGACTACAATAAATATAACAACAAGTATGTATACATGGGAACTACCTAAATTTTAAAATTTTACTGAATTCCATGGGAAACAGCCGACTTTGAAAGCCATCCGTTTCACGGTCCATATAACGATGCTAATCATAACTTACCTACTAACTGTATAGGGCAGCAAGCCAACAACGACGTTCATTTTATCCTAGTGTCTACTATGTGCCACTGTTCAAAGCGCAACATGCCATATGTACATATAAATATTCAGTAACTGCAGTATTTGTAATTACAACGACAGCTGATTATAGCATTTCTAACATACACTTCCATTAATAATATTCAACGAAATTCAGTCCTCCTGACTGTAGAAATTGACTAAAGTCAAGCAATATGTCGTTTACATAATATAAATGATTTACCAAGAGTCACACGGATACAACAATCAAAACAGGCATAGAAAGAAACAATTTTTCAGTGGCTTATCTGTAAAGGAAACTATCAGCAATACTGCACTAGTGATGTGCCATCAATCAAATTTTAATGATAAACATTAATTTTTTTTCTCACTGCAAAAATCATTAGCCATTAATCAGGTGACCTAATATTAATTTATACAGCCCTAATTTTAAAAACAGAGGACAATAAACTCACTACTTGTGTTTCTTTTTTATATGGATTTATGAAATCATGATCCCTCTCAATCACACCAAGCTCCTGTGCCATCTGCAGCATCCAGTTGCAAAACGCAAATACATACATACAGACAGATGCACTAGCAATCAGCTAACAAATGCACATCATAGCTCCAGCCGCCACTGTACAACAGCAGACGACAAGTTAATCAATAGTTTGCTGTTGCCTGTCTGCGACTGGAAATAATTGTGTATGTGCAATGACAACCAAAATCACAGATGCTAGCAAGGAGCAATGCAGCATGCATCAGTCTATCTATCGCCCAAATTTTGGGCTTTGCTAGTCAAACAAGGTGTCGCCCTAACGGGACGTAACCGTACTGGCCCGCCGTGTAGCGTCGGCCGCCCGACTGCCCAGCTGGCCCGCACACCAGTAGCGTTACAAGCGACGACGCCAACGACGACAGCGTGCAAAACAATACTGGCCCATAACGCTGGCCAGTAATAACAGACGTCAGAAAGTAATACCTCTTGTGTCTCAAAAAAATCCTTACATTATGGCTTACTGATGTGCCATCAACTGAATTTTAACAATAAACATATATAGCCACCCAGATATATTATGATTAACTGCTGGCACACAGAGCTTTAAAATGTGTACTTTTGTAATAAATATGCATATACTAACAGAAGTTGCTTCTCCCAACAAACCAGTCAACTTTTCAAATACAAAATGATCACTGTAGTTACATCAGAGGAATAGTTAGTTAGCTGCTGTTTAACATCCCTTTTCAGCACAAGTATGGCTATATCAGAGACGAAAGGTCTGGGGTAGAGAGTTACTCCTACCCAGTATAGAAAGACCAGCAATATATTAACTTCAACCCTGGCCACTTTTTTGTTCAGTACCACCCAAAAAGGGAAAGGGATCGAGAGGTTCGTTTAAATTATTGCGATAGCGCCTACAACAGGAGGACACAACTATCACACCGCAAGACAAAACTAAATCAAATACGACAAAAACAAGCATGCATCCTTAACTTAAAAATACATATGAGACGAGACGAAATCCACTCAAAAAAAACTAAAGCCAGGTTTAGTCGCCTCCTACAACATCCGGCTTGGATACGGAGTAGGACTATTCTGGTAGGAATAGGATTTGACAATGTGGACAAAGTGATATGTTATATATACATACACATATGTAAACACACACACACACACACACCCATCAAAATATCAACATGCAAGTAGGATAACCAACCATGCTGATTAATTGTTGATCCTTGCCAACAAATATGTGTGTGTCATTTGTGAAATCAATGGCCCACTGTATCAGCAGTTTCCAATCATCGTTGTTATAGAGTAACTCATGCGCAATGTCAGGAAGTCGTAAAACAATATCGCCCAAAAATGCAGTGTTCTCCAGAACAGTAGACAATGCTGAAGACAAAATATGTATTAAAACAGAATTTTAGTTTTGAAAACTGCCAAAATAATGAAACAAAATTAGATTTTTGCAACAAACACAGACTGTCAAAACAGCACTCAACTGAACAGGATGTCTCAAACAACACTGCATCACATTAATTAAAACACACATTTACCGGGGGCATTCAATAAGTTCCCTGATTGTTGTATGACATGAAATTGTTGCCTACATAAAGAGTTCAGCTGAGTAGTAACATGTCAGCTGGGATGAGGATTGTTGGTATTGGCAATTAATACAAAAATTCCCACTAGCCGACCTTATCCAGTGTCAATCAACACAACTTTACTTATGAAAAATTACTTGTAACAGTGGCACCATTCGTAACTAGCAACACCAGCTAGCAATGTCATTAACTGGTCCTCAGACGTGCATTCACTTATATGCACTCTCACTAAAAGCTCCCCTTAGAACCAAACTTTGCCTATGGAACCAGAACATCTGCCATACAGAACTATGGCCAGCCACAAACATTTGCCCACATAAGCAGGATAATGCAGCCAAACACCTTCCTATAGATTAAAAACATATCCCTCATTGGACCAGGAAGTTCCCCCGACAGTCTGTAGAACCCAGACATCTTCCTGATATATGGCCAGCTCCAAACATCTGCTAACGAAACCAGGATGGGCCCAAACTTTTGCCCATGAGACCGAACATCTCACTACAGAAGAAAGAAGAAACGGAGCCCAAAACATCTCTACACCAAAACAGGACAGGTCCCCAAACAGCTCCCTACAGAATTAGGCAACTTCAGACCTGCAGCTATGAGCCATCGGTTTTGTCCAACCACACCAAAATTTGTAGCAATACAGAGAAGTAATGACTGATTAAAGCACTGATTTCTATTTTCTATACCCCTTCACATTACAAGATGAAAGCACCCATATTACTACAGCAGAATATTAGTTAAATTTGGGGTTCTTGCCGCTCGTTTATTTTAGGGGCATTCGTCGTTCATTCGTTTGTTACTGCGGCAGGGGTCCAGCCTACTCTGGACCCCAGTGCTAATACCTTTATATTGGTCCAATGCGCCAGCCCAGGGAGAGGAAGGGAATTGGTAGGTGTGCGGTGTATGCGCACGTTGTGTAGGGTGGAGGAAGGAACAGTAGACGTGAGCAGCTTGTCAGGTATTTCTAAGCGCACCCCATCTAGGTGTGGCCTACTGTCTGGCTAAGCCCGGAATGGCACTTAGTCAGTGACAGCCCTGACCGGCACTTCTTCAGCGCATGGCCACCTAACTGACAGTCTGACACTTCTTCAGCGCCTAGCCAGGGGACTTAGCCACATCTGTCTGCTTCGGATCTCACGTCAGTGCGGCTGACACCTTGAACAAAGGATTAGCATCAGTCGCAGTTTATAGAGGACATTGTCGAACCCTCTTACCTGCCCGGGATTAACTCCCTGTTCATCATGTGCATAGGAATTATTAGAAATAATTCTTTGGCAGGCGGACGCACCCCGGTTGAGGCGCGAACCTTGGCCACTGAGCGCATCACGCTGTACTGCACATGGCGGACAAGTGTGCTGACCACTTGGCCACATGGGTAGGTCTTTATTGTAGGGGCATTTTTAGGGAATTAGCATCATAATAGGCCAAAGCCACATCATGCAGGAAAGGTTCACTAACGTCGACTGACCAATGCAGGAGAAAGTGCTCTGAATAAAAGATAAGGAAATTAACACATGCATGAAATTTAATGGGCTAATGGTCTTGCTGAAGCTAGAGCAGGCAACCATAACAAGATTATGTTGAAAAGTAACAAAACTGTCAGAACCCCATGCCTACTCTGAATATGAGTGCAGGACGTAATCGGCAACCCCTGTACATATGACATTTATACTCAAATGTAATTTTCTGAGAAATTGTGACATTAATTCAAAAAATCAGGAGTGTAAACATGTGTGGGTGGATAAAATTCTCCAACTTGCATTCTTTCAAGTGATTTTCAACTGGGAAGGGATCTCCAGGTGTGAATGAATATTCCATGAGATGTACTTTCGCGTGCACCATCACCTACAGCATCAACAGTAGTCAATCAACTATAAACAAAACGTCAGGTAAGTTTAAATTAAGCTTGCTTTATTCTAGTCATTGCGTATATGTAACATGGATCTGACACAGTGACCAGTTACAGAAATATAAGCAACAATACACTGTCATAATAAACAACTAAGCCAAGCTCTCCTTTCTCACTCATGTGCAATATAGCATCTAAATATACTATACAATAAAAAATATTTAACAAGCACTAAAAAGCTGACTGACACTCAGCTTAATCTACCATATAAACCATAAAAGNAAAAAATAATGAAAAAGAACTTTAAAAATAAAAAAATATTCGCACAAAAAATCCGTTCCAAGTCATAGTTGGTAGTAATTGAATATAATAATAAATATTACTGCTACTTACTGACTGGCTGATTCACTAAGTTAAGGTTTTACATCCCACCCAACATACAAATAGGTCATTTCAGATACGTTCTTCCCAGGCAATCTGTTGGCTTAGTACAACAAGAAATCATCAGGAGATGAGATAGCGAACGTGAACTTTTTACGACGATATCGCACACATAATTCAAAATACCAAAAAAGAGAACTTACCTCGTTTAACAAATTAAACGATAGCTAAACAAGTACTGCGCATTAAGTCTTGAATTTATGAATCTGCTACAAAATTTCCACCTTGCAGTTATAGAATATTTATAGGCCTACCGTGGTCGTCGCGCGGTCTTTCTGCAGACGTTTACTACTAGACATAGTAATCGTAAATTGTCCATAGTTATGGCTTTGTCAACCACTTTTACGCAATGTGCCCCAGAAACTACCAAATTCGGTAAAATAACGCAACCATAGTTCAAGGTCATTCAAGGTCACCGATTTTCGCACCAATCGAAAGCTCATATACGACTTTCTATTAGTAATTAATACTAACTTACCTGCTATCTTGCACCGTTTCTATAAGATATGGCCTCTGAAAGCTCCAAAATCGCTATATTTGGCCACCCCTATTGCGTTTAAACCTCCAAAGGAGGGGTTCCCCTAGGACTATCTCCATAAAATTTTCCGTGGATATCAACGGATGGCCAATGTACCAAACGGCGAAGAAACATTGCTGAAAATTTCAACCAGCAGAGTAGGGTGCACGAACGTTACAGACAGACGACAGACGGACAGGCGACAGCATATAGTGAACGTGAACATGAGTTCACGTTCGCTAAAAAAACTAAATCTAACACAACAAATAACATGCATCTATAACAAAATATACTATATCACACAATAAAGACAAAAGCCAGGTTTGGTCGCCTTTTTTGACCTCTGGCCTGGAAACAAAATGGGCCTATTCTTAAGGAAGTAAATAAGTAAGAAAGTAAGTAAGTAACTAAGTAAATCATTTACACAGCACAGGAATCAACAAATGAATCCGGGCACATTACAGCCCAGGAGCCCATACAAGGCGGCTAGTACCTGGAAGCCAGTAGCTTACAAAAATGTTTGTACTAATTAAATCACTCAGCAGCAGGTTTTAAGTTGTGCAACAAGGTGACAAAATATTTGAGAAAACTAAGCCACTGGATGCAACATGCAAAAATGATTAACCAATAACCTACTGATTGCCTTTATAGTGGCCAGTCATGTGGTGAAAGCAAAAAGCATTTTCCCAAACATGGAAGTAACAAACATAAATAGAAAAAAACAGTTGATTAAAATTCTTTTACAAGATTAGTATGTCTAAGGATAATTTTATCATTCAAATTTTTGCACATAAATTAACGTTATATATATACTGAAGTGACTGAATATAATAATACAGCAGCAGCTTTCTGCCTGAGTTATTAACACGATATGATTCTGCACACACCAACACTATCAGCAAAATAAGCAGCACTAATGTTAATGCACAGTGGTCATTTTCAAGTTATCACATACATGTAACAAAATTATATTAACACCTATGTTGCAAAAATGAAACATATTTCACTTACTGAGAACAACTTTGTGAACAGAGTTTTAAGCATATCACGTTGCTTTTCCAACGAATTGATGGCAACAATCTGCTTTGCAGCTTCAATCTGTTCCGCTCGCTTGTGGCCCAATAGTCGCCTATCTGATAAATTAACGTTCGAGTTAATGTAATGTCTCCAAATTTATCACAACTATTAACACCATAACAACTGACAATTGTTAGTTTCAGCATGGGTGTAAGCACAGTCACTTTACCATTAAATATCAGTACACAGCAGTATTTTCTGTTCCTGTATCCACATAAGTTCACTGAATAACTGTATTTCAGTACATCAACAGCCAATACAGAATAATGTGTGTAATAATGCATATGTAGAATAATTAGATGTGTGAAGTCTTGGGGGCAGCAAAATCACAAATGGTGCCTAAAAGATAGGCAAGTTAGGTAAGCCAAAGCAAAACTCAGTAGTCCAGGACTGAGCCAGGAATTGCTAATTCTATTTTTAATACTAATACTGATGTACAACATCCAATCACATTTGCCACACGTTGTATCAGGAATTGGTAAGTAAGTAAGTAAGTAGCCTTTTATTTCACTGTGATATTTGCACAATGTTACAACGTTAATAAGAAATACAAATAAAATACAAGTAAAATATAATACGCAAAGCACAGCTGTTGCCTTGTGAAACTCATCACCGTATTCGTGATTGAAAAAATATGTCTGCAAACCGTGAGTTTGATAAAGCTGAATTTACCGCAGATACGGTTCACAAGTACTGGTAAAGCTGCAGTCAAATAAGTGAACTGGATTCAGCACCAGTGCAATGCAAGACGATGCATGATGCTGTGCTGCAATGTGCAGCACCACACCTGATGTGAACACTTGCAATGTGTTTGATTATGATCATTCATGATGGTGCCCAGTGGTGCCACACATCTTGTTCCAGTGTAAATGCAACTTCACCTTGAAATTGGCAGCAGCTACATAATATGGCCAATGCTTGTTCTGACCGGACTTTTTGTTATTAGGCTGTTTATATACAAGACACTGCTGATTAGCTGATTGAGAATGCATTCCAATTTTAGCCTACTGTGCTTAATGTGACTTACTCATCTGGCATTGTTTCATTACTGTCGCTGTTGCAGTAGTAAAGTTAGTTTTGCTGACCCAGATTACGAAATTTTATTATGCAGCAATCGTTTAAGATCAAGACTTACTGACTTAAATACCAGTTACTAGATCTGAGGCTAACATCTCACATCAGAGGCCTATGGTTAATGCACTGAACCCTTGATTATTGTAGTACAGCAAAATAGACAAAAAGATACACCGCTACTGAAACACGGTAGTGTATGCCATTTTTGCATTCTTTATCAGGCCAGTAATTCAGATTAGGCCCTCAACTGGCACTGACAAAGCACTGGAAGTTAAGAAGATGCTGGTAGTGAACTGAGGTCTTAATAAAAGGGCTCGTTATGCCTGCCAAACATCAGAGGACATAGCTTTACAAATATCGCTCACTCTTGCTTTCTACATGTCGCTCGAAAAAAAAATTGCTCAGTATAACAAAAAATGTTGCTCGCTTCCACTAGCATGTCAAGTTTTCTCGCTTGCTAAATCTCGCTCTCATTTTCACTTCCAGGTCTAGCTAATAGGCAAATGAGGCATGCACTAAATATACGTCATATTACTTACGCGGTGACTATTGGTCCGGTCACCAAACAATAGCTCATGCGCTATATATCCGGTTACCGGAACTCTAGGCATTTGGCTATTTATCCTGTCAAAAGAAAACGAGGCAATATGCAGTTAACATATATTATGTTAGTGGCAGGTGGTGTTGGATGAATGGTTCATGCATTCAGTCAATTAATGCATAATAAATCACATGAATTAACTCACCTTGTGTGGCCTCACTGGCAGAAACTCCAACCTGAGAGGCCTAGCGGATCAGTCCACGAAGAAGCCAGTCTTGGTCTTTCTCAGCTTATCCAAACCGGGTTTTTAAAGGCGCTGAGGCTTGTAGGCTAGGTAGCTTAACTATCTGCTGATCCAGCTTGTTCCACCTATAATGACCACTCTAGTAGAAAAGAAATGATACAGTACAGTATAAACA
>Ga0049095_10000279_pt1 | contig 11015 bp, 8 predicted proteins | sample WorMetexBAHAMAS3_FD_55034 | JGI IMG/M metagenome (GOLD analysis project Ga0049095, IMG submission 55034) | Marine gutless worms symbiont microbial communities from Max Planck institute for Marine Microbiology, Germany - Inanidrilus exumae... | ecosystem: Host-associated > Annelida > Digestive... | reverse complement strand
AACCCGCTCCCCAGGAGGCGGCGCTGCCACCGGAGCCGGAGCCCGAACCGGAGCCGTCACCTTCTGCCGAACCAGAGCCGGAATCGGAGCCCGAACCTGAGCCAGAACCGGCGGAAGTCGAACCGCCGGCGCCGCAGCCGCCCAACCGCTTGGCCAACGCTCGGCCGCGGGCCAAGCCGCAGGCTCCGGATCGGTTGGCCGCCGTTGACCGGGCCTTGGAGGACCTGGCCGACCAGCCTCCACCTCAGCCGCCGGCCAGCGAGGAGAAACCCGAGGCGGAAACCGATGCCTTCGACGTGGATCGAATCGCCGAGGTTCTGGCTCAGGGCGCAACGCCCCGCTTCGATCCTTCACGCGGGCTGACCATCAGTGAAATCGATCTGGTGCGCCAGCAGATCGCGCGGTGCTGGAATCTGCCGGCCGGAGCCAAGGACGCGGAGAATTTGGTGATCGAGATTGACGTGGAGATGAACGTGAACGGCACGCCACAAACGGCGGTGATTCGGGATCAAGCGCGGATGCGATCTGATCGGTTCTATCGGGCAGCCGCGGAGACGGCTTTGCGGGCGGTCTTGAATCCCCGATGCCATCCGTTCAAATTGCCGCCGCAAAAATTCGACAGATGGCGTTCGATGACGCTGGTGTTTAATCCCAAGGAGATGTTCGGCACATGAGTGGCGTCCGCGGTTGGACGCGGCGAAACGTCCTTTTGGGGGCGTCGTCGCTACCCTTGCTCGGCATCGCCCAACCGGCATCCGCCGAGTTGCGCATCGATATCACGCGCGGCGTCGTCGAGCCGCTGCCCATTGCGGTGGCCAGCTTTCAGGGAACCGGTCCCGAAGAGTCTCAGTTCGGGGCGGATATCTCCGGTGTGATCTCCGACGATCTGGAACGGTCGGGGCTGTTCCGTCCCGTTGACCGGCAGGCTTTCGTGCAGACCGATCCGCCGCTGGATGCGGTGCCGCGGTTTGGCGATTGGCGGGTGATCAACGCCCAGGCGCTGGTGCACGGCCGCACCGAGGTTGCCGAGGACGGCCGGCTACGCGTCGAATTCCGGCTTTGGGACGTGTTCGCCGAACAGCAGATGCTCGGCCTCGCCTACTTTACGTTGCCGCAGAACTGGCGGCGGGTGGCCCACATCATCGCCGACGCCGTCTACAAGCGTATCACCGGTGAAGACGGCTACTTCGACACGCGGATCGTCTACATCGCCGAGTCCGGCCCGCACAGGAAGCGCATCAAGCGCTTGGCGCTGATGGACCAGGATGGCCACAACCATCGCTTTCTGACCAACGGCAGCAACCTTGTCCTGACGCCGCGGTTTTCGCCCACGCTGCAGGAGATCACCTACCTCTCCTACCGCAACAACACCCCGCGCGTTTACCTGTTCAACATCGATACCGGTCGTCAGGCCATCGTCGGCGATTTCCCGGGCATGACCTTTGCCCCCCGGTTCGCGCCCGACGGCAACGCGGTGGTGATGAGTATGGCGCGCGACGGCAACTCCGAACTCTACATCATGGACCTTCGAACGCGGCGGGTACGACGGCTGACCCGTCATTCCGCGATCGATACGTCGCCCAGCTTCGACCCGGACAGCCGGCGTGTCGTGTTCAACTCCGATCGTGGCGGCAGCCAGCAGCTCTATGTCATGAACGGAGACGGTTCGGACGTCCGGCGAATCAGCTATGGCGAGGGCCGTTATGCGACCCCGGTCTGGTCGCCGCGCGGCGATTTGGTGGCCTTCACCAAGCTGCGGGGCGGTCGGTTTTACATCGGCGTCATGCGCCCGGACGGTAGCGGCGAACGGTTGCTGGTAGAGGACTACAATGTGGAGGCGCCCACCTGGGCGCCGAATGGGCGGGTGCTCATGTATTTCCGCAAGCAACCGATCAAAGAAGACGGAAGCGGCGGCAGATCTCGGCTCTATACGATTGATCTGACGGGCCGCAATGAACGCGAGGTGCTGACGCCAGTGGACGCCTCTGACCCGGCGTGGTCCCCCTTGATTCCCTAGGGGGCGGCGCCTATAGTCGCTTGAAATAAGGATGATTCGCTTCGCTTTGTGGTCGTTGGATCAAGCCAAAGACTTAAACCAAGACCCGATATGCGGACACCTTCGAGACCGAGTTCGCTTGGGCTCAGACGAGGGGGTATGCCGATGACATGGCTGCCCTGTAGATTTGGGAAGACTACTTTTGTCAATGGCCCGGTGAGGGGAGAATTAGATGCGCTTAACAATCCCAGCTTTGGTCGCCGCCGTTGCCCTTGTCGCTGCCTGCGAAACCGCACCGGAAGATACCGGGGCCGGCAGTGGGACTGGTTCCGCCACGCCAACGACGACGACGACGACCGTGGATTCGGGGTCGCTTCCGGGGCCTGCCGCCGGGTCAGTTGAAGACTTTCTGCAGGTTGGCGATCGCGTGTACTTCGACTTCGACAAGTTCAATTTGAAACCGGAGGCGCGGTCGGCGCTCGAGAAGCAGGCTGCGTGGTTGACGCGCTATCCGGCCGTGACCGTGGTCATCGAAGGGCACGCCGACGAGCGCGGCACGCGCGAGTACAACTTGGCCCTTGGCGAACGACGGGCGAATTCGGCGAAGGATTATCTGGTCGCGTTGGGCGTGAGCCCGAACCGGATTCGGACCATCTCCTACGGCGAAGAGCGTCCCGTGGCGCTGGGTTCGAGTGAGGCGGCGTGGTCGCAGAATCGGCGGTCCGTGACCGTGATCACCGGCGGCGCGGTCGGCAGCTGATCGACTGATTTCGGGCTTTGATGGCGCGCGGCGGTCCGGATGGCGGGCCGCCGCGCTCATCACTTGGGGTATGGGCACGACCGGTCCGGAACAAGACCTTTATGCGGCCCCAATGACGATGTCTGCTTACGGCGGTGGAAGCGGTGATCCGCTCCGTATGATTCTGGCGTGTCGCCCTAACCAGACGGCATTGCTTCGGGCGGCATTGGCCGTTGGGATATGGCGTTCCGGCCGTGCCGGATGTGTCCGAACGCCGTGGCGGATGGATTAAGGGCCGATGGCCTTTTCGCCGGCCTGTTGAAGACCTCTACCGTGGCCTGCGAACGGCCCCTGCGAACTGGCTCAGGGAACCGCCCCAAGCGACACCCCAGGCAACGACCCCCAACCAGTAGCCGTTAATAGGTGCCCCCATGAAAGCCCGAACCTGGCATCAAACGACAAGCCAGCACGTGATGTCGCTTCGCGATGGTGCCCGCCGACGGGCATCGGGAAGCGTATCGGTCGAGCACAGGCACGGCCGGTCGCTGGTCGGCGTTTTTCCGCGCATCTTGACGATGGTTGTTGTGTTGTCGGTCGCTGGGCTGGGCATCGGTTGGGTGCCGGTGGCTCTCGCCCAGGGTGCCGATGTACGGCCACTGCTGGAGCGTATGGAGCGGCTGGAACGCGACGTCCGGGCGCTGCATCGCCAAGTGGCGCGTGGCGGATCGGGCGAGGTGATGCCACTCGAATCGGTGGACGAAGGCAATCCCGCCGTCACCCGGTTGGACGTGCGTCTCAGCGCGCTGGAGGATGAGCTTCGGGGTGTGACCGGCCAGATGGAAGATGTCTCCTATCGGCTGTCGCGGCTCAATGAACGCCTGGACAAGCTTGTCGCCGACGTGGATTTCCGCCTCAGCCGTTTGGAAGGTGGGGCGCCGGCGCCGTCGGATGCGGGCGCCACCTCGGGCGACACGCAGGGTGCTATCGGCCGTGGTTCGGCGGGCCAATCCACGTTCAGCGATGCCGCGCGAGGCACGGCCACTGCTCCTCGACCGCCAGCGGCAACGGGCAGCGGGCCGCGCGTCCTCGGACGAATCCCCAGGTCGGACCTGGAAACCCTACCGAACGTACCCCCGGCGCCCCAGGCTTCGCAGACGCCAGCACTTCCGCCTGTGGGTAGTCAGGCCACTGCCAGCACGTCAACCGTTGCCGCGCCGGCGGGTGGCGTGCTTCCGGAAGGCACCGTGCGCCAGCAATACGACCACGCGTTCGGTCTGATGCAAAGGGCATCGTGGCCCGAGGCCGAACAGGCGCTGAGGGCTTTTATCGATCGGCATCCCGACGAGGACCTGACGTCCAACGCCCGCTACTGGCTGGGCGAAACGTACTATGTCCGCGGTGACCATACGCAGGCGGCGGAAGCGTTCCTGAATGCTTACCGTCTGGACCGGGACGGCCCGAAGGCCGCAGATTCGTTGCTCAAACTGAGCATGTCCCTGGGCAATCTCGGTAAGAACCGTGAAGCCTGCGCAACCTTGGACGAATTGCGCCGAGCGAAGGGCAAAGCCTCGGCGTCGATCCTGGACCGCGCCAACGCAGAGCGTGAACGCCTGGGCTGTACTTAGAGCCGGTCCAGGAAGGGTGTCCATGATGGCCAACGCTGAAGCGGCGTTCTCGGCACGCATGGCATCGTTCGGACCCTTTGAATCGGTCCCCCGCTTGGCTGTTGCCGTGTCCAGCGGCGCCGACAGCATGGCTCTGTGCCTGCTGGCCGATCGTTGGGCGCGCGGCCGCGGCGGCTGTGTGTCGGCACTGACCGTCGATCACGGATTGCGTCCCGAGGCCGCCGCCGAGGCCGAACAGGTCGGGCGGTGGCTGAAGCGGTGGCGTATCGATCATGCGGTGCTGCGATGGCGGTCCGAGCGACCGAAGGCCGGTCTCCAGGCGGCGGCGCGGGCGGTCCGTTATCGGCTGTTGTCGGCGTGGTGCCGGGAACAGGGTGTCCTGCATCTGCTGGTCGGCCATCATCTTGACGATCAGGCCGAAACGGTCGTGCTCCGGGCCTCGCGCGGCAGTGGGATCGATGGTCTCGCCGGGATGCCGGCCATACGGCCGGTGGAAGGAATTCGGGTCCTACGGCCGTTGCTGGACGTGCCCGGTGCGGCGCTGCGCGCCTGGTTGAAGGAAGCCGGTCAGTCCTGGCTGGAAGATCCGTCGAACGGCGATCCCGCGTTCGCCCGCAACCGCGTGCGCGGCGCATGGTCGACCTTTGTCGGTGAGAATGTCACCACCGAGGACATCGCCGATGCCGCTCGCACCCTCGGCCGTCTGCGGGCGGCCAGCGAGCGCGAGGCAGGTGCGTTCATCGGCCGATGGTGCCGGGTCCACCCGGCCGGCTACGCGCACATCGACGGCGAGGCCCTGCGCCGCGTGCCGGAGCCGGTGGCGCGCGTGACCATGGCCCGTTTGCTGATGGCGATCGGCGGTCGGACCTATCCGCCGGCGCCGGCGGCCCTGAACCGGTTATTGGTGGCCCTGACGGGCGGCGCCCCGCGCGGGCGGACCCTGGCCCAGTGCCGCGTCGACGCTTGGCGTGGCAATTGGCTTGTGGTTCGCGAGCAGCGGAACCTGCCGGAAGCGACGAGCCTGCAAGGGAAGGAGCCTTTCACCTGGGACGGGCGGTTCCGCGTGCAGTCGCACTCGGACGCATGCTCGCCGTTCCTGGCGCCGCTGGGCGAATCTGGCTGGCGGGCCGTCGTCGCGGATCGTCCGGACCTGCGCCGTTGTCCGTTGCCGTCGCCGGCCCGTCTCGTGACGCCCGCTATTTTCGCAGGCGATGAGGTGGTGGATGTTCCGCACCTGGGTTACCGCCGGCGTGCGGCGGAAGGGTTGGACGACGGACCGGTCGCGGGCGGTGCATGGGCGACGATCCGGTTCCGGCCGCCAATTCCCCTAACCCATGCGGGGAGTTTTCTTGCCTGAGGCGATGGGCGTATTATCTCTAGTGTGGGCGTACGGCGCTTGGGCTCCCGGCCAGGAGGAAGGGTGCTCGGTCGTTCGATCCAGGTTTCGGTCATGAGGAACAAGGTGCGACCGTGAATAGCAAGAACCTGGCTGTATGGGTGATCATCGCGCTGCTGCTGTTCGCGTTGTTCAACCTGTTCCAAGGCCCAACGACCCGCGGCAATGCGTCCAAGGTGGCGTACTCCGATTTCATCTCGCAGGTCGAAGCCGGCGATGTCCGAAAAGTCACCATCAAGGGTCAGCAGATTACCGGCGTCTACCGGGACGGCCGAACGCTGGAGACGTTTGCGCCCGACGATCCGCGGCTGATCGACAAGCTGTCAGAGCAGGGCGTCCAGGTTGAGGCCCAGCCGCCGGAAGAAGGCTCGCAGTTGCTGAGCGTGCTGATTTCCTGGTTCCCGATGCTGCTGCTGATCGGCGTGTGGATATTTTTCATGCGTCAAATGCAATCTGGCGGCGGCAAGGCCATGGGCTTCGGCAAGTCGCGGGCGCGGTTGCTGACCGAGAAGACCGGGCGCGTCACTTTCGAGGACGTGGCCGGCATCGACGAAGCCAAGCAGGAACTCGAAGAGGTGGTGGAGTTCCTCAAGGACCCGCAGAAGTTCCAGCGCCTCGGCGGCAAGATCCCCAAGGGCTGCCTGCTGGTGGGGCCGCCGGGCACCGGCAAGACGTTGTTGGCCCGTGCCATCGCCGGCGAGGCGAACGTGCCGTTCTTCACCATCTCCGGGTCGGACTTCGTGGAGATGTTCGTCGGTGTGGGCGCATCGCGGGTCCGCGACATGTTCGAACAGGGCAAGAAGAACGCGCCGTGCATCATCTTCATCGACGAGATCGATGCCGTGGGCCGACACCGAGGCGCCGGCCTGGGCGGCGGCAATGACGAGCGCGAGCAGACCCTCAACCAGTTGCTGGTGGAGATGGACGGCTTCGAATCCAACGAAGGTGTCATCCTCATCGCTGCCACCAACCGACCGGACGTGTTGGATCCGGCGTTGTTGCGGTCCGGCCGTTTCGACCGGCAGGTGGTGGTGCCCAATCCCGACATCCTCGGCCGCGAGCAGATCCTCAAGATCCACATGCGCAAGGTGCCGCTCGGTCCGGACGCGGAGCCGCGGGTGGTCGCGCGTGGGACGCCGGGGTTCTCCGGTGCCGATCTGGCCAATCTGGTCAACGAGGCGGCGTTGCTGGCGGCCCGCGCCGGTAAGCGCGTGGTGACCATGTCCGACTTCGAGGCGGCGAAGGACAAGGTGCTGATGGGGGCCGAGCGGCGCTCCATGGTGATGTCCGACGACGAGAAGCGACTGACGGCCTATCACGAAGCCGGCCACGCCCTGGTGGCGCTGAGCGTTCCCAAGCACGATCCGCTGCACAAGGTCACCATTATCCCGCGCGGCCGGGCGCTGGGCGTGACCATGTCGCTGCCGGAGCAGGACCGCTACAGCCAGTCCAAGGTGGAACTGGAATCGAGGCTGGTGGTGATGTTCGGTGGCCGCGTCGCGGAGGAGATCGTGTTCGGCGACGAGAACGTGACCACCGGTGCCGGCAACGACATCAAGCAGGCCACTGATATGGCACGGCGAATGGTCACGGAGTTCGGCTTCTCCGACAAGTTGGGGCCGCTTCGCTACACCGACAACCAGGAGGAAGTGTTCCTCGGTCATTCGGTGACTCAGCAGAAGCACGTCTCGGACGCCACGGCCAAGGTGATCGACGACGAGGTGCGGCGGCTGATCGACGAGGCTGAGGCGTCGGCGAAAACGATCCTGCATCAGCGGCGCGACGACCTTGAAAAATTGGCCGACGCGCTGTTGGAGTACGAGACGCTGAGCGGTGATGAGGTTCGCACCCTGCTGCGTGGCGAACCGATCATTCGGCCCGAGACCACGGAACCGCCCAAGGACAGCGGTCGGCGCTCCTCGGTTCCCACCGCGGGCAAGACGAGCAAGGAACCCCGGGGGAAGGGCCTGGAGCCGAAGCCGCAGCCCGAAGCGTGACCTGACCGTCGGCCGTTTGTTTCGAGCCCGTTACCAACGTCGACGAGCGTGCGTAGTCCCATGATCGTGACCCGACGGCCGCGACCGTTTGCCGGGCTGACCCTTGAGCGGCCGCGGCTGATGGGGATCGTCAACGTCACACCGGACAGCTTCTCCGACGGCGGCGAGGCATATGCGCTCGACAGCGCCTTGGCGCGCGCCGCAGCTCTGCTTGACGACGGTGCCGACATTGTCGACGTGGGCGGCGAGTCGACCCGGCCCGGCGCCGCTCCGGTCACGGCGAAGGAGGAGGTCCGGCGCGTCCTGCCGGTGATCAGGCAGCTTGCCGGGCAGGGTGTTCTGGTTTCCGTCGATACCCGCAAGGCCGTCGTCATGGAGGCCGCGTTGGAAGCCGGGGCGCGAATCGTCAACGACGTCACCGGGCTTGCCGGCGATCGGCGGTCGCTGGACGTGGTCGCCGGGTCCGACGCCGCCTTGGTGCTGATGCACATGCGCGGCGATCCGTCATCCATGCAGGTCGACCCGCATTACGACGACCCGGCGGCGGAGGTCGCCGACTGGCTGCGCGGTCGAATCCGGGCGTGTCGTGATGCCGGCATCGATGCCGCGCGCATCGCCGTCGATCCGGGCATCGGCTTCGGCAAGACCGTCGACCACAACCTGGACCTGCTGGCCCGGCTCGGGGTGATCGCCGATCTCGGCCATCCGGTGGTGGTTGGGGTTTCGCGAAAGAGCTTCATCAGCCGTATTGACCGGAACGAGCCCGCCACCAATCGGTTGGGCGGATCGTTGGCCGCCGGTCTGGCGGCCGTGGCGCAGGGCGGGGACATCCTTCGGGTTCACGACGTGGCGGCAACCCGTCAGGCCCTGGCCGTCTGGCAGGCCATCCAACGCGCCGATCCGGACGTCGACGCCAACGGGACCGAAGTCACTGCCGTCGAGTCGGCGGATCTGATATAAACCCGCCCCGGGGGGTGGCGATCCCAGCAGGAGTGTGCAGTCCGGTGATCAAGAGACGCTTGTTCGGAACAGACGGAATCCGCGGTACCGCCAACCGCGAGCCGATGACCGCCGAGACGGCGCTGAAGGTGGGCATGGCGGCGGGCCTCCACTTCCGCCGGGGCAACCACCGCCATCGGGTGCTGATCGGCAAGGATACACGGCTGTCCGGCTACATGCTGAAACCGGCGCTGACTGCTGGTTTCATCTCCATGGGCATGGACGTGATCATCGTCGGGCCGATGCCGACACCGGCGGTGGCCATGCTCACCCGGTCCATGCGATGTGACCTGGGCGTCATGCTGTCCGCCTCGCACAACCAGTTCGAGGACAACGGCATCAAGTTGTTCGGTCCGGACGGCTACAAGCTGTCGGACGAGGTGGAAGCGTCCATCGAGCACCACGTGGCGAACGGCATTTCCAGCCAGTTGGCGGCGCCGGGCAAGCTCGGTCGGGCGCGGCGGTTGGAGGACGTTCAGGGCCGTTACACCGAATTCGTCAAGCAGACCTTTCCCAAGAGACTGACCCTCTCCGGAATGCGCATCGTGCTCGATTGCGCCAACGGTGCCGCCTACAAGGTGGCACCCGAGGTGCTGTGGGAGCTGGGCGCGGAGGTCATCCCCATCGGCGTGTCGCCGGACGGCTACAACATCAATCGGGAATGCGGGTCCACCGCCACCGAGGTGATGTGCTCCACGGTCCGCCAGTACCGCGCCGACCTGGGCATCGCCCTGGATGGCGACGCCGACCGCGTGCTGATTGCCGATGAGACCGGCACCCTGGTGGACGGCGATCAGCTGATGGCGTTGGTGGCCTGCCACTGGCATCGTCACAATCAGCTGGCGGGAGGCGGCGTGGTGGCCACCGTCATGTCGAACCTGGGCCTGGAACGCCATCTCCAGAGCCTTGGCCTGAACCTCGCCCGGACCCGGGTGGGCGATCGCTACGTGCTGGAGCACATGCGCGAACACGGCTTCAACCTCGGTGGCGAGCAGTCGGGCCATATCATCCTCAGCGACTACACCACCACGGGCGACGGCTTGATCGCCGCGCTGCAGGTGCTGGCGGTGATCGTCGAGACGGCGCGCCCGGCCAGTGAAGTGTGTCGGGTGTTCGAGCCGTTGCCGCAGGTATTGCGGAACGTTCGCTACGAGAGCGGCGAACCGCTGAGCTCCGATCCGGTCAAGGAGGCCATCACTACGGCCGAAACCCGCCTGCACAACGTGGGTCGGCTGGTGATCCGGCCGTCGGGGACCGAGCCAGTGGTCCGGGTGATGGCCGAAGGCGAAGACCCGGATCTCATCGATACGGTGGTCAACGACGTTTGCGGCGCCATCCGCCGCGCCGTAGGCTGAGGTCCGAAGACCGCTTTGCTCGGCCGCGTCCTCATCATCGCGGGTTCGGATTCCGGCGGTGGCGCCGGCATCCAGGCCGACATTAAGGCGGTTACGGCCCTCGGTGGCTACGCGATGACCGCGATCACCGCGTTGACGGCACAGAACACCGAAGGCGTGTTCGGCATTCAGGAGGTGGAACCGGCCTTCATCGTCCAGCAGATGCGGCTGGTGCTGTCGGATCTGGGCGCCGACTGCATCAAGATCGGCATGCTGCACCGCCCGGAAGTGGTGGCCGTGGTGGAAGAGGAACTGGCCGAACACGCGGCTGGAATCCCCATCGTCCTCGACCCGGTGATGTACGCCAAGGGCGGTCATCCACTGCTGGAACCCGAGGCGGTGAACGAGGTCCGCGGGCGACTGGCGCCACGGGCTCTCGTCTTGACGCCGAACCTGCCGGAAGCGCAGGCGTTGGCAGGGACGGATCAGCAGCCAAACGGAGACGCCGACGTGTTGGCGTTGGCCGCACGGCTATTGGACCTCGGACCCTCGGCGGTGCTGCTGAAGGGTGGCCACGCGGCGGGCGAGGTGGTGACGGATGTGCTGGCGGTGCGCGGTGCGCCACCGGAGACGTTTCGCAGTCCGCGCGTGCAGACCCGCCACGATCACGGTACGGGCTGCACCCTTGCGTCTGCCATCGCCGCCGGCATTGCCCAGGGAATGGACATCCGCACCGCGACGGTGCGGGCGAGGGCTTACGTGCTGGAAGCGCTGCGCACGGCGCCGGGGCTCGGTTCGGGACACGGCCCGCTGAACCACGGTCACACGGTGCGGCCGTTCGGAGTCTAGAGCGGGTTCAAGGAACACGGAATCGGTGGGAAGGGGATTCCCAAAGGGCGTGACACATGATTCTGTATCCCGAGGCNGNT
>Ga0049095_10000267_pt1 | contig 11343 bp, 6 predicted proteins | sample WorMetexBAHAMAS3_FD_55034 | JGI IMG/M metagenome (GOLD analysis project Ga0049095, IMG submission 55034) | Marine gutless worms symbiont microbial communities from Max Planck institute for Marine Microbiology, Germany - Inanidrilus exumae... | ecosystem: Host-associated > Annelida > Digestive... | reverse complement strand
CCCAGCCAAAAATACGCAATGGTATTACCATAATAATTACCATGGTACACCACGTGGTTTTTTGGGTATGGTAATACCATCTGGTATACCATGATGATACATGGTAATACCACACCCAAAATAACCACATGGTGTACCATGATGACGGTATTTCATGGTATACCATGGTAAGCTAAATGATGGTATACCACAGGTAAATAAGTTACCATGGTATTACCATACCCAAAAAACCATGTGGTGTACCACGGTATATACCATTGTACAGTACACCATGGTACAACCCATGGTGCACCATGGTACATTGGACCATGGTACACCACGTGGTGAATAAGGTACCATGGTATTACCATACCCAAGAAAACCATGCTGTGTACCATGGCATATACCATTGTACAGTACACCATGGTACAACCCGTGGTGCACCATGGTACATTGGACCATGGTACACCACCTGGTAAANAAGGCACCATGGTATTACCATACCATACCCCAAAAACCATGCTGTGTACCACGGCATACCATGGTACAACCCTTGGAGCACCATGGTACATTGGACCATGGTACNGCACCTGGTAATCAAGCTACCATGGTATACCATGGCACATTATACACATTATACCATGGTAGACCACCTGGTAAAGAACTTACCATAGTGTTACCCTAGCCACAAACCATGCAGTGTGCCATGGTACTTTTTATCATGCTACACCACCTGGTAAACACAGTACCATGGTAATAGCATGCTGAAGACTATGGGGCACCAGCACAACATGTAATGGTTTACCACCTGAGTAAGTAAGTAAGTACAAGATTTATATAGCGCCGAGGTCTTAAAAAGAATCAGGGCACACCGGGTGGATCGTTATGGGGTAAAGGCTAACTGAAAATAGTGTGCAAGCTTTAAGATGACGCCTGAAACTACACAGTGACTGAGACTCACGAATGTAAATGGGAGTGAATTCCAAATCTGGGGCGCTGAGAACCAGAAAGCGCGAGATCCAAAGGATAGATTGTCACAAGGAACAGACAGTTGATGGGAAGAGCCTAAGAGGATGAGCGCAAAGACCTTGTAGATACATCATGTTGTAAGTGGTGAGCAAGGTATGGCGAGCGACCAGTATACAAAGCTTTGAAAGTGGTGATGGCATTTTGAAATAACCATTAAAGTAAACTAAATATAGCATGCAATCAATAAGACACGCACGTTGCACGTTAATGTATAGCACAAACACACTGTTAGCTGTTACAGTAAACATATTGTGGCATGCAATGTCATTTGTAAAACCGACATACTGTATCACAATTACTTACAAATATCCTACAGCTGTGAGCCATAAAAAGGTGGCACAGTTAATTTTATGACAACTTTTGTGAAAATAGGCCAATCTGCACTTTTTCACTATCACATTCCCAAGAAAATTTTCTGTATAGTTGTAATAGGAAATTCCATCTCACCTGAAATGTGCTACACCAACTTGTGAACTTAAAAATTAAAAGTCACACTGATTTCACTTGCATCACACCACTGTAAACTGTTGATGCATTTGAGTTATCTGTAAAACTTTATTGCCAATTTCATGCAAAATTTTATTTACTTGTGTAACACCTTCTGCACTGACATTTACAATCACTAATTTCACAACTTTTCAAAGTGAATATATTCCGATCCATCCTCTAGCATAACTGGTAAAACACCAAGCTGAAAGCTTCATCAGATGAGTAGCCATGAGTAGCAAAACTCAAGATCTATTCATGTTCATCTGTACTGCCTCCTGTCAAATCCGATGGTGAAATAATTTTTAACTTTGGCCTACACTGACAACTTATCGCAAAAATAAATGTGGCACCTGTTTGCGTCTCACCACGTACATTCAGTCTGGTGGTTGGAGATTCAAACTTGTAAGCACAACTACATTCCAGTCATAAAAGCTACGAACCTACTTAATGTCTCATGTCTGCGTGTCATTGTTTGGACTGTAAGGCTGTATACACACATGCAGAGAATGCAAAATTTCTGAATTATGACTACTGCATCTGGACAGGACCAGCAAGTCACAGCAATCAACATGCAGAAAAGAGTAACNGTGGTATACGATGTAAAAACCATTTCACAAACCTAACTGACTAGCAACAAAAGTGACTAGCAATTATGTTATCTTTGTACACAAACTGAGCTGTGTATTTAGCTACAATGACTTGACGGCCAAAAAGAATAAGTACCAGCTCAACAGAATTAACCAAACCTTGGTGCGTCAAGTTGCTAGACTGTAGACAGTCATATCAGCAATAACTGTAAATAATCCTGCAGTGTAGTGCCGTTTTTAGCGCGCATCTAACTATGTTAGAGCGCGCTATTGCTGAAGGCGGCCTGTCCGTCCGTCTGTCTGTCCGTCTGTCACGCTCGTGATCCATGCCTAAACGGTTCAAAGTATCGAAACGCTTTTTACACCACACTACAGCCTACAGGGGGATGTCTCTAGTTTCTTGAGGCCAAATTTTGTGGTGGTCCTAAGTTTAGGGGTTCACCGGAACGAATGTGTTAAATAGGGGTACCCCCTCTGTCGAAATTGCAAATTTGACCAATAATCTGCAATNACTTAGAAATGGTGCGAGAATGCGAGATAAGGCATAAGTTCGTATTGATCACTAATAGGAAGTCCACTACGCGCTTTCCAATGAGCCTAAGATGAACAGCGCACGTTGCCTATAAGTCCCCCAATGCGAAAAATTGTACTTTGTTGGAAGAAAGTCTGCTGCAAAGTTACTTTGAGCGAAAACTGTCAGCGGCAAAGTTGTAAGGCATTCACTGTGCTATCTATCCGTGCAAAAATATGTGGCAGGGGACGTCCCCTTCTACCTAAAATTTTGGTCTAAACTGACCAACTCCCCTTCAGAAATGCCGAATTTTACTCGATGTTCGGTCGTACCATCTCGGCCATAGCAGCTAGTGAAAAAAGTTCAATTATTACTATTAGGAAGTTGACTACGCGCTTTCCAATGAGCCTAAGATGAACAACGTACGTTTCCCCTGTAACACCCAAGGGGGGGGGGGTCAAAAATGCAAAGTGACCGTTTTTTGTACCGAATTTGAACAATAATCTGTGATAACTTCAGAACGGTGCAAGATACGATGTAAGTTACTATTAATCACTAATAGGAAGTCGCATATGGGCTTTCAATTGGTACCAAAATCGGTGACCTTGAATGACCTTGAACAGGGCCTTCATTAGGCCGCCCAACATCGTATGTCGGCAAGGCCTTAATAAGTGCTGCTGAACTTTATTTCTTTCTTTTTTTACTGGAGCACGGCGCTCAGCCGCCGCACAGAGTACGGCCATCAAATGTATACCAAAGGTTCGGTCGTAGGTGAAGCTTGATTTTTTACCCAGACAACTCGCCCACCCCTCCCCTAATTTTCACACGGGGGTCAAAGACTGCCAAATTGGGCCTCCTTTTCGACATCGCTCGACTTTAAGCCACCAGCGTTTGAAAATGCAGCAAGATATCTAACTCTGATATAAACTTGGTGAGCATCGATGATCGCCCTATGTCCTCGCCAAGTTTAGCGAAGTTCGGTCCACACACCGATGAGAACCGTCCAGCGAAAGTGACCCACCCCTAAAATTGGACAGCGAAATGTGCTAAAGCGCCAATAACTCAGCAGCGGATAGTTTGATCGCGCTAAAATTTTACACGTAGTTTGAACACACGACACCCGATGTACCGCAAAAGTTCAAGGTCAGGAGGTCGAAGGTAAAGGTCACAGCGTGACTTTAATGGGTGCCAAAATTAGCTAAATTATCAATAACTCAGCCGGGGATTGTACGATTTCACTCGAATTTCGTGCAGACTTTGATCACGTGACACCCGACCTCCCGCAAATGTTCAAGGTCACGTAGTCAAAGGTCAAGGTCACATCGTGAAGTAACGTAACAGCGGCAAAAAACGCTATAAATCAGGCACAGATAGGTTGACTGAATTTAAACTTTGTGCAACTTATCCAGAGCATAGCGGAACACGTGGTACATGTTCAAGGTCATAAGGTCAAATATTCTAATCGCTATAACTCCGCCGCGGATTGTTCGATTTTGCTCAAATTTGGTACACAGATTCAACACGTCACTAGTGACACATTACAAATGTTCAAGGTCAAAGGTCAAAGTTGAAGGTCACAGCATAAAATGAGGTAAAAAGGGGTGGAGTGTCCTGGAGACAAGCTGGGTCTACTGAGTAGCAGACTGAGACTGATGAAGCTGCTGGAGTTTCAGAGACTTCACCGCATTCGAACATTTCTGGCGGATGACCTGCTTCACCTCACCATCAACAGCATCTGGATGTCGCTGCTTGACCACATCTGTTAAATACAACACAGGCGTCTGTCATTATTTTATGTGCATCAAGAAACTTAGATCATTAAATGGTATGTGATTGCGGGGTATAATTTAGCACAAAGCAGATTCATAAGCAGTGTGAACATTGACATTAAGGCAAACAAAAGGAAATGCACGATAATCGTGGAGACTGAAAATAAAGGGTGCAAAGACGTTTAAAACATACTCTGTAATAACCAACAAATATAAATAAAAAAACTATACATTTATACAGTAACGTTAGCAATTTGCCTCAGTGTCATCGGTAAAAGTTCACTGAACACAGCAACGAGGCTGTTAAACCGAAACGAAGAATTTTGCAACTTTCTCCAAAGCAGCTGCTGTTGTTAGAAAAGATTTGTTTCACCTGCCCCTACATGATGAAAAGTAGAAGTAATCTATATAATTTATTCACAGTACTGCAGCTTCACTGAGTCCAAATATTTCACTGATTACCCATGAATTCACTAATTACATGCACACAAATAGTATAACAACAATTTACCGGTAATAGCCCGCACCACCTCTGGATCCAGTGACTCCTTTGCAGCATTGCCGCCAGCCAGTGTGTGAGTAGCCAGGTAATCCTTACTGTACATACCATGCAGGATATCGTTAACATACTGCGCTGCAGTCATCTTGACTCCCGCACGGCTGCTGGCCCTCAGTACTGCGCCCTGGAAAGTCTACAAAATGCAGCAGCTAAAACTTCACTGGAAAGTGACCCAATAACAGTTCTGCTAGTGTCAGAGCACGAGGTCGACCAAGAACTTAGATTTGAAGACATTAAAGAAAACATGAAGCACTATATTACGCTAAAAATGTGCAGAGGACACGGCAAGACATTGAAGACATTGGCACCCCTAGTCCCCTACCTCTACACTCGGCGTGGTCAGAGTCGAGTGTAGACAACGCCGGGATCGATTCCGACGTTTTAAAGGTAATTTTTGGCATCTGCGGTCATTTTAGTCGTCTGCGGATCGTAAAATCGCGATTCCGTTGACCGCACAGACAGTAAGTAAGTAAGGCACAGACCACGAATCGATTGAACAGCTACAGACCGTTCGGTCCGCTGTATCGGCCACAAATCGCGCATTTTTCGCGAAAAACGACCGCCCGACAGTCACTTCCGGCCAAACCGGAAGTAGAAATATGACGGAAACCGGTGGAATGAGTTCGCAGACCCCTACTTCCTATTCGACTCTAAATACATTATGGGGTCTATTTGGACTCTAAATGCCATTTCTAACTCGTGACTTTTAGCATTGGCCAATGTTAAAGGCGAATGGACTTAGAAATAAATCGCTAAAAATCGCACAAGTTGCACGATGTCGCGAATTTGGCGCCATACTGCCGCCGTTTTACGCATTTGACGCGGTTTTCTGCAAATCGATCAGACGACAGCAACGCGTAGACCATTTCCGACGAATATTGGCCGCGTAAGTCGCATAATTTAGTCGGTAGATGGCGCTAAACATGCCTTTACGTTAAAAATCGCAACTTTTGTGCGCTCGTCGCATGTTTAAATCCTAATATCTCCAACATTTTGCGGCCCAGCGCCCTTGTTTTTTCAGGGTCCGTAGTACGTCCACTCGCGTACCAGGTGCTGTAGAAATATTCCCCGTATCTTCCATAGTTCGTAGATGGTGACCCCCCAAATGTGCCACACTGTGCAAAAATCGCGATTTTCGAGATTCCCCTGCCAAAAAACTGTAGGGGTTGGGGGGTCCAGCTGTAAAGAAATTTTTGAGGGTACCCTGAGGGTCAAAAATCTGACATAGGGAACTTTCGAAATGTGCGTAAAATTTCCCCCCTGTAAGCCGGAAGTAAGTCCCCCCCTCAAAAATGTTTGATCCCCCTTTTCTCGAAGTAGGGTTCCCCGATTTTCGAAATTTTTCTCCGATACCGAGTTCTTGTCAGACTCTGTCACGCGCGGAAAAAAAGAAGCATAGTCGTCTCTTTGTAAGTGACTCATTTTCGCGTTTTAAAATTTTTCGATTTTGGGGTACCCCCTATATCTCCGGACCGGAAGTAGATATCGACCCCGTTCCAACGCCATTTTTCACGCCTCACAGAGACCCCTAAACCGCAGTAGGAAATGTTCGCCAGGGGGCGCCACATGTAGTCGATACTGAAAACGCCGAAATCTACTTTCCCCATTTTCTCGAAACGTTATGGAGCCAGGGTCCCAAAATTTTGCACACATGTTAAGGACCCCACCGTCTAACAAATATCGCAAAATAAAAAAAATTTAATTTAGAGAAAAATGTTACGGTCCGAAAATGTGTTTTGCCAGTCTGGGGGGCCTGACCCCCTAACCGTACCCCCCTGGTCGAACCTAACTACGAAAAAATGTAGGCACCCTCGGTGTGTAACTGCGTGCGAAGTTATTTCGTTCTGCGCCCAGGGGTTGCGGAGATATTGGCGAAAAACTAAACTCAGTTCCGGCCGAATATTGCCGAAACCGGAAGTGGTATGCCGAAACTTTCGGTATCGGTCGACGCGGGGTCCCGAGCTCTGTCGGTGATGTGAATTTGGTGACGCTCGGCCGTCCCCGACTCGAATGGCACGCGTTTTTGCGCGTTTTTCTGTCACGCGAACGGCCCTAGGAGAGATGTACAAAAACACTATCGACAGAGTCGTATAAGAACTCTTTCACATAAAAAACGAGACACGAAGAAGACTGCATCATGAAGGCTTATTGTCAACTACGGTCAGTACATACATAGCATTACTGACAACACATCGACACACTTAGGGCCTGCGGCACTAACGGGACTGCTTCAGGTCACAGGTTTATCTAGACTTTCTGGTGGTACGAATAAACATCAAGATGGCAAGTTGTAATCAACCACCAGTGCTTGGTTGAAAGTAGAATTATTCAGGAGACTCCTATGGGGTGACTAGATAAAATTCATACTCCTCTTCACCCAGTCATCATCTGACTTCCTGTGCAGGACTGCAGGTGTCCATACCACTGCAGTCTGTTTCTCCTCAACACAGTCTCAACATTCTTCAGCTCTGACTAATGGGCAATAAATAACCAGAACTCTTACCTCGAACCAGTCCTTGTCCTCAAAGTGACTAAGGTCCACAGACGATGTGCTGGCTTGTGATACAGACTGACTCACAGATGTCGAACGCGGAGTAACTGGAGTTACAGGTCGAGGTGCTGCTGGAGGTGAGCGTAGGCTTGATGACATTAATGGCCGACCATCCACCGACTGACTCTGAAGCAGATGTTCGAGCATACCCACAGTCCTCGGAAGCACTAAAACACAGCAGTCGTTAATAATTAATACAGCACTTATTGTGCAAATATTTATTATTAAATCGCACACGAAGTACAGACAACAGACATGGACAAGTTACATACACACATTTACAAGTAAGTAAGTAAGTAAGTAAGTAAGTAAGTAAGTAAGTCAGAACATTTGTATTCGGCGCCAGAATCGCGTAGAAAACGTCTCAACGGTGCCGGGCGGTCGAGAATAGGTGCGTCTTCAGTGCACGTATGAAGGCGCTCTGTGACAGCTCTGGTATTCGTAATGCAGGCGGCAGACTGTTCCAGGTGGTCGGTCCATTGACGGCAAAACTTCGCTGCCACCAGGACCAAGACCGTCTTGCCAATGAGGGGCAAATGGCATCGATTTGCCTTGCTGCCCTTTGTCTCCACTCTCTGACCCTCTTCCTATGGGCCACAAAATGCTCACAGCTGGGTCTGAAGTCGGGCGTCTTCCCCCGAAACCAGTGCAATGAAGGAAACCGTTTTTGTTTTCCCGGTGTTCCCCTGGCCAGCTGTCATGTGCCACTGATCTAGCTATGGATCTGGGCACTGTAGTTATAAAGTAGTAAATAGTACTTAATTTAAATACTATTTAAATCCACAGAAACCATTTAGCTAGCTATTTCAAACAGTTTCTCAGGACCACTATTTAAGTAGCGTTTATAGATAGTTTGGTCCTATTGACTGCCGGTATTTGAAAATTTTAATAGTGTGTCAACACGGGACTTGGCTAGTAATTCGGAAAGTGATTTCTTAGTGCCCAGAGGCTGAATGAGGTATAGCAAGATAAACCACACTTCAAGGTCATTCAAGGTCGCTGATTTTGGTACCAATCGAAAGCTCATATACGACTTCCTATTAGTCATTAATACTAACTTACCTACCTCCTATCTTGCACCGTTTCCGAGACATGACATAGCCGTCTGAGGATCGAAAATCTGCTATATTTCACTACCCCGCTTGCTTTCAACACCCTGACGGAGGTGACCACCACAAATATTGTCATAAGTGATATATCGCTAAAAACTACATTACCTGCGCTACATTTCTGTCGCAGAAAGTATTGGTGTATCTTCTTTAACCACTTTTACGTAATCTGTACCGAAAGCTACCGAATTCAGTGATATACGCTGCGCTTAGGGCTATTTTGCCATTCAAGGTCATTCAAGGTTATGAAATGGGTTGGCTGTCAAACCAGTGCGTGTTTTTTGCGCTACTTGCACGAAAGGGTGTCAAACTCACTGTCAATTGCAGCTAATGCAGCCCTCAAGTTTTTATTCTCGTTCTTCAGCTGCACATTTTCTTCTTGCAGATCCACATCTTCGCCAGTAGTGTTGTGCAGCAGTTCTAAGCACATTCATCACACTTTTATGCGGTTTCTGTCCAATTGTGTAGTCAATTATGAGCTGTGCAAAGATGAACTGTGACAATGCAGTGTCAGCACTGTAGAATTACCAAATGGTTGGTATTATTCAAGGGCACCTACATAGCAACCTGTCAAGAAATGGGAGCTCTACTCCAGGAAAACCACAAGCCAAACACGTCACTAGAGAGACAAGACTCGTAGACTAGCGGGTTCAAGTCATGTCGTATGCTGTCCATGGCCATGGCACTGGGCAGCAAATTATAGTGAGTGAGTAGTTTCTTAATGGCACATCAGCGCATATTAGGCTATTCTGTGCCTTACAATGGTGTGATAAAAATGTGAAAATATAACCAAGGCTATTTAGCTACGATATGTACTGAGTAACAAAAAGCAGAGCTGAAAATGAGAAGCGACGATGATTGTGAAATCAGTGAAAAATGAGATAAAAAGTGAGGTTATAGGAAATTAAATGTCATATTAGAAATACCATGTCAATTCATAAACACCACAAATTCATACCAAGTTGCTACGTAATTTAAAGGTTTAACTTTTCAATGTGCCACGAATATGAAACGGTAACCGATATACCGGTGTACAGCACTATGATACTTTCAGTTTAACTGTTGAAGACAAAAATAATTCTTAGAAACTGTTAGCGATTCATCGTAAGACACAACAGATTACTGCTCCTTCAGTCTTTATCCTAACCTGCATGGTAACGATCCTTAATTCTCGCTAGAATCTCCTTTGTATGGGAAGGCTTCTTCACTTTCTTTTGCCTTTCTTCCTTCCTGCCTTCCTTGTCATTGGTGTCCTCCTGGACATAATTAAACTGAAAGTTAACAGGTTAACCTGTATCAGCAGTAAGGTATAGCAATGCTAAGCATGTTTCTGTAGTCTGTTCAACACTGAAATTAGAATATAAAGAAATGAAAAGTGATACAAACACATGGATGTCAGTAACTCAGTATGCCTAAGGAGACTGACAGACAGTCACTGGTATTGAAAAACCCTGAAATGCTAACGGCATCACAGCATGATTGAGACGTAAACTACAACAATTTCCCCGATTCACGAGCGTCATCACTGTGGACAATGAATTAATAAGGCAATTACATATAAAAATTCTGAAGGTTGATGATTTCACTTAAATGGTTCTCCTACATGTGAGAGCTGTGATACGTTGCAGAGGAACATAATTAACTGGTGAAACAACTAGGCCTAATAATCAAAATCAACAGCAGTCATAGTCTCACAGTTGACTGTCAGCGAGCTGTTAGACTTTACCATGTTTCAGTTCTCGTTAATTGTGCCTAATCCATTGCACCGAACAGTAGGCAAACTGTCACGAAGTAGGTGAACTGTTCTGCAGGCAAAGCGTCTCGTAGGCGAAATCTCCACGGAGTCAGTGAACGGTCCTGTAGGTTAAATGATCAATAGGCGAACTGTCCACCCTGTAGGCGATCTGTTCAGTAGGCGAAGTTTCCATAATTCCTCCACACATTACACAAAGAAATGCAAGAAAACAGACCTCAGATTCAGAGTCATACACTTTCTTTCGTTCACGACATCCTTTGCCAAGGTGCTTGTTTTCTGCTGCCGATGGCCAACTGTCCATATCATTCCCATCTAACAGGTGTGCCAGCACAGCATCAGCTTCTTTTCGCATTTCTGCACAAACAAGACACATTAGATATACCAAACAACACGTATTTATGTAATATTAACATTGGTTAAATGCTACATGTCGGTAAAGGAACACGGGTAAAATATTCTACTAGGCCAACATCATAGAATTTTCGAGTATTTAACTCTGTGGTTGATGTAGATTCTGACATAGGCGGCGCTACTGGGTATGCTGAAGCAGACCCACATGTGAAGTAGGGTATGCTAAGCATACCCTACTTCCAAGTCTTCCATAAAGTTTCATTGCCACTTATATGTGCTTTTTCAACAGTTCTCTAATGTAGCATAAATGTTCGCATGGTTGCAGAGACACGATGTTATTGTTGCTTTTTCATTTTCATATTGATTTAGTTTGTCTTTTTGTGTCGAACAATGCCAGTTAAGGTAACTCACCAGGGGGACCGTTTCAGCCTCTGGGGGTCATTAGTCCGTTGGACTATAACAGACCCATCGGTAGACAGTTCATATTCCAAACACCCCCCCCCNNTCTTGGCATTGAGCCTTGCACTCAGCCAGTGGCGTCACAGCCAATTGGGCTGGACAAAGTACTAATTTAGGCTTTTAACACACAAGTAGCATTTTATAGCATTTCATGACATATTTTGACAGCTAACGATAGTAGTAATTTGCAACAT
>Ga0049095_10000262_pt1 | contig 11653 bp, 5 predicted proteins | sample WorMetexBAHAMAS3_FD_55034 | JGI IMG/M metagenome (GOLD analysis project Ga0049095, IMG submission 55034) | Marine gutless worms symbiont microbial communities from Max Planck institute for Marine Microbiology, Germany - Inanidrilus exumae... | ecosystem: Host-associated > Annelida > Digestive... | reverse complement strand
AACGGTGCAGGCAAAAGTCCGTGGAGGCAGTCCGGGAGGAAGAAGTGAAACTAAGGGGGGTAGGATTTGTGAAAGAGGTAGGTTTTAAGCCGGGAGTGAAATAGAAATGGAGTTGTAGATGTACAAAGTGGTGACGTTGTTGGAAGAGATACACGACCACATTAGAACGACATTCAGGACAAACGACATTGAATGTTGATGAACTGGAAGTCGCTGACTGCACTGAAATTGACAAACATTTCGGACAACTGTATTTGTACATACTTTGAAAAAGTTTGAATTTATTTAGGTTAGTAATCGTATTAAAATAATTTTTGTCTGGGTTTTTCTGGGTTTTTCGCTGGTCAATCTGGGTTGTTTCTGAAAATCTCACTGGTAACAAACGGCCATTTTGTGCTGTTATGATTGTGTAAGTAACTTTTTTTGTCACGTATTTGAGTAAAGTTACAAATGCATGATTATTATAATCTGTTGTCATTGTCTACCGTGACTACAGCAGTTGTAGATTTAAGGGCTTTAGCGATCATGATTGTGTACTGTGTTACTGTGTACTTGTGCTACTGTGAAGTTCTGTGATTCGCTGATACAAAATGGCGCAAGCGACAAGTGTTGCGTCTGGCCAGGTCCGTAGAAACACCGCACCGGCCGCACCAGCCCATATTAGGAAGATACAACTGACCCTAACCGTAGCACTAACCCTTACCGACACAGTAACGGTATTTTTGCATAATCGGCTGAGAACGTACAGTATTTTGTGGGGGACACATGAAGTTTAGCGGTACTCATTGGAAATGCATTGAATATTTAACGTCATTGGTGCCTTTAATTGATGAAAAATAAACTGTGAGTGAATGGACGTGTTTTGAAGATTAGATGTACCTATTGAAAAGCACTATAGTGCATTAATTACGTTTTTTAGACATTTATTTCGCAAATGTAATGTTTCCTTTGCTGGGGAGGGGCCAAACTCCCTCCCCAGACCCTACCCCCATATTTGATTGTGTAATTAGCGGAATGAAATAAAATAAATTGCACGAAAGTGTTCTATGCATATCCAATGAGTACCCTTAATCTTCACTCTAGCCGTCATTTTGTGGTGTAAGGATAGGTGTATACTAATTTGCAGACGGCCGGCCAGCCGTAAATCATTTCTTACAGCATTTTATACATAAGAATATTCACTGCATTAGAACACTGTCAAAGCAATATTAACTCGTTCAACATTATTTGCAACAGGACAGAAATGTAAAAGTCTCTGCAGTAGAAAGTTGTCATAATGTCATATGACAGCAGTGGTGGGTGTTGCCCAGGTGATGCCAACACAGCAGTGTTGCAGTAGGAAATGATTGACGTATGGCCGCATAGCTGCATTTTAGACAAAAATACTATTCGGCAGCCGGCCAAGCCACGTCACTCGATTCAACCAATGAGATTACTACGCAGCACTGGCCGGCCGGCTGCATTTTAGTTTACGCCGTAAGGACAGGGATTTTTCTGTAACATTTGTGGCTGAGTACGACAGTCGCCGTATGTTGAGGTCAATATCACTGCCAATTGGGTGGATACATCTGCAGCTCCGTTCACTCCAGTTGGTCGCTGGCTACATTCCACACGTCCAATAGTCACTGGAGCCGCCGCCTTAAGCCGCCGCTGACAGCCGCTAAGCTTCAAGCCGCAAGGCTAACGGCTAGCCGGCTAAGCCGCTGTTAAGGGTATAAGCCGCCGCCGCCGTTAAGCTAATGGCGGCTTAGCGGATTAATGAAAAATCTCTTTGGAAATAGCGCCATTCGATATTCACATTCCATATTAACCATGTCCCTACCTTGCAACGTTTTAGCGTGCGATGCTATGCTAGTGTGGTATATATGCTGTTATCTTGTATCAGTGTCTATATATTAAAGGAGGACTGTCGCTCTGCGTGGCCACGGGTGTGGTTTGAATGGAGCGACGGTTGCGTCGCGCGCGCCATCGGCTTGCCCGAGCCACGCGCGATTTTGGCTCGTTGTACCAAAACGGTTAAATGTAGGATCATGTAAACTAGGCTGTACAATAGCACAGGGATTCTATTTTTTGACGCCAAAGACCTCCGTGCAATTCCAACTGGGTCACCCCCAAAGGGGGCGCCAAATAGAGGTGAGGTAGGTTCATATTGGCGATTTTTGAGCAAAATTTTACTATCTCTCATAAACGGTGGAAGATAGTGACGTAGTTACTATGGAACACTTATAAGGAACTCACATGCGCTCTATCGATGTTGCTATTTCCAGGGACCTTCAGTGACACCACCTACCCCAAACCACCCCGTTGTCGATATTTTGTGTCACTTTTTGATATCTTCGCAGTGGGCAGAGATAGAGAATTCAAATTTGGTATAGGTTGATAGTAGCAAGTGGTAGCCAATGGGTGACAAACCATCCCTGAAGGGGCGTGGTCAGGTCACGTGAGCCTTTTAAATTTTGGTGGGCACCAACAATATCTCCGGAATGGCTGGAGTTAAGAGTGGCGAGATAATGGTACAATTTACCAGTAAACAAAGTTAATTTTTTGCACAGTTATTCTCCAGTCAAGGTCAAGGCCACGAGCCCTTGAAAGTTGGAAATCCTTCCATTTTCAAAAGGTATCTCCTCCGTTATTTACAATGGATGTTGGCAACTGACCACACTATTTTTTTCGATATTCCATTTTCCTTCCACAGTATGAGTGATCTGCGCAAACCGTCGTGCAACTGAAGATGTTATAAACGTGCGAAGAATGGCTTGTGCAAAGGTGACTGTAGATTTACGCTAAAGTTACATAAAACTATGCACACGATGAAGTGACAGAAATCTTTAGATGTTACAATTTACCAGTAAACAAAGTTAATTTTTTGCACCGTTATTCTCCGGTCAAGGTGAAGGCCANGAGCCCTTGAAAATTGGAAATTCTTCCATTTTCAAAAGGTATCTTCTCCGTTATTTACAATGGATATTGGCAACTGACCACTGATTCTTAAACTAGGGCACGATAAATAAATTTGGTGGGATCACATTTTTGATATTTGTCCTAGTTTTTGTGTCATGGCAGTGGTAAAGAGTCAACTGTTAGTCTTGCGTGGGGCTATTTTTGTATTTTATTCTCTGTTTACTTACTGATTTACTTAATATCCATGTGGCAGGCCTATTGGTGCAATGCCATCCTCACTTCAGGTGGCATTGACCACTTTAGTAACCGTGTCTTTGAACTGTGAATGTGTGATTTATGACCATCTGACTAAGTTTAGATGAACCTCCATACTGAATGTCTACATGAAGGACCATTTTTGTGGGACAGTTATCAAATGAACATATATACAGTGAATACACTACCTGGCCCACTGAAATGGTTGTCTATAACCTACCTATGTCTGTAACTGAATGACTACTGTGCAGTTTTGGGCATGTAGACTGTGATTGACATTGCAGTAATTCAACATGCTGGGAGAGTCATTCTAGAACGCCGCCAGTGAGTTGCTGCAGTGTTGTTCCAGACGTGCTTGCATTTCATCCACATTTCCAGCAATGTCTTCTTGGCTGCTTGCTGGTCAGTTTGCGTTGTACTCGTAGCAGTAGTAGCATTACAAGTTTTCTCATTGAATTCAATTCACAGGCTTCCCACTGGTCCTGAAAAGTCCTGAATTTATAGAGTTTTTAAAATGCAGGACTACCTGAAACTGAAAGGTCCTGAAATAAGACAGTGATGCTGAAAAAGTCTTGAAAAGTGCTGAATTTGACTAGTTTTCTCATGGGAAAACCAAGCTCATGAATGAGTAATTTTTAGAGAGAAATTTCTAGGCCGAAATTATATTATCATTGTTTACTTACTTTACTTGTTTTGTTGTACATAGATGAAAGTATTATTTCCTTTCTATGGTGTTTACATTAATGTTTTTGTGTGGTGTCTATGGCAGCCATATTTGTTTATCATAAATCTTCCATGTAACACTGTGTAACATTCTCTGCGTGGCCACAGGTGTTTCTTTATTGAAATTATGTACATGGTCATAGTTTACATGTTGAAGAGGTCGCGATTTTCTGTTTAGGGGTGCTGAGAAGTCCCGAATTGTGCTTATGTTATTACAGTGGGAATCAGGAGTTCACCGCTTTCAGTGCTATTGAAGTGCATTTTCAGTGCATTCAATGTGGTTTAGCCATAAATGAAATGAAATTATTTATTGGTCAACAAAGAAAAGAACAAATCAGTAACAAAAGACATACAGAGAAGACAACAGACATGTAGTGTGGTCCATCAATATCCAGTTTGTTGCTTAAGTTCATGAGACAGTTGCCATAATTTGGGATTACATAAATTACCATTAATGACTAAAATTGCATTGACAACTTTAAGAACTAATAACTAGTGGATTAGCTGATGATGTCATACGTGATATGTGCTATTCCGGTAATCTCACAATTGATCATGGGTGATTCCAACTGCCATAAGAAGCTTGGCTATCACTAAGAGATCTGCAAGATGTTCTGTGTCAGTTGAAATGTTGTAAGCAGGTAAAAAACAGCTAAAGTGACCTTCACGACCGTGTAAGGTTATTGATGATAGTACCTTTTGATAGGTCACATACAATTTCCTGTTACTCTGTCTTTGTAACTGTGTGTCTGTCTTGCACCGTTTCTGAGATGCTGTCACCAATTTCCCCAAAATTTTAGCATATCTCATCACCCTAACCATGCATTTTGAGGTAGTTTGTCATCAGAAGGCTAACCAGTCACCATCGGCTGATATCTTGACCTGTGCCAGAAGAAAACAGGAACGCATCTTGGAGACGGGAGTTTTTCCGTCGCTGGACTGTGTCTCTGGAACTCTCTGCCTGTTACATTATGTGACAGAGACATTTCACTTGTACAGTTTAAGAGACTTCTGGAGATACTTTTGTTTGTGAGGCTTCGGCACATAGTGACTGTTGCTTTTTTATGCCGTGTACAAATATTCTTACTTACTTACTTACACTTACTTACCTGCATAGAAAATTTAAAGCCTCTAGTTTCAGCTGTTCCAGAGATGAGAGGGGCCCCGTAATGTTAAAACGGTCATGTGATTGTAATCATGTAAGATGTTTTTGCTAGTTAATTAATTTGTTTTTGTTATTTTTTGTTTTGCTACGGTTGCTGGCTTGGGTCTTTGCTGTTTCAATTGTTGCTGTGTTGACGTCGGTTACTTCTGTGTGATCTGTGACGTTATATTCCATTATCTACACGATAAAGGTAATTTTCTGTGATTTTTTACTATATTTGTTTAGTTATCTTAATTCCTTGCTTCATGTTTAATGGTCCAGTCAATAGTCCCGGTTTAGTCTGTGAAGGCTGTCTGGGATTAGAGATGTGAGCTTGTTTTAAAACAAATGTTTTAAATGTGTTTTTTTTGTATTAAAAGAACAAGTAAAAGATGTTTTTTTTTGAGAAAACTCATCTTATTTTCTGTTTTTGTATTTCTTAACTACAGCAAATACTCATGTATAGGATAATTTAGTGCATCAATTATATTTAAATGGTGAAAACACGTGTTGACTGTTGACAGTAATGGCCACAAAAAAACGAAAAAATGTTTTAAAACAGCAAAAAGACAATCATCCAAAACATGTTTTTACATCTCTATTTGGTATATAAGTTGTGTGGTAAAATAAGTCCTACATGGTGTAGAATAACTAAGTGGAAATTAAGGTAACAATATTCTGTGAAACATATTTCAGTGAAATGTATTTTGCTGGTGAAATAGTAAGTAAATGAATAAACAAAGAGATAAATAAATCAGTGAATGAATGAATTAGTCAGTCAGTCACTTGTGGTATTTGTGATTACCAAAACTAGGTGCTAGTTTTGTAATGGACTATTTTAGGTCGACTTCATTGTGTCAATCTAATAAAGTGGATCTGTAATGTCCGTTCGTACGTATATATGCCGATGCGTCCACCAAAAAGGGTCTTTGATTTCAATGAAATTTGATATGTAGGTAGGACCTGCCTCCATGGCCGAATGGCTAACGCAGTCGGCCGCCATGTGCAGTAGAGCGTGACATGCTCAGTGACCGGGGTTCGACTCGGCCCGGGTGCGTCCGCCTATCAAAGAATTATTTCTAATAATTCCTACGCAATCCCGGGCAGGACAAAAGAGGGTTCGATGGTGTTCTCTATAAACTGTGACCGTTGCAGGCATCTTGATCTAGCAGTGTCGAGTTTGCCTGCCGTGCCGGCGTGAGTCGAAGCTAATAGACTTGGCTGGCTGCTGGCTGGCGTAATACACAGCGCTAGTCAGGGCTAAGCTAGACAGTAGGCTACGTCTAGAAGGGGTGCGCTATAGAAATACCCGACAAGCTGCTCACTCCTACTCAGCCCCTCCTTCACCCTACACGTCACTAACACACACATCGCACACACCTACCATTTCCCTTTCTCTCCCTAGGCAAGCGCACTGGACCGCTATATGGTCTCAGCGCTTGGGTCCAGAGTAGGCTGGACCCTGCCCGCAAAGAACGAACGAACGGTGTGTAGGTAGAGGTTGATGTGTAATGCACCACAGTATGCAGTATGACCCGATCCAAGGTCAAGGTCACAAAACTGTGAAAGTTGGAAATCTTTCCATTTTCAAAAGCTATGTCCTCCACCATTTACAATGGGAGCTGTTAACTGACCACTGATTCCTAAACTAGGGCACAATATCTGCAGTTGATCGGGCCGGATTTTTATATTTTTTAGTTTTTGTGTCGTGTGACTTTGAACTTGGCAGAAACGTTAGTTGTGAAGATTTAATTGTCAGTCCCGCACCGGGCTAATTTTTTTGTATTTTATTTTCTGTTTAAAAACATGATACATTTAAAGACAACATTCATACTGATTTACTCAATATCCATGTGGCAGGCCTATTAGTGCAGTGCCACTCTCATTTCAGGTCACATTGACTATTTTAGCAACCGTGTATTTGAGATGTGAATGCGTGATTTATTACTTTCATCTGACTAAGTCAAGATTAACCACCATACTGTCAATGTCGAGGACTATTTTTGTGGGACAGTTATCATACGAACATATCAGAGTAGACATACACAGTGAATGCACTACTTGGACCACTAAAATGGTTGTTTATAATCTACGTCTGTAACTGAATGATTACTCTACAGTTTTGTGCATGTAGACTGTGATTGACATTGCAGCATTTCGGCATGCTGGGAGAGTCGTTCTAGAATGCCGCCAGTGAGTTGCTCCAGTGGTGTTCCAGATGTTCTTGCATTTCAGCCACGTTTCCAACAACGTCTTCTTGGCTTGCTTGCTGGTGAGTTTGTTGCAGCAGCAGTGACATCGCAATTTTTCTCAGTGATTCAGTTCACAGGGTTCCCACGGGTCCTGAAAAGTCCTGAATTTAGGGTTCTCAAAATGCAGCACCTAAAAGGTCCTGAAATTAGACCGTGGTGCTAACAAAGTTATGAAAAGTGCCAAATTTGACTAGTTCCTTCCTAAAAAACAGGCTGATGAATGAGTAATTTTTAGAGAGAAATTTCACGGCTTAAATTATATTAGCATTATTTACTTACTCCACTTGTTTTGTTGTACATAGATGAAAGTACTATTTTTTTGTGGTGTTTGCATTAATGTTTTTGTGTGTTATCTGTGGTAGCCATATTTTCCTGTTACTCTTTCTTTGTAACTATGTGTTTACCTTGCACCATTTTTGAGATATTATCACCCATTTCCATACATTTTAACATGTCACATCACCCTAACCACACATTTTGGGGAGTTTGTCATCAGACGGCTAACAAGTCATCTACCGGCATACAAAATTTAAAGTCACTAGTTTCAGCTGTTCCAGATATGAGATTGTCCCCAAAATGTTAAACAGGTTATGTGACTGTGATCATTTTCATATGGGACATTTTCCATCCCAGGCGTGCTGACGATATTCTCTAGCATTGTACAAAATTTGAAGCTTCAAACATCAGCTGTTTTGGAGATATGAAGGAAGACCGAAAAGTTAAAATTAGGCGTGATTTGAAGTGGTTGCTATCATCCAAGATTATGTTTAATGTCAGCATTAGATAGAATAATATGACCTTATATTTGCCTGTAATAGACATTAAGCCACTGTTTCGCATCGTTTTTACCTGCATGATGTCCTCCTAGGGCGGGTCTATGCTGTTGTCATGTGTCTGTCCGTCTGTTCGTCACAAGTTGGAGTTTTGTGAAAACAGTGATGAAGTGCAGAATCACACAACTGACACCATACGATAGCCCCAGAATTCTACTTTTCTGACACCATAGCTGTTTGCAAAATTCCAACGGGGTCACCCCAAACGTGGGTGTCAAATGGAGGTAAAGGCAAAGGCTTCCCATACTCATTAACGAGCGTTGGGCCCGGAGCTGATCCGGTGTACAGGCAGTCAGCCTGCAGTTGACTTAAGTCATCCACCCAGCGGTAGGTTGCCATTATTTTCCGCTACACCTGTGGTTACCTTTCCAGCCATAGAGCATCACCGCCCTTTGGCTGGTACTCATTTTGTTGTCCCACGGAGGGTAGAAGGCTGAGTTGACCTGGATGGCTAGTTACATACCGAAATAATGTACCGCTTCCGGGAGTCGAACCTAGACTTGGTCACCCCTCCCAGTAATAACCGGGCTCAGCATAGGTTGGCCTCATTGATCGAGACCAATGCGTTACCACTACACCAACCCGCCATCTCCAAATACAGGTGGGGTAGGGTAAAAACAGAATTTTTGGACCAATAACTTGCTGTATGTCGAAAATGGTGCAAGATAGAGACATTGTTTTTACGGGAACTGCAAGTCGTAGGGTACAAGAAGCTCAGCTACCGCAGAGGAACCGCATGACGTGTTATGTTAGTAAATTCATGCTATGTTTCACAAGGTATCGGAGTTAGAAAGGTTTGAAACAGCAAAAGTGACCTTCAGGGTCATCCATTGGAATTGGCAATGGTGCCATTCAATAGGCCACATACGATTTCTTATTAGACTTTCATTGCAACCACGTCTCTTTTTTGCACCGATTCTGAGATATGATCACTTATTTTCAAAATTTAAAGAGGTTACGTGACCGTGATCACATCCCTTTCAGGGATAATCTGTTATTCGTGCATTAGTATACCTCTGTATCAATTTGCACGTGACGATTGAAGTGCCTAGTTTCACAGACTCCAAAGATATGATTGGGGCAAAATTAAAAAAACGTCACATGGCCGTGAACATGCCCATTGGGGCAGTCTGTCATCCTAAGGTTAGCATTTGATATATATTCTAGCTGCGTACAAAAGTTGGTGACTTTTGCTTCAGCCGTCCCGGCAGTATGATTGCGTGCATCAAAATAGAAAATGGGTCATATGACCCTGATCACGTTTCTTTTAGGGGTGTTTTGTGATCCACTAGCTAGGATTAGATACAAAATTTGACGATTGTAGCTTCCACTGTTCCAGAGATAATATTGGGGCCTCCAAAATTTAAAGTGATCAGGTGGCCCTAATTATGCCCCTTTTAAGGGCTATTTGTCATCAGTATGTCAGGACATGACACAGCCTACTTGTGTACAAAATTTGACCACTGTAGGTTCAACTGTTCCAGAGATAATGGTTGATGTCCAGCAAAATTTAAATGGTTCATGTGATCTGATCATGCCCCTTTCTGGGATGATTTGTCATTTATGTGCTAGCACTTTNTACTGTCAAACTATCAAACCAAATTTATAGTCTCTATTTCCACCCACTACAAAGATATGAAAGGTGATACAAAATATCGAAAATGAGGTGGTTTGGGATAATTCGGGGTCACACAAAGTCTCCGGAAATAGCGCCATTTGATAGAGCACATACGCGTTTTTATTAGTGTTCTACAGGTGTTCTACAGTAACCATGTTGCTACCTTGCACCGATTTTGAGATATAGTGAGATGCTGGCCGAAAATCGCTGATCTGAACATACCAACATCTATTTGGCGCCCTAGTCGGTGGTTTCTTTGTCAGAATTTTACCGAGATCTTAGGCATCAGAAAACTGGAGTCGTTGAGCTATCGTATGGTAATTTTATGTGATACGTACATATTGCCATTTTGGTACAATGACAGATGGGTGAACAGACAGACAGACACACGACAACAGCATATACCACACTAGCATAGCGTCGCGCTGTAAAACGGGGTAACTTCGGAACTTAAGCTTCGTGTGTAGAATCTAGAATTTGTATTTCTAGGCCAAGCTGAATACAGGTAAGTTATCTCCACTGCCAGTGAAGTTCGGCATCTTGTGGGGCTAACTTCAGCATATATGCATATTGAAGTTAGGCGCAGGCTTACGTGTTCAGTTATGTATTTGGCATATATGCTTGTAAAATCATTTCACTTGACATACAGGCATAAACACGTCAGCAGAGATAGATGTCCAGCATAAAGTACTTCACATATATGCTTATGTATTGTGTCTAACATTTGGCATTTTTCAAGTTCTAAGTAACAGAATCAGCTGATTTTGTCGAACTCCCTTTGAGACGTATAAACTGTAGAGGGTGTGTCAAGTGTTCTCTCAGACTCATACTATATGAATGAAATAAATAAATACTGGAACAACTTCAAACAGTGCATGTGCTTGTGTTCAGTACTGTTTGTTTAGCTCTGACAGAGAGTGTTAGTGAACAGTTACCTATGATTTAAGTCACATGATTTTTTTGACAATAAAATTATTTGATTTTAATCATGATTTAAATCCGTGATTAAAATCAGCCCGATTTAAATCGGCCAACCCTGGTTGTTGGTGTGTCTGTGTGCCAGTGTTGATCAGCTGTTGTCGGTGTGTCTATGTGTCACTGTTGGTCGGCTGTGTCAGTGTGTCTGCGTGTCGAGGTTGGTCGGCTGTTGTTGCTGTGTCTGTGTGTTAGTGTTGGTCGGCTGCTGTAGGTATGTGTGTGTGTCAGTGTTGGTCGTCTGTTGATGTCGGTGTGTCTGTGTTGGTCGGCTGCTGTCAGTGTGTCTATGTGTCAGTGTTGGTCGGCTGTGGTCTGTGTCAGTGTTGTTGGTGTGTCTGTCTGTTGAGGTTGGTCGGTAGTTATCTGTGTCTGTGTGCCAGTGTTGGTCGGCTGTTGTTGGTGTGTGTGTTTGTGTCAGTGTTGATCGGCTGTTGTCAGTGTGTNTGTATCAGTGTTGGTTGGCTGTTGTGTCTGTGTGTCAGTGTTGATTGGCTGTCGTCGGTGTGTCTGTCTGTCAGTGTTGATCAGCTGTAGTCGGTGTGTCTGTGTGTTTGTGTAGATCGGTAGCTGTTGGTGTGTTTGTGTTGGTCGGCTGCTGTCTGTGTGTCAGTGTTGGTCGGCGTTTTATTGACATATGTTATAAATTTATGTGTTTTGTTGACAGGTTTATATTGACATATTTTTGTCAATAAAAACAGGCTGTGGTGGCATCTGGTAACGATTTGCCACATTGCTGTTGGAGCGAACAGCACACAGTTACTGTACAAAACTTGCCTGCTTGACCAGGCCGTACCATAAACTTGCCTGCTTGACCAGGCCGTACCACAGTACTGTGGAGTCATTTGGTAACGACTTGACTCCCTTGGCTGTTGGAGCGAACAGCGCAGTACTGTTTGATATATTACATACGATATATGACACACGATATATGAGATACGTACAAACGATA
>Ga0049095_10000206_pt1 | contig 13783 bp, 10 predicted proteins | sample WorMetexBAHAMAS3_FD_55034 | JGI IMG/M metagenome (GOLD analysis project Ga0049095, IMG submission 55034) | Marine gutless worms symbiont microbial communities from Max Planck institute for Marine Microbiology, Germany - Inanidrilus exumae... | ecosystem: Host-associated > Annelida > Digestive... | reverse complement strand
AGGGTGACGTCGGCACCGGCGTCGCGTCGGCGGGCGGCATCGAGCACCATGCATTCAGCGGCATAGACCTCAGCCTCGCTGTCGGCGAGCATCGCCTGGACGAGCTGGAAATCGGCGATGGGCCGTCCGAACTGGCGCCGCTCGGCGGCGTAAGCCAGGCTGTCGGCGATCAGCCGCCGGGCGGCGCCCACGCAAACTGCGGCGATATGAAGGCGGCCGCGGTCGAGCACGCGCATGGCGGTGGCGAAGCCGCGACCCTCGGTACCGCCGAGTAAGGCGTCGGCCGGTACCCGGCAATCCTCCAAGATGACGTCGGCCGTGTGTGCGCCCTGCTGGCCCATCTTGCGGTCGGGCCGACCGACGGAGAGCCCCTGGGTCGGAGCGTCAATCAGGAACGCCGATACACCCTCGGCGCCGCGTGTCGCCGGGTCGGTGCGGGCAAAGACGGTGAACAGCCCGGCGTGCGGCGCGTTGGTTATGTAGCGCTTGGTGCCGTTGAGCACGTAAGCGTCGCCCTCGCGGCGGGCGCGGGCCGTCAGCCCGGCGGCATCCGAACCGGCCCCCGGCTCCGTCAGAGCGAAGGCGGCGATCACCTCTCCCGCGGCCATCCGCGGCAGGTAGCGGCGTTTCTGCGCCTCGGTGCCATCCATCACCAAGCCGTGGGCGCCGATGCCGATGTTCGTGGCGAAGGTTGTGCGGAAGGCAGGCGAGGTCCAGCCCAGTTCGAAGGCGACGCGGACCTCGTCCTCCATTCCGAGGCCGAGGCCGCCGTAGTCGACGGGAATGGTCAGCCCGAACAGTCCCATCGCCCGCATCTCGGCGACCACCGCGTCGGGAATGGCGTCGGCCTCTGCGACCGCGTCCTCCAGCGGCACCAGCCGCTCGCGCACGAACCGCCGAACGGTTGCCAGAAGCTGGTCGCGGGTTTCTGGGTCCAGGCCCATGATGGCTGTCGGGGGCGAGCCGATCCGCGGGTTTGGGCTGCCCGTGCTGCCCCTCGCCCCGATGCTCCCGTCAGATCATGTACGGGCTCTTGTAGCTCTCCAGGACCTTGATGTAGTTGGCCCGCTCGAAGGCGCTGGGATCGCCCACCTTGACCTGGCTCATGGAGCCCTTCATCTGTTGCACCGACTCGTAGCTGCGGCGGTGCATCCACTCCTCAAGGCCGTCGATCAGGGTCTGCATGTAGCCCGGCCCCTTGCGCAGCAGCGCCGATGTAGAGTGGACCACGTCGGCGCCAGCCATCAGGTACTTGATCACCTCGGTCTGGCTGAATACGCCACGCGTGGCGCCCAGCGAGGCGTCGAGGCGCCCATACAGGACGGCGATCCACAGCAACGGCAGGCGGATCTCGCTCGGACCATTGAGCTCGAGGTTGGGAACCACCTCCAGGTTTTCCAGGTCGAAATCCGGCTGGTAGAAGCGGTTGAACAGTACCAGGGCGTCGGCACCCGCGTCGACGAAGCGGCGCGCCATGTTGCCCATGGAACTGAAAAATGGGCTCAGCTTGACCGCCACAGGGCAGGGGACGGACCCCTTCACCATGCGAATGATGTCCACGTAAAGCTGTTCCACGTCGCGGCCCTCGATGTCCAGGTCCGCTGGGATGTAAAACACGTTGAGCTCGATGCCCTTGGCGCCGGCCTCGTGGATCTGCTTGGCGTACTCGGTCCAGCCGCTGGGTGTGACGCCGTTGAGGCTGCCGATGATGGGGATGTCCACCGCCTCCGACCCCTTGCGGATCAGCTCCAGATAGCTGTCCGGGCCGATGTGGTACTCCTCCACATCGGGGAAATAGCTCAACGACTCGGCGAAGCTCTCCGTTCCGGCCTCGGTCAGGTGCTCCAGCGCCGCGCGTTCATGCCTGATCTGTTCCTCGAACAGGGAGAACATGACGATGGCCGAGGCGCCGCCGTCCTCCAGCCGCTTGATGCCGTCGAGCGTCGCCGAAAGCGGCGATGCCGACGCTACTAGCGGGTGCTTGAGCTCCATCCCCATGTAGTTCGTGCGAAGATCCATCGCTTTGTTCCTTCTGGTTCTGCCGTTTCCCCTGGTACCACCTCCGCTGGCTGAGCCGTCTTAGCCCTGACCCATCGAAGCCATCTCTTCGTAGAGCTGCCACTTCCGATTCACTGCTTCCTGGGCCAAGGCCATCAGCTCGTCGGCTTGTTCCGGATTGGTGGCGCGCAGCATCCGATAGCGGAGCTCGTTCTCGGTGTACTGCGTCAGTTTGATGGACGGCCGCGGCGAGTCGAGGACGAACGGGTTCTCGCCGGATTCCCTGACTTCGGGATTGAACCGGATCAACGGCCAGTAGCCGCTGTGCACGGCCAGCGTCTGCTGATTCAATCCGTTCTGCATGGCGATGCCATGAGCGATGCAATGGCTGTACGCCAGGATCAGCGAGGTGCCGGGATAGGTTTCGGCCTCGCGGAACGCGGTCAGCGTCTGCTGCGGGTTGGCGCCGAGCGCGATGCGGGCCACGTAGACGTTGCCATAGGAAATCGCCTGCAAGGCCAGGTCCTTCTTACCCACCTTCTTGCCGGCATTGGCAAACTTCGCGACCGCGCCCAGCGGCGTCGACTTAGACGCCTGGCCGCCGGTGTTGGAGTACACCTCCGTGTCCATCACCAGGATGTTGACGTCGCGTCCGCAGGAGATCACGTGATCGACGCCGGATGAGCCGATGTCGTAGGCCCAGCCGTCGCCGCCGATGATCCAGATGGAGCGGCGAACCAGGTGATCGGACAGCAGCATCAGGTGCTTGGCTTCGCTGGACGTGAGGTTCGCCAGCTTCTCCTTCAGCGCCGCCACCCGTTCGCGTTGCTGGCGGATTTCCGACTCGGTACGTTGCGATGCACTCAGCAACTCGTCGGCGAGGGTATCCCCCACCTGGCTGCTGAGTTGCATGACCAGCGTACGGGCCGTCGCCAGGTGCTTGTCGGCGGTCATCCGCATGCCGAAGCCGAACTCGGCGTTATCCTCGAACAGCGAATTGGCCCACGCCGGGCCGCGGCCTTCAGCGTTCGTCGCCCACGGGGTGGTCGGCAGATTACCCCCGTAGATGGACGAGCAGCCGGTGGCGTTGGCGACCATCATCCGGTCGCCGAACAACTGCGAGACGAGCTTGAGGTATGGGGTCTCGCCGCAACCGGCACAGGCGCCTGAGAACTCGAACAAGGACTCTAGGAACTGACTGCCGCGAACCGTGGAGAAGTCGACCCGCGACCGATCGTTGACCGGCAGCGTCTCGAAGAACGCCACGTTGCTCAGTTCGTCCTGCTCGATAGGTGCCTTCGGCGCCATGTTGATGGCTTTCTTGCCGGTCTCCTCGCGGCTCTTAGCGGGGCAGACCTCGACGCACAGGGTGCAACCCGTGCAATCCTCGGCATACACCTGCAGCGTATACCGGATCTCCGGGAAGCCGCGGGCGTCGATGGGGGCCGAACGAAAGGTCTCCGGCGCTCCCTCAAGGCGATCCTGGTTATAGAACTTGGAGCGGATCACTCCGTGCGGGCAGACGAAGCTGCAGTTGCCGCATTGGATGCAGATGTCCGGCTCCCATACCGGGACGAACTGCGAGATGTTGCGCTTTTCCCATTTGGTTGTGCCGCTGGGGTATGTGCCGTCGTTGGGCATGGCGCTGACTGGTAGATCGTCACCGCGACCCGCCATCATCATCGCCGTGACCTTCTGCACGAACTCGGGCGCCTCTTCCGGCACTACGGGCGCCATCTCGCGGTTGCTGGTGGCGGTCGCCGGCACGTCCACCTGGTAGAGGTGGGCGAGGGTATGATCGACGGCCTCGAAGTTCTTGCGGACGACCTCTTCGCCCTTCTTGCCGTAGGTCTTCTGGATCGACGTCTTGATCTTGTCGATGGCCCGGTCCTTGGGCATGACGCCGGAGATGGCGAAGAAACACGTCTGCATGATGGTATTGGTGCGCGTGCCCATGCCGCTTTCGCGAGCCACCTTGGCGCCGTCGATCACGTAGAACTTCAGCTTCTTGTCGATGATCTGCTGCTGCACCTTACGCGGCAGCTTGTCCCACACCTCGTCTGGGCCGTAGGGGCTGTTGAGCAGAAAGGTGGCACCCTCGGCGGCTTTGCCCAGCACGTCGGTCTTCTCGACGAAGTTGAACTGATGACAGCCGATGAAGCTGGCCGCCTGGATCAGGTAGGTGGATCGGATCTCTTCGGGCCCGAAGCGCACATGCGACACCGTCTGCGAACCCGACTTCTTGGAATCGTAGACGAAGTAGCCCTGGGCATGGAACTCGGGATCGTCGCCGATGATCTTGATGGTGTTCTTGTTGGCGCCCACCGTTCCGTCGGCGCCAAGGCCGTAGAACAGCGCCCGAATCACGTTATCCGGCTCAGTCGTGAAGCTCGGATCGTAATCGAGGCTGGTGTGTGACAGGTCATCGTTGATGCCGACGGTGAAGTGCTTTTTCGGCGCGTCCTTCAACAGCTCGTCAAGCACGCCCTTGACCATTGCCGGCGTGAACTCCTTGGACGACAGGCCGTAGCGGCCGCCGATCATGCGCGGCATGGCGGCGGTGGGCAGCGTTCCGGCTCCCGCCGCCTCGGCGATCACGGTCAGGACGTCCTGGTATAGGGGCTCGCCAAGGCTGCCGGCCTCTTTGGTCCGGTCGAGAACCGCCAAGGCCTTGGTGGTCGCAGGCAACGCCGCGAGGAACCGTTCGGCGGAGAAAGGCCGATACAGGTGTACCTGGATCGCGCCCACCTTTTCACCCCTGTCGGCCAGGAACTCCACCGTCTCGCGGGTCGTATCCGCGGCCGAACCCATCAGCACGATGACCCGCTCGGCATCGAGCGCGCCGAAGTACTCGAACAGGCGATAGCGCCGCCCAACGACTTCTGCGAACCGATCCATGACCCGCTCGACCACCAGCGGCAGCCTCTCGTAGAAGGGATTCACGGTCTCCCGGGCCTGGAAATACACGTCGGGATTCTGCGCCGTGCCGCGGATGATCGGGTTGTCCGGGTTCAGTGCCCGGCGGCGATGGGCGAACACCAGGTCGTCATCGATCATCGCCCGGATCTGCTCGTCGGAGAGGAGGGTGATCTTGTTGACCTCGTGCGAGGTGCGGAAGCCGTCGAAGAAGTGAATGAAGGGGATCCGGCTGTCCAGCGTCGCCGCCTGGGCGATCAGTGCCATGTCGTGGGCTTCCTGCACCGAGCTGGAGGACAGCAGGGCATAGCCGGTGGAGCGCACCGCCATCACGTCCGAATGATCGCCGAAGATGGACAACCCCTGGGCGGCCAGCGACCGTGCCGCCACATGGAACACCGCCGGCGTGAGCTCGCCGGCGATCTTGAACATGTTGGGGATCATCAGCATGAGCCCCTGCGAGGCGGTGAACGTGGTGGTCAGCGCGCCGGCCTGTAGGGCGCCGTGGACGGCACCGGCGGCACCGGCTTCGCTCTGCATCTCGACGATGTCCGGGACCGTTTCCCAGATGTTGGGTTTGCCTTCGCTCGACCACTGATCGGCCAGTTCTGCCATCGTCGACGACGGCGTAATCGGGTAGATGGCGCAGACCTCGTTCACCCGATAGGCGACGTATGCCGCCGCCTCGTTGCCCTCGATCGTGGTCACTTGGGGTTCGGTCATCGATGTCCTCCACCGCCTCGCAAGGCGTTCGTTGCCGGGCACCGCCGATCGGCGATCGCCACGTGCCCATTGTCGTTTGTCTTCCCCGGCCGACGTGTCCCCCGCTTCCCTGGCGCGCCGCGATGGCGGCTCACGCCGAGGGGCCGGGCTCGGGAATCATGTCGATGGCGTGGCAGGGGCACTGTTCGAAGCAGACAGCGCAACCCGTGCACAGATCGTAGTTGTACTTGTAGCGGTTGCCCGGCCCCAGCTTGATCACCGCGCTCTCCGGGCAGGCGCCGTAGCAGCCATCGCATTCGAAGCAGTTGCCGCACGACAGGCATCGCTTAGCTTCGTAGACCGCCTCTTTGTCCGACAGGCCAAGCACCACTTCGCTGAAGCTGCTGCGTCGTTGGGCGATATCCAGGTGGCCCTGCGGCCGCTGCGCGGCGTCTGTGTAGAACCACACGTGAAGCTTGTCGAAACCAGCCACGTCGTGTTTCGCCGGGGCCTGATAGACTTCGCCCTTGAGGTAAGCGTCGATGTTGCGCGCAGCCTTCTTGCCGTGGCCGACGGCGATGGTCACCGAGCGATCGGAGGGCACCATGTCGCCCCCGGCGAAGACGCCCGCGTATCCGGTCATCAGGTGCTCGTCGACGACCACGGTGCCGTCCCACTTGAACTCGAGACCCGGTACTCCGCGCAGGAACTCGGTATCGGTGTCCTGGCCGAGGGCGAGGATCAGGTCGTCGGCTTCCAGGGTCTCTACCTCGCCGGTCGGACGCGGCCGGCCGTTCTCGTCGATCTCCATCACCTCGACGGTGAAGGTCGTCTCATCAATGGACTTGATGGTGCGCAGCCAGTGGATCTTGACGCCTTCCTCCATCGCCTCGTCGGCCTCGAATTCGTGGGCCGGCATGTGCTCCCGATCGCGGCGATAGATGATCATCGGCTCGTGGCCCAACCGCATGGCCACGCGCGCCGCATCCATGGCGGTGTTGCCGCCGCCATAAACGGCGACACGCCGCCCGAGCTTGGGCGGCGTGCCTTCTTCCACGTCCTTGAGGAAGTTTACCGCGTCGAGGATCTTGCCGGCATCGCGCGACGGGATGTCGGTGCGCTTGGAAATGTGGGCGCCAACGGCGACGAACGCGGCGTCGAACCCGCCCGCCTCCTTCTCCTGCAACAGGTCCGCGACCTTGTGGTTGAGGGTGATCTTGACCCTCATGTCCTCGATGCGCTTGATCTCGGCATCCAGAACGTCGCGGGGCATCCGGTAGGACGGGATGCCGAAGTGCATCATCCCCCCGGCCACCGGCCCAGCCTCGCGGACTTCAACCTCGTGCCCCATCAGCGCCAGGTGATGGGCGGCGGAGAGCCCACTCGGCCCGCCGCCGACGATCAGAATGCGCTTGCCTGAAGGTGCCGCCTCGATGGGGATCGTCCACCCCTCAGCCAGCGCCTTGTCGCCGAGAAACCGCTCCACGGCATGAATGCTGACGGTGGCATCCAGCCGGTCACGATTGCAGTTGCTTTCACACGGGTGATAGCAGACCCGACCATGGACCGCCGGCATCGGATTGTCCCGCACGATCTGCCGCCACGCCTCTTCGAACCGACCCTCCTGCGCGTGGGCCAGCCACGCCTGGATGTTCTCGCCGGCCGGGCATGCGTTGTTGCACGGCGGCAGCAGGTCCACGTACACGGGCCGCTGCATGCGAAACGGTCCGGTTCGCCGTTCGTGCGAGAGATCCGGCGGGCGAGTCATGTCGGCGGGTGGGTGGGTCATACGTGTCTTTCTCCTCCGCAAGGCGTTAGTCCGGACGGTTGCGGCAACGTCGACGGCGTGGCCGGTCCATCCGCTAGGCGCGCACCCATCGGCGAAGGTCGAGAGATGTTGATCCCCGCGAGCGTGCGTTGCGCCGACTTCCAGCCAGCGACCCTGAAAAGGCCGCATGGACCAGTGAGATAGAACTAGAAGGCGAAAAGGCGCTTAGATTTTTCGTTCAAAAGAAAAACACCCCGCGTCGCCTTGAAACGGGATGCCCGTTTCCTCCTCCAATTTTTTCCACCAAGCCGCGTTCGGCGCCGCGGTGGTTGCCGCATTGTCTCCAGACTTGGGAAGTCCCCGCTCGATGACCGGAGGATACTCCCGTTTCGGCTAGCGGACAAGGCTAGCGCCGAGAACCGAGACCGGTGATTTCCGCATGGCAGGACCGCCCGCACGGCGGGTCTTCACGGGGATCACAGATCGGACCGATCGGCGTGACAGGAGGCATCGTTCGGCTTCTCCGGCGGCTCTTACTGTGGCGGACCTATGACCGGCCGGAAGTAGGCCATGAGCGTGATCCAGGCTCCGCGGCGGATGCTCGGTTTGATGTACCGCATCTGCGGGGCGCTTGCCGGTAGACCGACACGGATCCCGACCGCAGTCGGGTGCGTTCCGCGGTTCATCTCGGAGGCCGTTCGCTACCGCCGGCTAACCACCGACCCGAGGTTTGCCATCGGCTTCTGGGATCTGTACCCGCAGTTGCTGGACTACCGCGATCAAGCCGGCTCGGCCGACGGTCACTACGTGCACCAGGACCTCTGGGCGGCACGGAAAGTGTGGAAGAGGAATCCGCCGCGGCACGTGGACATCGGATCGCGGGTCGACGGATTCATCACCCACCTCTTGAGCTTCCGTACCGTCGAGGTGATGGACATCAGGCCGCTTGATAGCTCGATCGACGGCCTGTGCTTCGTCCAGGACGACGCCACGCATCTCGGGCGTTTCGAGGATAGGTCGCTGCCCTCCGTGTCGACGCTCCACGCCGCCGAGCATTTCGGTCTCGGGCGTTACGGCGATCCGCTTGATCCGAACGCCCCATTTCTCTATCTTCGAAGCACTGAAGCGCGTCTTGGCGCCGGGAGGACATCTCTACTTTTCGACTCCAATCGGACGCGAACGGGTGGATTTCAATGCCCACCGGGTGTTCGATCCGCAGACCATCTCGACGCCTTCGACGGCCTCGAATTGGTGAGCTTCAGCGCCATCGACGACGATGGCGCGTTCGTCCCCGACGCTCGGCTCGAAGCTCTGCGCTCCTGCAATTACGCGTGTGGGCTGTTCGAGTTCGCCAAGCCGGAGGCCGGGCCGTTTCCTTCCGTCGCCTGATCCCCAATATATAGCCTGCGGCCGCCCGCGGGCGTGTGCCGGACGGAGCGACGGCGGAGTAGGGATTCGGAGGGACTCATGGAGGGGATCTTGGCGGTCGCCGCGGCCACCGCAGCCTTCGTTGGCAGCCATTTCGCGCTATCGGCGCCCGGTGTCCGCGATCGTCTGGTGGGGGCTTTGGGCGAACTTCGCTTCCGGGCCGCCTACTCGACGGTTGCCGTGGCGCTCTTCGTGGTTGTCCTACTCGCCTATGCCGATGCGCCGGCGGTGTGGGTGTGGGATCCGCCCATCGCCCTTCGGCATATCGCTCTGACCGTGATGCCCGTGGCCTTCGTGTTCGTGGTGGCCGGGCTCACGACGCGCAACCCGACGTTGGTAGGACCGACTGTCGTTCGACCAACCTTCGCTGACAGTCCGCCGGATCCGGTGGTGGCCGCCGGTCCAGTGGGCATCATGAAGGTGACCCGTCATCCGATGATGTGGGGCATCGGGCTCTGGGGGATCACGCACCTGCTGGCCAACGGCCATGCGGCGGCGATGATCCTCGCGGGCGGGATGACGCTGCTGGCTTTGGCGGGCGCCCGTTCCATCGATGCCCGTATGCGCCGTCGTCTCGGCGATGCCTGGGCCGATTACGAGGCGAAGACGTCTTTCGTTCCCTTCGCCGCCATGATCGCCGGCCGGGCGCGCGTCTCCTGGGGCGAAATCGGCTGGTGGCGCATCGCGCTGGGCATCGTGGCTTACGGAGTCGTGCTGTCGGCGCACCGGACGCTGTTCGGTGTCTCGCCGCTGCCGCTGTAGACAACTTGGTCAGGCCAGCGTGAAGATCTCCTGTGGTTCGCTCACCCCGCGCAGGACATGGACGCCCAGCGAGACCAGCCGATTGGGCACCACGCGGGCGAAGTCCGACGACATCAGCACGGGCTTATGCAGCGCCTTGGTCATAGACTCGATTCGCGCCGCCTCGTTGGCGGCCGCCCCGATGACCGAGAACTCCAGGCGCTCTGGAACGCCGATGTTGCCGTACATCACGTCGCCCAGATGCAGTCCGATGCCGTAGCCGATAGGCGGATCGCCGGCCTCGGCGCGCCGGGCGTTGGCATCGGCCAGGCGGCCCATGGCGTCCTGCGCGGCGTTCATGGCGCGGTTGCAGGCGTCCACGTGCAGGGCGCAGCGCTCGGGCGTGGGCGTCGTCGCGCCGACGGGGAAGATGGCCAGGGCCGCATCGCCGATGTAACGCAGGACTTCGCCGCCACTGTCCAGCACGGCGCCAGCCATGGCGTCGAAGAAGTCATTGAGCAACGAGAGAAACGTCGATCGCGGCAACCGATCCGCCAGCCGGGTCGATCCGCGCAGATCGCAGAACCAGATCACCGCGTGGATGTCCTCGCCGTCGCCGTGCTTGATCCCGCCGTTGAGCACCCGCTCGCCGGAATGGCGGCCGAGGTAGGTGTCGAGGATGGTGCGGGCGGTGAGCCGCAGGGCATGCACCTCCATCAGCCGCCCGAACACCGGCACCGCCTCGTAGATCATTTCCAACTCTGCGGTAGTGAAACCACCGGGTCGGTCGCCGGCGAAGGTGATGGCGTTGATCTTGCCGTCGGAAAACAGCATCGGCATCGCCACGTAGTCGGTGGCGCCCTCGGCCTTCAGGTCCTCCAGGATCGGGAAGTCCAATGCCAGGCCAGGCACACCGAGACGCCGGCGGGTGCCGCCGGCGCCTTCGAAGATAGAGGCGTAGGGGCTCTTCAGGTAGGCGTCGCTCTCCAGGATCTCGTAACGCGGCGAGAACTCCTCCACCTGGCCATCCTTGCGCTGCCACGTGTAGGACGTGCCGATGAACTGGGATGCAGCGTGCGGATGGTGACGCGAATGCGCCAGATGGGGATGTCGAGCTTCAGCATGGTAGCGGCGAGCCCGGCCACCAGTTCCCGCGGTTCCGGATTTTGCCAGCCGCTGTCGATCATCCAGTCGATGAGCGGGTTGCCATTGTAGGAGCTTACCGGCGGGTCCTCGGACGGGCGGAGGGTATCGAGCGACGTAATCATGGCAGGCGGCCCTTCGGTTCGAGCACCAGTGCTGCGGCATCCCCTGCGTCGGTAGAGCGCTCGCTTCCGCCCACCGTCAACCGGTCGGTGCCGCTTCGCAGTGGTGATATAGTCCGTCGCACCGCCGGCGCGAGACTCGGAGAGCGAAAATGCCTGTGATCGACCGCATCGCCGAATGGCAGGACCAGATGGCGGCCTGGCGTCGGCACCTGCACGCGCATCCTGAGACCGCGTTCGAGGAACGCGACACCGCCGCGTTCGTCGCCGAGCAACTGGTCGGATTCGGACTGGAGGTGCATCGCGGCCTTGCCGGCACCGGCATCGTCGCCACGCTCCGCACTGGCGACGGACCGGCGATCGGCCTGCGGGCGGACATGGACGCCCTGCATATCAGCGAAGCGAACGCCATCGCCCACCGCTCCACACGACCCGGCCGGATGCACGCGTGCGGCCACGACGGGCACATGGCCATGCTTCTCGGTGCAGCAAAATACCTTTGTGAAACCAAACAGTTTCAGGGCACTGTTCATTTTATATTTCAGCCGGCGGAGGAGAACGAGGGTGGCGGCCGGACGATGGTAGAGGAGGGCCTGTTCGATCGCTTCCCGGTGCGTGCGGTGTATGGAATGCACAACTGGCCGGGCATGGCGCCGGGCCGGTTCGGCGTGCGCGCCGGCCCGATGATGGCGGCGTTTGACCTGTTCGAGATCACCCTTCTTGGACAAGGGTCCCATGCCGCCATGCCGCACCTGGGCACCGATCCGGTGGTCGCCGCCGCGGCGCTGATCTCGGCGTTGCAGACCATTCCCAGTCGCGGCACGAACCCGCTGGACGCCGCCGTGGTCAGTGTCACCCGGCTGCAGGCCGGCGACACCTGGAACGTGATTCCTGACCGGGCGTGGCTCGGCGGCACCGCCCGCGCCCTGCGGCCGGAGGTGCAGGACTACGTGGAGCAGTCCCTCCGGAGGGTCGCCGCCGGCGTCGCCGCGGCCCATGGCGTCGAGGCGGAGGTTCGCTACGAACGCCGCTATCCGCCTACCATCAACTATGCCGCGGAAACCGAGAACGCGGCTGCGGCAGCGGCCGTCGTGGTGGGAGAGGAGGCCGTGGATCGCGACGTCCGGCCCAGCATGGGCTCCGAGGACTTCGCCTTCATGCTGCAGCAGCGCCCAGGCTGCTACGTTTGGATCGGCAACGGCGGTGGTGATGAAGGCCGCAACCTGCACAACCCGCACTACGACTTCAACGACGACATCCTGGCCGTCGGCGCGAGCTATTGGGCGTCACTGGTGGAACGAACGCTGGCGGGTCGCTGACCGGTTCCCTAATCGGGTACGGCGAGAAAGGCCAGCACGACCAGCCCCACCAAGGCACCGATGATGATGGCGCCCGAGGCAAGTTTCCGCGCCGGCGATATTTCCGGTCCCCACTCCTTGTTCCACCGTTCCTCGAACTCGCGCAGGCGCTGTGCTTCCGGATCTTCTTGCTGATCGCCCATGCCCGTCCCCGTTTCCCCGATCCGCGCTTAGAATAACGGGCGGCATCCAGCGCGCAAGCCGGGCGGCGGCCGATCCATGCGCCGAACGGGTCGACCGACCCAAACACGGGTGTCGCGGTGATTGACAGCACGAATGCGCCCGGGAACCGGTGTTCCGGTTGGCCTGTTTTTTGATTTTGATTTATTTTCAAGGGCTTACTCGTCGAGGCGAACGATATGCTTGGCCGTTCTCCCCATTTGGGGGTGTCGCGGAAACTGACGGGCGGGTGAGTTCGCCAGGCGTTCACAAGCTCACTACCCTTGCAAACCCAGGCACCAGCGCGACTGGCACGGATGTTGCTTTCGTGACCCGACGGACTGATCGGCTCACCCGGTGCCGAGGTCCGGGCGCAATGCGCGCGGGGATATTGGAGGGGAAATATCATGGTACGGAAGGCATTGGCCTTTGCGCTGGCGGTTGGTGTCGACGCCATCGGCGGGACGGCAGCCGACGCGGCGCCGGTCGTCACGATCAACGGACTCAGTTATGACTTGGCGCAGTTCGACGGCGCCAACGTCACCACGAACGTCAGCTCCAGTGATATCTTCGGGTCGACGTTCGACAATCCCAACGGAATCGACGGCGTCACCTTGGGCGAGCTGGCCGAGCCGCAATTCGGGTTCGATCCGGGCGATCGCATCTCGCTCGGCATCGATGACGGTGATCAGGACATGTTGACGCTGACTTATGGAAGCCCGGTTCTCATCGGTCCCGGCGATTCCATGCTGTTCGTGGTGTTCGAGCAGAGCGGCGATACGACTGTTGACCCGGAAGGCCGGAACTTCGAGATCTCGTTCAACGGCGGCATGTTCGTCAATGCCAGCACCAGCGGCTCGGTGACTGCTACCGGCGGCGTTGTCGGCGCCGGCGGTACCGAACAGAACCAGATCGTCTTCGACCTGACCCATGCGGATTTCGGCTTCTCCATCGGCGATACCATCAGCACGGTGAAAATCCGCAACCTGGTGATCTTGGGCTCGAGCGAGGACGACCCGGACTTTCTGTTCGCGGCGCGGGCCGGCACCGGCCAGGTGTTCGCTTCGGTGGCCGAGCCGGAAGTGTTGGCCATGCTCGGCTTGGGGCTCGCGGTCTTGGCCTTCAGCCGCCGTCGTCCGGCAATGGCGACGCGGCCGAACAGGGCGTGGCTTTAGCAGCGACCTAGAGGACAACGACGGCCTCGTTGGTTCCATGCGGGTAGCCCGGCGTCCCGGTGTAACCGAGACTTCACCGGGCCGGCGATGGCTTCGCCATTGCATCCGGCGCCTGGTTCTGAGAAAGTCCCTACTTTCCGTAAGGAGTTCTCCCCATGCGCTTCTGGGTTCCGATCTGGGCACACGCCAAGTGGATCGCCGCCCTCCGAGAGCACATCTACGGCGGCAAGGAACTTGACAGGACCCTCATCGACCGCACCGACCGCTGCGAAC
>Ga0049095_10000188_pt1 | contig 14803 bp, 19 predicted proteins | sample WorMetexBAHAMAS3_FD_55034 | JGI IMG/M metagenome (GOLD analysis project Ga0049095, IMG submission 55034) | Marine gutless worms symbiont microbial communities from Max Planck institute for Marine Microbiology, Germany - Inanidrilus exumae... | ecosystem: Host-associated > Annelida > Digestive... | reverse complement strand
TATATATCACCTATCGATACGGTTATTCAGTAGTAATTGGTACATAATTATGACACAGTCTGCTCCGCCGGCATGACGGAAGAAACACCCCGACCCCTGAATTATAAGTTAGCATAAGGTCATTTAAATTGATTAATAAGTATTCTAAACAGATGATATGCATAATTTTCTGTATTGAACAAAACTAAAGCAGCTGACGCAAAAAGCAGCGCGGATGGTTATCGGCGATAGAAGTATATTATGAAATACTCGAAATACCATGCCATAGGCAATGACTACATCGTAATTCGCCCGACAGAGATTCAAGGTGAGTTGAATCCCGATGTCATCCGCATGATCTGCCATAGGAACTACGGTGTAGGGTCAGACGGGATCCTTCTTGGTCCTTTGGACAGCAAATCATGCGATTTCGGGCTCAGAATCCTAAATCCTGACGGAAGTGAGGCGGAAAAAAGTGGAAATGGCCTTCGCATCTTCGCGCGGTTTCTCTGGGACCAGCGCCTTGTTGGTACCCAACGCTTCACTGTTGAGACGCTCGGAGGCGCCGTGTCATGCGAGGTCAGCGGCGATGGCAGCAGCGTGGAAGTCGAGATGGGTGAAGTATGTTTTGATAGCAGCAAGATTCCGGTCGCGGGCGAACCGCGTGATGTTCTGAACGAAGAGATTGAGATCGATGGTGAGATCTTGAGGTTCTGCGCCGCTACTGTAGGCAACCCGCACTGCGTCGTCCTTTCAGACGATCCAACCCCGGAAGAGGCACGCCGGTTTGGCCCTCTACTAGAACTCGATCCTCTCTTCCCAAATCGTACCAATGTCCAGTTCATGAAGGTGGTGGATCGCAGCAACATACAGATCGAGATTTGGGAACGCGGAGCCGGATACACTCTCGAATCCGGCAGCAGCAGCACGGCTGCCGCTGCTGTTGCCCATAATCTTGGGCTCTGCGATCAAGATATCCTTGTTCACATGCCCGGCGGAGAAATCCGTATCCAATTCAGCAACGGATTCTTTGCCATCATGACCGGCCCTGTGACAAAGATATGCGATGGCGTAATGGCAGACGAGATGTTCAAGGAGAGCTTCTAACAAGCCGGATGCAGGCGACGACGTACAGCCCCGCCTTATCCGCAACGTTTAGCCGTACTACACGACCATATGCTATTATGGCAAACACCATGAGCAAAATTTTATCAACGTTAAAAAAACTCAGAGTTCCTTTAATAATTTTTCTTTCATTCTGGGCAATTGCCGTTTTTGTATGGAAAACAAATGGAAATATATTTTATTTATTCAATTTTGGTTACATTGGGACTGCCGTCGGTATCGGGATTGGGCTGTATGTGTTACTTCCAAGAAAATCGAAACCGTCAGGGAGGCGCTTTGCCCAACTACTAATTGGAATTTATATGTTTGTATTTCTAGGGATTATCAAACTTGAAAACATGCAACTTGAAGGTTTCTTTTTTTATCTGCTGTCCGGATATTTTGCCGGTTCCGTTATTCATTATTTAGTAGCCAAAATCCTAGGTCCGATTCTATTTGGAAGAGGTTTTTGTGGTTGGGCATGCTGGACCGCAATGGCGATTGATTTTTTACCATACAAAAGGAACAAAACGGGTAGATTAACTGAAAAATGGGAGCTATTGAGAGTTCTCCATTTTGGGTTCAGCCTTTTATTAGTTTTCCTGTTCTGGTTCGTTTATCAATATCGTCCCATCCCAATGAGCAAATCAGAGCTGGCATGGCTCGTTGCTGGTAATACATTTTATTTTTCTTCTGCATTTATTCTTGCTTTTATGCTTAAGGATAATAGGGCTTTTTGTAAATATCTTTGCCCAATAACTGTTATATTAAAAATTACATCAAGGTTTTCTTTTCTTAAAATTGAGGGGAACAAGGAGAAATGCACAGAGTGCGGTGCGTGTAACAAGGCTTGCCCGATGGACATCAATATCATGGAGTACGTAAACAATGGTGAGAGGGTACTCTCCACCGAATGCATTTTTTGTTTGACTTGCACAACAGTATGCCCGGAAGCGATACTTGATGATACTTTCAAAATGGACATTGGCGGAATAGAATATATACAACGGATTGAAATCGCGCAACCTATCGATCAAGGGGGCTGGATTTGATGCGCGGGTTTTGCAAAACGGTATTAAACGCATGAATTTTGTCTTGATGACGCAATTCTAAGATATTTGTGGCCCAGCCCCTTTGCTCAACCGTCACGTTTTTTGCATAACACGGTTTTTAACATTAACCAATTTTGCGAGGCTATGTATGTCAAAGAAAAAAGTACTCATTTGCGATGATCAACAAAGATTCCTTGATTCATTTTGTGAGAGGCATAAGGATTATTATGAAATCATCACTGTACTTGATTCCAGAAATCTTATGCGAGCTATCGATGGCCAAGACGGGCTGCCGGATATAGTCTTATTGGATCTGTACTTTCCTTATGATAATAATCCTGATTCTTATCAAAAAATTCAGGAAGCAGAAGAAGCTCTGGCCAAATTGGATATCCAAATAGCCGAAACAAAAAAAGCTGTGATAGATGCTTGGGAACCGCGAGGGCTAGAACTATTAAGCATGATACGAGACAAATATCCTGCATCTATTCTTCCTGTTGTTATATTTACTCAAAAAGGCCTACTTTTATTAGATGATGATCAGATCAGGAAGGTGGAAGAAAAGAACGGGCATTGGCTTTTGAAGGGGCAACTGAGCCCTCTTACTGAAGAAGTCAGAATAAATCGCATTATAGCATATGAAGCGCCCACCAAAATACCAAATAAAGTTTTTATTGGTCATGGAAGGAGTCAATTGTGGCGAGAACTAAAGGACTACCTACATGAACGCTTAGGTTTGGAATGGGACGAGTTTGATAGAGAGCCTGTAGCGGGAATTACTACTTCCGAACGATTATCAAGCATGGTGAAAGCCTCATCTTTTGCTTTTCTAATCATGACCGGAGAGGATGAGCATGCCGATTCATCAATGCACGCAAGAGAAAATGTGATTCATGAAATAGGACTTTTTCAGGGGCGATTGGGACAGAGGAGGGCAATTGTTCTATTAGAAGAAGGGTGCCATGAATTCTCAAATATTACAGGCCTATCTCAGCTAAGATTTCCAAAAAACAATATATCGGCCATTTTTGAAGAAATAAGAAAAGTACTAGAAAGAGAATGTATTTTGCAAACATAAAATCTTTGTCCAGCAGGCTCAGAGGGTGAATAACGCAGAAAGAAGAAAGGGCCCTCATTATGAACGTCCCGGCCGGATCATGAGGTGCAATTTCAGAGTGATGAATTTAGAATCGAAACACCGTCGGCGCAAGGACAAGGGTAATGACAGCCACAATGAGCGTCATGCCCATTCCGATCAAGGCAAAATCCACGGCCGAGTACCGCCCCGGCCCCCAGACCATGAGGTTGGTTTGATATCCGGTTCGGATAAGTTCGAAATTCTGTGCCCCACCAGTTTACTCTGCCTGGAAACCACCGCTTTGACGAGTTGATGGGTATGTCTGGGACTGTCCATGGGCAGTTGACGCATGTGCGGTATCAGACCATTGGTCCGCCAGAGCTCAATCATCGTGATCGAACTTGCAGAAAAGGACAGCAGATCTCCGGCCCTGAGAATCTTTTTTCCGAGATTCTCTCGTATCCGGCCACCTTGACGCCGAATCGAAAGTAACTCTACTCCGGTTAGTTGGGTAAGATCACATCTGTACAGGGAGCGATAATAATTCGATTATCCATTTCTTTATGGGCTTTTTGATTAAAATTCCATATTGGTATCATAGCCGATGATTCGGAATTGAAACGATGGTATCATGGAATCGGATTTGTCGACGGCGAAACCAGGGAATTTAAACATCTGCTTTTTCCAGTTACCTTTATGCTGTTTAAGGTCTGAGACTGCAGAATGGAATGGGATGGTGTCGGCGATATCATCTGACAGATATTCATTCTAACTTTTTTTTAGAATAATAAGGCGATGATGAGTGATCACTTTCGAAAACTTGAGAACATGTATCACGCTGCTCCGGTGAACGCCTATTATAAGCCGAAACTGACTGTTTCCAGGGGGCGGGCGGAAATCGTCATGGATGTGAATCCTGATTTTTTTCACGCCGCCAATGCGTTGCATGGATCCGTGTACTTCAAGGCTCTGGACGATGCGGCGTTTTTCGCCGTTAATTCTTTGGTCAAAGACAAGTTCGTTGTCACAGTGTCGTTCAACATCTTTCTCTTGCGTCCAGTCACCGAAGGTACCCTTCGGGCGGAGGGATACGTCACGAGCCGATCCAGGACTCTGTTTATCGCAGACTCGGTTTTATACCTTGATAAAGACAAGCAAGCCGCCAGGGGTAGTGGCAGTTTCATGCGCAGCGGAATTCAACTGTCGGAAGTTGAGTCCTATAAGTGACACCTCCAGCCAGGTGTTCAGCTCGTCATAAAAACGCTCATGCTGCTTGAATGGCAAACAGAAAAATGGCGGAATCCTACAGTTGCAATGGTCGATGGGTTTTTTTCTCAAGTGGGGCGTGTCAGACCCTTCAATTAACTTGGGCCAGAATTGCAGACATGTTTCCCGATGAACCGGCGATGCATGAATTATCCGGTGCGTTTAAATCCATATCCCGATACCCAACGGGGGTAAGTGCGGTAGGGATAGATGATGAATTTCTAGATGAACCGTTTCGGTGCGGGGATGTTAAGAAAGCTTGGCTAAAGGTCATGAACATATTGATCAACGACCTTGAAGCCAATGGCTCCATCATGAAAGAAATGGATATGAACTGGGATGATGATCTGCGGCGAAGTTGGCTGGAACGACTGAGCCTCATGAGAGAAAGTCTGGAATGTCAGTTCCGAATCTGAGCAACGCATAGAACGAGAGTCCCGTCATATTCTCTTAAAGCATGGCCTGATGAAGTAGGAGATGCCACCATGCTGACCGGAATCCACTTTCTGCTAACATATACGTGCAATTTCGAGTGTGATCATTGCTTCTTGTATTGCACCCCGAGGTCCCAGGGCACGTTCACCATCGGACAGGTGACCACAGTGCTGGAAGAAGCGGAGAAAATCGGTACGGTGGATTGGATATTCTATGAAGGCGGCGAGCCTTTCCTGTTCTTTCCATTGTTGCAGGAGAGTATCCGACGTGCTGCTGCCAAAGGTTTCAAGGTGGGTGTTGTGACAAACGCCTACGGTGCGATATCGGAAGAGGATGCGGAATTATGGCTGAGACCTCTGTCAACGGCCGGATTAAAGTATCTCAGTATCAGCAATGACACCTTCCATTACGGCGATATGCCGAACAATCCGGCAACCGTTGCCCATTCCGTAGCTCAGAGGTTGGGTATCGACACCTCGTCCATCAGTATAGAGCCGCCCAAAGTTATCGAACCCGACTCAGGCAAGGGGGACAAGGGGCAGCCGGTGGTGGGTGGTGGCGCGATGTTTAGAGGTCGGGCGGTGGACAAGCTGACGCAGGGCCTTCCGCACAGACCCTGGAAGGAGTTGTGCACATGCCCTTACGAGGAACTGGAATCTCCCTCCAGGGTCCACCTCGATTCACACGGGAATGTTCACATTTGTCAGGGGATCAGCATGGGCAACATGTGGAAAATCCCCTTGTCCAAACTCATTGCCCAGTATCGCCCTGCCGAGCACCCTATTTGTGGACCGCTTCTTCGGGGCGGCCCTGCGGAACTGGCAAAGGAATTGGGTGTGGCGCCTGAAGCAGGATACGTCGATGAATGCCATATGTGCTATTTGATACGAAAGGCCATGATCGACAGGTTCCCGGAACACATCGCTCCCGGTAAAGTGTATGGGATGGAAAAATAGGAGTCCCCTATGAGTAAGCCAGTAAAACAGAAATTCAAAGGCGGGAATAATATTGCGATGAAGCTGCCGCGGCATTTGTTCGAGCAGACGGTGGCATTTTACAGGGATATGCTCGGGCTGCCCATTGTTAAGCAAACCGAGGAAAGCGTCGCAGTTGAATTCGGGACGCAAATCCTGTGGTTGGATCGGGTGAATCGTATGAGCCGGCCGGAAATCTGGTTGGAGATTGTAACGGAAGATGTTCAGGCTGCCGCGGATTATTTCAACAATGAAGGTGTTGAGCGAAGAGACGAGGTGGAACGGTTGCCGGAAGGATTCAACGGCTTTTGGATCGCCAACCCTGCGGATGTCATTCACCTTGTTGCCCGACAAACAGAATCCGAATAAAACCGAATGTCATTTACAATATCAAAAATGTCCAATCTCAAGGATGAAGCGGGAACCCGTCGGTTAAACAGACTGAAAGTCTTGGTGGTTACATGTCTTGTCTTCGCTAATTTATCTATTCCAAAAATCAATGCCATCGCTCAAGGGAATGAAGTTGAATCGAAATTTATCGCAGCAGGGCTCATCGACGTCCAAAAGATCAACAATACGATTCAAGTCGATCTGGTGAATTCCGATCCCGCGAAAAACTATTTCCGGAAAAACTTTTACAATGGTTTAAGCGCGGCTTATCTGCAAAAGGAGGTGGCACTTAAGCTTTCAAAAGCCCAGGATATCTTAAAGGCAAAACGTAAAGACTACTCTTTGCTCATCATGGATGCGGCTCGACCCAGAAGCGTCTCGCGGTTGATGTATGAACAAATGAAAGGGACTAAATTCGAAAAATTCGTTGCAAACCCCGATAAAGGATCCATGCATAATTACGGAATCGCCGTGGACATTACCATTGTAGATGAAACAGGCCAGGAGCTGGACATGGGATTTAGTCCGTTCCGAAAAGGTAGTCTTGAATTGTATTGGCTCTAGCAAAAAAGAAAGCCGGAGTTAAACTTACCGATGAGCAGAAGAAGAACCGCCAACTGCTGGCAGACACGATGATCGGTGCCGGTTTTATTCCGCTAAGCTTTGAATGGTGGCATTTTAACGGCATGCCGAAGGCTGAAGCACGTAGCCGATTCAGAATAATCGAATAACAGTTATTGTGTTCCCGCTCATCTTCTGATTTTTTAAGAACCGCGATGCCATGATAAACAGACTCAACAGGACAATGATTATGCTAATCGTCACCGTGCTGATGGCAGGTGTAGGCAATAATGCTTTCGGCGATCAGAAAAAACGTCCGGGCGAGCTGGCCGAATGCGATCCGATTCTCATCGATCGTTTGCTCTCGGTGATGGAAAACGAGATCATTCCCCTTACCCGCAAGGGTGTCAAAAAAGGCAATAAGGTATTCGGGGCCGCCATGCTCAAAAAGTCCGACCTGTCCACTATCATCGTAGGAACCAACCACGAAACCGAGAACCCCCTCTGGCATGGCGAGGTGTATACCATCAAACAATATTACGAGATGGTTAACAGGGATGAATCAAAACGGGTGGACCCCAAGAACGTCATTTTCTTTGCGACCCACGAACCCTGCCCGCTTTGTTCATCCGCCATCACCTGGAGCGGCTACGACAACATCTATTATCTCTTCAGCCATGAGGACTCGAGAGATTCCTTCAACATCGGCCACGACCTCCAAATCCTAAAAGAGGTTTTCAAACACGACCCGGGTGGATACGCCAGAGAAAACAACTATTGGACGGCCTACAGCGTCGTGGACCTCATCAACCATTGTGATGCGCAAACCAAAGCCGGATTCCTTGATCGCGTGAGCCGGATTAAAACGATATATGCGGAAATGTCGGAGTTGTATCAGGCCAACAAGGATAAAGCCAAAAACATCCCCCTCAAATAATGGAGATAGTATTATGGAATTCAGCATCATCCCGGACCAGGAAGCCCTCAGCAAATGCACATGGTGCCAAAACTACATCGGCGATGAAACGGATGCGTTTGGTATCGGCGTCAAACTAACGCCCAAACGTGATCTGGTCGACTATGAAACCCACTGCATCGAAATTCTTCTGGGGGCCGATGAAAAGCCTGTCCATATGCTGGTCACCCCTGAAGGTTCGGAGGCAAAGAATGACGGCCATGATGGAATGTTTCTGGTCTGTTCCGAACCATGCGGGAATAGCTTAATGGACGCTGTAACAAAAGAAATCTCTTCGGGGGATTTCTTTGAATCAATTAAGGAAATCTTGGGTTAACGGAACAATTTATTCCGTCCGAATCTATTGAAGCCGACACCAGGGAAAGAAAATGTCGTTTAAACCCTTACGCGTTGTAAAAGAATATGAAATGACCATACCTGCTTCGTGCCAGCAGGTGTTCCCCCTGCTGTGTCCAAAGCGGGAATACGATTGGCTGCCTTACTGGAGCTGTGACATCGTCTACTCGAAGTCGGGGAAGGCTGAGGCCGGTTGCGTATTCACGACGGACTTTCCGGACAGGGGAAATATGACCTGGATCGTGACTAACTACGATCCTCCAAAGGAAATTCAATACACGGTTTTCAAACCGGAATCCCATGTGTGGTACCTTGAAATCGGTCTTGAGCCGATTGAGCCTGTTAGGACGCATATCCTATGGCGCCACACATTTACGGGACTCACCGAAGAAGGCAATCAGATTCTGTCCGAACACACCGATGAAAAGCATCGTCTCCACCTTGATTTCATTGAAAGAGCTCTCATACACTTTTTGAAGACCGGACGCATGATCGAAGAGTAGAACACGCCCAGGAGGTCCGAAAATGGGAAAGGTGATAGTCATTACCGGAGCAAGCCGCGGTATCGGGGCCGCTACCGCGCGGCTCGCGGCTGAACGTGGATACACTGTTGGTGTAAACTATCTGAACAATCGAGACGCCGCCGACAGGGTAGTCGAGGACATCCGGGCAAACGGCGGGCGGGCCATCGCGATAGCGGCGGATATTTCCATGGAGAAGGATGTAATAAGCCTGTTTAAGACGGTAGACTCCCAACTGGGAACCGTCACAGCCCTGGTCAACAACGCCGGTATCCTCGAAAGACAAATGCGCGTCGAGGAAGTAAACGCAGCCCGCTTGCAACGGATTTTCGAGGTGAACGTTATGGCCAGCATTTTATGTGCAAGGGAAGCCGTGAAGCGTATGTCGAGCAAACGCGGCGGAAACGGTGGAGCCATTGTCAACGTTTCTTCTGCGGCGGCCAGGCTCGGATCCGCCGGAGAGTATGTGGATTACGCCGCCTCCAAAGGAGCGATCGATTCATTTACCATCGGGCTGTCAAAGGAAGTGGCCGCTGAAGGCGTCCGCGTCAATGCCGTACGACCTGCCTTCATCTATACCGACATTCATGCCAGTGGTGGCGAACCCGATCGCGTCGATCGGATCAAAGATACGATTCCCATGCAGCGGGGCGGGCAACCGGAAGAGGTCGCCCAAGCCATCATGTGGCTGGTGTCGGACGAAGCATCCTATGTAACAGGGACATTTATCGACTTGTCAGGGGGGATGTAGATCCGAGCTATTCCAGTATGCTTTGCAAAGCCGGGATAGCCTCTCTCATGACATCCTGTAAAGATTCGGTGGCCACATTGCTGTTGAAGCTAAAAGCTGGAACGGTTCGTTTTGTCATGGTATTTTGGTAGGTTTTTGTGATCTTTTTGTTGCCGAGCGTGATAAAAAGCTGCAGCCGAAAGTTGACGTTATATTTCGTCCATGAATCCTGTTTGATAAAAGCTTCTTCCACTATACCGGTAATGGTCACATCGGTATCGAAATCCCCTGCCGTATCATGGTATTCGACACGGCATCCAACGCTTTTGAGTTCATCGGTCAGTGCACGGGTAATCCATTCATTGACCGGAATACGGCTTTGAAATTTTTTCCCCTTTCCGCTTTCTCCGATCCAGGGCTCTGTCCGATTATCTTGGAACGTAATTATCGCGACGCTTTTAGAGCAGGTTGCCGGTTCGATCCCTGCAGTCCGGTAGGTCAGGTCGATGGTTTCCGAATCAGCGTATACCACTCCTGTAAAAGCAAACAAAACAATCATGCTGACAACTAAACTTAAGCAATCTGCCGTTTTTGATGTCATGGTTTTCTCCTGGATCATATTAACCGTGTTTTAACACACTACCGTTTTACCCCGAACACCGCGCGACATCTTTTCAGCTAAAAACTGAAAGGTGTTTGGGTTAGATCGTCTTGAACCTCAAGGCGCCAATGATCCATTCTTACCACTTACTGCGGCTTTGACAAGAAAATACAGATATTGGACTTCCTCGTCGGGGAGTCCATAACAGATTGGGAAATTTTGGGGGACAGGCACTATTCTCGATGCTCCCGTCCCCCATGTCGATCTGGTAGGGGTTGGCTCTACTTGCTTTTCTTGAGCTTCTTTTTGCTCTCGGCGGGATTTTCTTTGGATTGTTTCTTGCCGAGGCAGCCACATCCACAATCACCCTTCTTCTCTGCCACTATGATCACCTCCTTTCCTTTTTAAAGTAATTAAGCAATAACTTAATCAAATGGGCAAAAAATTTTGCTTATTTAATCACGGTTTTCAGTTCTTTCATCCGTTCCTGTACGTTGCGAAGTTCATTTTGGAGTTCTTCTTCATACTTCTTCAAAGATTCAAGGTTCGACCGTTCCGGATCGCATTCTCCAAACTTCCCCGAACCCTTACAGCCACAGGTACACACCTCGGTTAAAAGCTGCCGACAATTCTCCATGGCCCTCTCGTCTATGGAGTAAGGTATCCAGTACCCTTTCCTTTCGCTTCTGACCATCCCCACCTGCTTTAATATTTTAAGGTGCTGGGATACTGCTGCTGGGGTGATTCCGATTTGTGCAGAGATATCCTTGGCCCCCAAAGGCCCCTCGGCCTTCAGCAACTCGATGATTTTAACGCGTGTGTCGACGCTCAGCACTTTGAATATTTCGGATGGTTCGATTTTCATGATTGATCGGCTAGTATTTAAGTATTTAAGCAATTGATTAATTATATGTGCTGAATACGATGCTGTCAAGGGCTTCCCGGTTAAATCGAAACGCAAAAAATTTCTGAATAAACATGGCCTATCTAAGTGTGGAAACAGGCCGAACAACGGCATCTTAGCGAATGATATGAGGCGCTTAACCGGGTCGCCCCATTTGTCGAGGAGGCGGAATCACCGATCTGCCAAATAAGCGCGCCAGGGGATCCAGTAATACGTTTCCCAGCCCTGGTTTACACCGTCATAGTCTTGGTCAGGCACATCAAGGTGAACCAAGTCAATGCGCCCCTCATCGCCCTCCGAAGTAAAGGATAAAATCAGGGTTGAGTCAGGGTCCCTGGAAAAGAAATTCATCGAACGCCACGATTTGACGATCAGTCTCGGCGCTATCACCTCGAGGACTCTACCTGTCAGGGCGCCATCGAAGGCTTTAAACTCGGAGCCTCGTTTATCGCCGATTTCGACGGGTGCACCTGTGATGGCTTCGTGTGTCGAGGGATCCAAGTACATTTCGAACAGTTTTTCGGCAGGAGCCGGCAACACTACCGATTGATGAATGACACTTCTCATTGTCCGATTCCTTTGAAGCCGCATGCGAGGCAATTAATTACTAGGGTCTTTCTCATCATGCGAAGGTGAAAGGGGGTGAGTACCTAGGGCTTGTCTATCACCGCGTCGGCTTCGATCTCCACCAGCCAGTCCGGATCGATAAACCGCGACACCTCGACCATGGTGCTGGCCGGGCAAACGTCTCTGAAGAATTCGCCGTGTACGGATCCGACCGCCTCCCAATCGTCGATGTTGGTCAGGAAGGTCCGGGTTCGCACCACATCCGATAAGGACGCTCCTGCTTCTTCCAGTGCGTTCTTTATAATTTCCAAACACCGTCGTGCCTGGGCGGCCGGATCGCCCGGCCCCACCGTCTCACCATCCGGACCGATTGGCGCAGTACCTGAAACCGAAATGATGTTGCCGACCCGAACGGCACGGGAAAACCCGATTTTCGGCTCGTAGGGGCTGCCGCTGGAAACTCGTCTTCTGGTCATGTCATCCTCGCTGAAAACTTGGGGCATGTCATGGTTACTCCAACAACCATGATTTAATGGGTTAGCGCCCTCATATGGTGGGAATCAACGTCGCCATTTTACCAGTCTTTCTGACACCTCTTGTACAGATTTTTCAAAATCCGCCTCACCGAACACCTCCAGGGTGACGACTCGCACATCGTCCTCTGGAAGATCCATCAGACGCGACACAAGGTCCTCCATCAAACCATCCGGTAGATACCTGATGTGGGCATGATCTGTTCCGTCCGGCCGAACGCCGTGTAGGTGAAATACTTTCGCGCGGTCAAACCAATCGGACAGGTAGGCATCCACGTTCCGGCCGGTCACCAGCAAGTGACCGATGTCCAGACACACCGACAGGTCAAACATCTCGACCAGCTCGGCCACGCGGTCAAAGGAATAGTCCAGCGTCTCGATGCAAACCCGCCGGGGCACGATATTCGAAGCCAGCAACTCCGCCAGGGACTTCCGGTTCTGCTCCACCCACCGTTTCTGATCGTCCGTTGGTGGGTCACCGCGCCGATCGCCATGCAGGTGAAGAATCCAGGCAAAGGGTTCCACCGGTCCCATCCGCTCGATCACACGGCGGCACTTGCCCACGGATGCTATCCGCTCGGCTTCATCCGGGCTGCCCAGATGTACATCCAGCGGCAAATGTACCGTGTACGTCAATCCTGCCTCAAGACCCAACCGACGGATAGCGTTCACATCGGATGGTTCCGGCAGGTTCGAAAAGGCATCCGATTCGAAGAGCACCAGTTCGACGTCCAGCACACGTTTGTGCAGATGGTGCAGATTGGGAATGATGTCGTCGGGAATAATATATGAAGTCGTTCCAAAACGAAAGGAGAAGCCTTCTCGCAGAGAGTGACTCCCGAAAGAATCATCCTGCTTGTCAGCCTGTCTCACGGTCATGACTCAAGGGTCTCATCCAGAGGAATAATATCCGCATAGGCAAATCCATCGCGCGTGACGATATCCCCAACGCTCACGGAGATGGCGCGACGGAACATGGGGCCGTCGACAACAATGGTGTGGATTTCCCCGTTTTCGCCGCAGGGATCGCAGTCTTCCGGAAACGCGTCGATCACCGCAAGGGTCCATGGACGGCCGGCATAGCGGACCGGGAGCCTTTTCAGATCGACGGAGCTGATATATGCGGTGACACCGGCTGAAATCATTTCTTCAGCCAATTCGCGGGTTGGGTTACCCCACAGCGGAAAACACGGTTCGATCCCGGTGCCTTTGAGCTGATTTTCTCGAAATTCGCGAATGTCGGCCAAAAAAAGATCGCCGAAGGCCATGCACTCAATTCCGTCCGACCGGCATTGCCGAACAAAGCGTCCCATGGTGTCGTTATACGCTTCCATGGGACAGGGATCGGGCAAACGGATTTCGTAAAGCGACAACCCTACTGCATCGGCCTGGCGACGGAGCAGGTTGGCCTGTGTAGCGTGCATGTTAACGCGGTCATACTTCTCATTCAGCGTGGTAAACAAACCGTTGAGTTCCACTGTAGGATCTTGGCGCAGCCGGTGCAACGCCCAGGCGCTGTCTTTCCCGCTGCTCCAGCTCAGCAAGGTTTTTTTAGTCATCGATGTCCCTTTATTCGAATCTCGCTCCGGGTCCACATGCGCGGTCATATTGACACGCCATCAACTTTGAGTGATCCGGCTAAATGTCCTGTCGATAAAATTTGTGAACATCGACTCTATTGACTTTTTTAAGGGAATCGTCAAATATTTTTAACAAAGACCAGGTATCAGGGAACGCTGTGAGATTCGGCGACGGGCCCGCCGCTGTAACCCCGACCGTATGTGTTGCACGAACCTTTTTTCAGCCCAGTGAGCCACTGTTACGGAAACCCCCAATGGGAAGGCCGCTGAAAGAGGCGGGGGAGTCAGAAGACCTGCCTGGTCACGGTGTCTTTCCTTCGCGGTTAAAGGAAGACGACCGATCCAGAGGATAAAAATGGGACATCCCGGGTCGTTGCCATGCGGTCCGGGATTTGTTTTCAGGGGAATTAGCCGGAGATATCGCATGTTAAATACGAATCCGGCTGCTGTTTCAATTAGCGGAGTGGACGTAGACATTCACTAAAACGACACAGCGTTTAGACTGAGGCTATGAAGAAATGGCTCACCGCCATAGTGTTGATCGGTGTGTTTGCCGGTGGAGCGGCGGCAGACTCACGCACCGTATATGACCAGTTGGGGCGAAAAGTGTCAGTCCCCATGGACCCGAGCCGTGTTGTGGCGCTGGCACCCAGCATTACCGAAATTGTATTTGCCTTGGGACAGGGATACCGACTCGTCGGAGTGACACGCTTTTCAAACTACCCGACAGAGGCGGCATCCCTGCCACGGGTCGGCTCCTACGTTCAGTTGAACCTGGAGAAAATCGTTGCCTTGAACCCCGACCTGTGCCTTTCCGTCAAGGATGGGAATCCAAGACAGGTGGTGACTCGCCTATCCGAAATGGGGGTGCCCGTGTACGCGGTGGACCCCCGTAATTTCGAATCTGTTCTGGACACAGTCGTCAAAATAGGAAGTTTGCTGAACGCCAACGAGCCGGCTGAGGCGCTGGTGGACCGAATGGGGGTCCGTGTTCAGAAAGTGGCGGAAAAAGTGGCTCGAGAATCCCGTCGCCCCAACGTTTTTTTTCAAATCGGCATCCGACCGATGGTCGCGGTGGGGACGGACACGTTTATTCACGAACTGATCGAAATGGCCGGAGGTCATAACGCAACCGCCGGCCCCGTCCCCTATCCCCGATACAGCTGGGAACAGGTGGTGGCACTGGCCCCGGATGTCATCATCATTACAACCATGG
>Ga0049095_10000169_pt1 | contig 15953 bp, 10 predicted proteins | sample WorMetexBAHAMAS3_FD_55034 | JGI IMG/M metagenome (GOLD analysis project Ga0049095, IMG submission 55034) | Marine gutless worms symbiont microbial communities from Max Planck institute for Marine Microbiology, Germany - Inanidrilus exumae... | ecosystem: Host-associated > Annelida > Digestive... | reverse complement strand
ACAATCGTTATTCAACCAGCATTTCGACGCCTTTAGAATACTTACTGCGTTGAAATGAAATACAAGTTTGTTCTTTTCTTCTTTTCACGGCGGGGTACTGGACATTTTTATTTAACCACAAAATCGTCACAATATTTCCGTTTCCCTTCGACTACACCACTGGCAACGGCCGTTATTTTTAAATGCAAATGCCCACATGCCCTTCTTAAAAATTATTTTTTTTAACAGACATTTGAAATTATGTCATTAATAAAGCAACAAATATAAATCATAAAAAATTACAACCAGGTGTAACGGCAACAGAGTCATAGCTCTAAAACGGCAGAAATCACTTTGGTGGAATTCCGCCTAGAACGTTAAGCACGCCCTTACCAGCGAACTCATGCAAAAATCAGACTTGCTGTGATTGTGACTGTATCACGTAATAAATGGATATTCACTATATTCTAGCAATACTAGTAGNGAACAGAACCATCTACTGCCACATGTATTTGCTGGTAAGGCTACTTTTTACCATTTATTGTCATTTATGAGTCACTGCATGTCCTCGTTGACATCATTGTGCACCGGTCATGTTCACTAATGAACATGTACAGTGACAGGAACCTTACATTCGGTTGTAAGTTGTCAACATTATTGCCACAAATTACAATTCTGCATACAACAACGATAAACCAGTCATTTTCAGCAGACAAAAGCGTTAAAAAATCATACCTCGGGCACTAAAGCATGTACCATATAACCCATATCCGGAAAATACGGTCTGTATGGCGCGATGACACACTTCCCTGATGCGACATCCCACTCTTTCATGTATTGCTCCACTTGTTTGTTCACCCTAAAAACCTGCAAGACAATAATTAACAGTGATCGTGAAGTGTGTCTGCAGATGCATATTAAAATACAGTGAAATGGGTCTTCAGGTACATGTAATACAGCATATCCACTTCCGCTTATAAATACGTGCATTGTATATTCGTCAGCAGTCATGTTCTTGTTGTCTAGTAATTGATAGATACAGAAATATAGCACTAAATTGATAACAGTAACATAACCCACACATATTGTTTACAATCAGCTAAACTTTATAGTAATTAGCATATTTGTGTGTTGCTGATTAATTATGTCACAATTTTTTTTCATTTATTCGACAGTTAAGTGTTATTAATAATACTATTAATATGCAAAAAGTGCCAGATTGGCTCAAGGTACACAAATTTGTTATGACAGCCAAATTACCACTATGTTTGCCTGACTATGTACAATGAAGTACTTAAGTACTTGTCAATTCTGATGAACATACATGTCTGCAAATGTACTCTGAGAGTGTCGTCTTCAGCATTAATAAATTACAGTGCCACTTGTAAGCTATTCAACGTAGCTGGTCCACATTCAGCAAAACTACAGTGGCGAAAACATGTCCATATTCGTGGGACAAAAAGCACGCTAGTGTTTGCTTATCACTTATGCGACAGACCAGTGTTTCCAGTCGTCAACTTACAGGTGTTATGCTATAATACCATAACGTTCTGATGCCTTGCAACAAATAAACGTAAGACAAACACAACATATACCAGCAAAGTTTAGCTTCGTGCATTGAAAACAGTTAACAACCAACTACTTCAAAATTCCACATAAACTGTATGCCACGTGAACAATGAGGCCTCTAAAAACAGTTAGTCATCCTGTAAAAAGTCATACCAAGTCTTCATGTTCAACAAGAGGTCCCCATCCTCCTGAAATAATTCTCTGAAAACGTTCCGAACGACTGAGGCATGGTCTGTTGTACGCAAGTACGTAAGAGGACTGAACATGTCCGAAGTACACACCTCGCAAATGTTCCTGCACAAATAAAACAATGGTCATGACTCTGCGTGGATCATTGACTTTGTTTGTCAAAGGTGTGTTTTAAAACCAACATGCAGTTGCTGATGGCCACTTGCTTACTTCTGTTTTGGAAGAAAACGGTATGGTTTGTTTGTTATGATTTAACAGCGCATCGAGCGCAGTGTATATCATGTCGCATCTTTCGAGTAGTAGTAATTAAGTGAACAATTTTTAAAGCTATATATTTGTGACAAAGAGTGCTATCTTTGAAAACAACGTGAAAGATTTTATTGTAAGCAAAAGTCGTATGCCTACTGCAAGCAGCAGCAACAGCACAAGTCTGTGTGTGGTCTTCAGAACCCAGCCGGTAATGCGGCGTGCTCTCCCCACTCATCAACGTAGCCCTAGTAACCTGCTAATGGTCCACGCTGTGTGCAGCACACATACAGTGTGTGTCAATGACAGATAGCCGTCATGCTAACTGTCGACTCTGCGAGTACATACGGTAGTTTTGATGACATATACAAAATGTTTATCCAATGAAGACGACGTTACAGTTCTCCACGATGGTGTTAGTTGTAATGTGTGCATAATGCAGTCGTGTAGTCATTACATAATGGCAAGCAGCCTGCTGTCCACCACAATCTGTCACTAAGAAGTAGTGAATAGTGTAACCACAGTTATTGTCACTTAATGTGTATGTCACAGCAACGTAACATAACTAGCCCTAGCCATTATGCAGCAGCACAAACGGTCATGCACATCATACTATGGCAGTGCACTTCACGTGATTTAATGTCAATAGGTAATAAACTGTCAACTTGCTGTCAACATACTGCATATACGAACGAATGTAATGTTATCAAAGTTGCAAACCTTCATACTGTCCTTGAGGATTTCTTGCACAATTGACTGTGCCCACTGTCGTCTTGCGCCAATCCTAGTGCACAAAAAACCATACATTCATTTCGTATATGTGTGGTTTAATGGCACAACGACAGACCATCGGTCTGTGGCCGGTGAACTTTCGGTCCTGTGCTCGACCTGTAGCTGATGAGTGACAACTTATGTGGTTAAACCATTCACTATAGGTCAACCAACCATGCCAACTCAGCCTTTAATCCCTTCGTGGTTAACAGATTTGTAGTAAGCTGCAATTGAGTGTATTCCAATTGAGTTAGTGTTGGCCCAATCTGCAATCTGGTGAATGTTTACTAGGCAAGGCAGGCATGGTGGATTTGCAGATAAAAGTGTTTAATCCATGCCTCAGCGGTTTTACATGTACATAGTACACAAAACGGCGCTATATAAATACCTTTCCATCCCTTTTCAATATAAAAATTTTGCGGCCATCTGTGTAAGTGGCACAGGTTGTTACAATGGGCCAGGTGTTATTCCCAACGTTTTTTACAAACAATTGAGCAAATAAATTTTTGACTGAAACTGTATTTGTCATGTGTTGTATGTTTAAACATTGACATTACACATTGGGCAGATGCGGTGTTGCTGCACATGTGATTTATGACTGCATTTACAAGTATACTGAAATCGCTGAAGTCTATAATTACTATCTGAAAGTACTATAATACCACCAAAGTAAGATACTGTTTGTCAACAATTCAGCTTCACGTTGGAAGCCTTCATCTACACGTCAAAAGTCAGTCATGNTGAAGGCGTCCGATGTGAAACTGAAACGTCGCTGAACAGTATGTTTTTTCGATTGTTTTACAGTAATCTTATACATTATTGCTGTCAACATGATGAAACTATTCACAGTCTGTGATTACTGTCACATTCATACTGTGATGTTGTAATGGTATTAGTTGCAAACTCACACTGCTGAAATGTCTGTGGTTGCAGGAGGAACATATTCATGTGCAGTTTGTGGCATATGCAATTCTGTTGTCTGCATGCACAACATACACAAACAATTTGACAGCTCCCTAAATGAGTTCATACAGCAGTGTTATGAAATATCAACAGTGCTACCGTGATGCTGTTACTGCCAGGAAATATTAACATTGTGCATCATCCTGTCCACAAACCTTAACAGTAACAGTTGCAGCAATATGTACACTGTGGTCACTGTATATCTTTGTTAATAACTGCCGAGCAACATTAGGCAAATGTAAATTCATTAGAATCAGCAGTTACAGCGATGGTTAAGGCAGATGTTGAAATGCACTTCTTTCATGGCTGCCATCGTACATCTCATATGTTTATTACTAAGTAAATGTAACGCATATCTGCAGCTGCACATGCACAGTCTAATTTTCGTTAGTGTATTGACTTACAGGTGCTGTGTCATGCCTTTGTTCTGTATCATCACCAAGTTCAACAGTTTCACCGAACGATATGTTCTGTGGACTGGAATGGGCACTGTCGACATCGACATCAATCTCTACCTCGCAATACAGCATCCACATACAAATATACGTATTCACAGACATTACAGAACAATTCACTTATCTACTTAAGATTTTACGCAACAATTAACACAATTATGTCATTTGGCGATGTTACAACCAGCCGATCTCATGGCCTGGTACATAAAAAAGTAAAGTGAACACAACCAAAGCAAGTAGCATTTGTCTGTTTCGTTACAGTCTTGTCTATTTGCTTCTGTGTTTTGGTTAACATCAACGAAACTACATTCTCGCTGCTGACAAAAATTCCTTCTCCACTACCATTCACTGTAAATCAATGATTTGTATATTTAGTTACAATGGCTATGTGTCAACATTCATTGGATGTTACATCTAACTGTAACATTGTAAATACCAACATGTCGTACCTTCGTCACTTATTGTCACTACATTGTCCACTGTGTCATCTTCTTCTGCTCCAACAGTTGCCAATGTCGTAGGTTGCTGTTGAGTATCCTGCAAAATTGACATCACGTCACATTCCTCCATATCACCTAGCATAAGTTGTTGATGAAGACAGGTTGGTGTTTGTTGGTTGTTTTATCTGCACTGTTAACCCCCTTTTTTGTGTGTATTGCGCCTTTAAGTTACAACTGTATTCTAACTGCTGAAATGTAGCATTTGATCTTAATTATAACCTTTTGCGGATTGCCACAACAATGTAGTCACAGTTTTGATCGACCAATCACGTTACGATGGCAGCTGCGACAGATGCACGACCAGCGAGGCTGAAAAGCTGTTCCGTTTGCCACATCTTGGCTTGCCCACTACTAGACCGCTGTTGTAAACTGGCGTTTGTTTACATCTGACAGATTTCTGGGCCGTTACTTCCACATCCATCTACCCATCGTATTGAAACAAGGTTCGTCTTGTCTTTCCCATTAGGAAGCCTTCCCATAAAATGTGGTACAAATCCATCCGAAATATTCTTAGATATACTGATCACAGACAAACACACAGACAGACCGACAGACACACAAACCAAGTCCGGGAAAAATATATTCCCTCGCTTTAACAGGAAAAATTATGTTCGCAATCAACGTGTATGAAATATTCACTACCATTGACGCCCGCTAAAAACACCAACATACGCTACATCAAAGACTACATTTTTGCTGGAGATTTAGTTACACCGGCTTATGGACACAGTAACCTGTAGACTTTAACGCCTCTTTCATTTAGTGACCTTCCAAATGTGGAAATGATAGGGACGCCACAATGTAAGTTATTACGCTTTTGTCCACCACACGATTGAAAATAACCAACCGTGGTTGCTCAGCGGTACGGCGTTGGACTTGCAATTGACAGGGCGCGGGTTCAATTCCCGACCGGTCAATTTTCACGTAACATAGATTAACTCAGCTTTGCATCCCTCCAAAGTTGCTAATTAAGTACGGCATGTGAGTTCCCCGTTGTGGTAAATAGCTGAGTTAATGCTTAACTGCTATACACCGTCTACTGTACTTTTACCTAATTTCTAATTTTTATGTGATATGTTGTATCAAAGCTGTTCCTCAATTAATGCAAATATCGTCGCCTAATGATTCATTGTATAATATCTTTTCATGTGGGTCTGGCTTGTCATTGCTTCACTAAAGTAAAACGATGAAGAAGCATCTGCGGAAATCGCCTGTCAAGGTACACGATCTGCCCCATCCGTAACTTGTAAAATACAGTCGACTTCTATAGCGCAATACGCAAGTGCCTCCAATGCGCTCAGACATGGATAACTCAGTTTCACCTGCAAATTACACTATGCCTGCGCCCCGCTGCAGAGCATCACCACCCTTTGGCTGGTAATCATGTTACTGTATAACGGAAATTAGAAGGTCGAGTCAACCTGGGTGGTTGGTTACATTCCGAAATTAAGTGCCGCCTGTGACCACGGACACGGTCACCCATCCCAGTACTAACTAAGCTCAGCTCAACGACGCTACCACTACGCCACGCCGCCAACCCGTCGAGGGTATGATAAGGTTAATATGCAATTGTCAATTAAATAAAAATGAAAGCAATTATAGACGGATATGGCATTAAACAGTAAGTCTGTTCAATGTAAATGTCGCGGTTTACCTCTGTCTGATATGCCGGTGCATCGACTGTTTCAGACACGACGTGTACTGCTTCCGTCCCGTTACTGGGCTGCAGCACTAATAAGTAACAAAACAACAAAAACATCATGCTCACATGAACTGACCATAATATGAAAACCAGAAAGCCGACAGCAAGCAACCTTTCATCATCAACAGCTGTTGTAAATAACTTTTTGAAAATGCGAGCATAAGTANGAAGTAATCAAATGTGACATTAATTTGTGCTTTGGAACAATGTCTGTGCACAAACCAGTANTGCGTAGATNGAAACGACTACATACAACATTGAGTACATAATGTGAACTGTTTTTGTTTGTGGTAAATAATTGTACAATGGGACTGCATGTTAATAATGCATCATTTTTCGTGTCANTGATTTGCCATTTCAAAAAAGCTTAAACTGACAGTGAGCACTGAACGGTTAAAGATGCAATTAGTGACGTAAGCAAGCGAGAACTACCCAACCTACATACATTCATAACATCATATCCATTCAATGTCATAGCTCTTCATCCTTCGTTTCTCTTGCTCGACTACATACATTGTCCTGTGTAAATGTGACTGATAGCTTCTTTCGCCATGCTTCACAGTCTCGGGAATCAGCTTCGTCAACCTAATTCTGGTACCATTTCATTCGTTTCCGAACTCATGTTTTCTGTGACACAACAACATTTCCCTTCTCTCACTCACCTATCTGCATCTATTTCATTTTTGAAATGGCAAGTGAGACAAATCACCTATCTGCACATACATGCTATGCTTCACACAGTCTCGGGAATCTCTTTTACTCCCAGCTCAAAACCTACCTGCTTCACAAATCCTACCACCGCATTTCACTGCTACCTCCCAGACGGCCTTTCTTGACTGTTGCCTGGACCGTTCCTTCTGAGCTACTCGTTCCTTTTTTCATTTTGGTGCTGTATGCTCAATTAGCTGGCCATCTTGTCAGCTTTTGAGCGCACATTAATCTACCGTATCATATCATATCATGCAGTTTGCACTTTACCTTCAGCTACATACAGTGCCAAGTACACTCCACCAGACGTAGCAAGTGCTTCTGCAGTGCTTAGATCAACAATCGTTGCATCGCTGCATTTGTACCACTGATCGCTGTGCAATGCAAGAGTTGTGTAGTGCCCACTCGATGGTGAATTTCCCTCATGCAGCACCACAGCGTGAAGCCGGTACACTGCCTGCACAGCAGTAAATAGCAAGTCAACATTTCAGTAAAACGTAAGTCGAATTGATATGTCACATAACTCCACAGCCAAGCTGTATATTACAAGAGGTCATATAACAACCGGCTAAGCAAGGGCGTTATTTTGACATTGATTGAAAATGTGAGTCGCGTTAGCTGACTGTAACATGTCAACAAGTACTATACTTTTGCATGACCATTTAATGAGTATTGCATTGTGTATCAAAAGCTTCGCAGAATGTATTGCTGATGTTCCGTTGCAAGTAAACATTATGCTGTATGTCACATACAAACAGGCATTGCACAGTAGAAAAATTATACGTAATTTAGCATCGTTTGACAACCGTTTCGCCAACACAATCCCATGCTTGCAGTAACAAAACAGTGCCGAAGATAGTTACAAGACAGTATACGTGTTGTCCAAATATAATGTGATGAGCAATGAACATCTTTCATACCCAGTGCATTTCGTGGCATAAGATAAGTTCCGATGACATGTTCACAGGCGTTGTAATTTTTTCACCTTCTGCAGTCCACCTGAAATGTTCGACAACAAACCGTAAAAACAAAACATGTACATAAACAAAGCCAAACTGTATACACAACACAAATGTCTGTAGTCCGTTAGTTACATTACAGACACCTGAACAAAGATTAAACAACACAAGTAGCTCAGTCGTCGCTGACAAACTCGTGTGACGCGCTGCATCATGGCGAAATTTAAAAACAGTCACGTGACCACAACCGCACTCCTGTTGTTGGTTATATGTAATGCTGTTGCTGGAATCGATATAGCACACATGTTTAATTTGACGACTGTAAGCTGTGCCGTTCCTGTGATTTGATTGGAACCCCCCAAAATTTCTAATGGGTCACATGATCGGACCACGCCCCTATCATGCACGGTTTGTTGTCCACAGCGTCATTTGCACATTCTACCTGTACATGAAATACGACTCTATTGTGATCACCAATTACGAAAATGCACAAGGCAACGCCTAATGTAGCAACTGACGTGCTTTAATGTGGTTAGGGTTCACCTAAGTTTAATCGGCAACAGAACCATTCAACAGAGTGCATACCACTTCCCATTTGAATGTAATAGAAACTATTAAGCTATCTTGTACAGTTTTCCAGATATTATCGCTTATTTTCCCAAAATTAAAAAAAGGTCACAGTAAGTACGACCCTTTCACTCTTCGCAAACAACGTTTGTGCTAAGTTAAAAGTAACGTGACGCCCGAAAGAGGATAAATGTGATAAATCCAACGGGAACAAATGTCGACACTGTGCCCTACATTAGGATTTAGTGGTCATTTGCTAACTCCCATTGTAAATGATGGAGATAATTGTGAAAAATATTATGATTTGCAACTTTCAAGGCCTCTTGACTGTGACCTTTAATCATGCTATACCGCAGCACTGATCAATCCATATGAAATGTTTTTGGCATAATTAAAACTGACGTTTATGCCCAGCTTTAAGTCGCCAGATAAAGAAATAGGACAAGTGTTAATAATCCGGCCCAATNAAATTCAGTCATNTTGACATACATTAAAAACNTATGCTAAGTTTTGAAATCCCATGCAAAAGGTNATAGGAGACACCTATGAAATATGGAAGAATCACACAGCATACCNTGATGCATCACTCATTAACCAATACCTATATACCAATTGTCACTGCAATCGGAAGACACTTTTCGTGTATTAATGCAAGCATGGACGGACATGAGACCCACATTATTTAGTTTATTTCAAACGAGTCTACCCAAAAACGTAGATTTTCCAGGAGGCGTGTGAACTCTGACGACAGCAATAATAAGAGGAACAAAGACAGAAAGTGGACTGTAACTGTCATATGGAGTTGCACATACCTCATAAAGTGTACAATAAGTACTGCAGGACACTCTCCAAGAGTACGTTGGCATACTGCATGAGAGCTCTTACAGCTGCAACAGTAAACACCAACATTTACGTATTCAACAACTAAGCACATTACACAGAGATAGACAGTTCCAGCAAAGTTAATCAATCAACAGTAGTTTACTGCGCTACATGCTTGTGCCACATCTCATAGTCAGCTACAGGCTTGGATATTTTACTGCATATTAATGCAGTCTTTTTCCAGAAAACTATACATGGGAATATTGGTTACGACTTTGTCAAATGTCCACACGATTTTAGTAAATCTGTGACCCAGGGTTCATAAAGGTTAAGCAAAGTAAAATTCCCCTACTTTTCAAACTAACTTGAAAGTATTTACAGGAATTTAGCAGACCTTTTTACAACAGTAACTGTTAAAGTACCTTATTATGACACCAGTCCCATTCCACTCACCTGTTTAAAATTGTGTAATAAAACTTCTACATTTATTGTAACTTGTGACAGTTAATACGAAACGTAAAGCAGAAAATCATGATGTAAGCATGCCAAAAAATCCACATTTAGTATTACACTGTTCAACTAAATTTTTCCTGTTGCTAACTCATGTGTTCCGTAGATTCTGTCTACCCACTCAAAAAATTTGTTTAATATTTCAATAACATTTACTGAGGACAGTCGCAAAGCCATGCAAGCCATACATCCTGTTTACCCCACAAATTAGTATCATCATGAATGGGCCTAAATTTAAGCTAATTCAATTTAGACATTACATGCAAAGATGAACTCATCGTTAAGCAAGTCGCAAACCATGTGACATGTCATAAGAAATTACGTTACCATATATAAAATTTTCACTTTTTCATAATGTTGGCTTTAACCACACCTTAAGTCTGTTGCTAAAGTGTAAAACAATGGATGAAATTAGTGAGTGACGTATTTCGGTAAGTTGCAGTGCATAGTACAAAATGCTTCAACATTTGACCTGCACAACGCATGTTCCTTTAAACGATTAGTTAACAGTACAACTACTGTCTGCAGTCACTGTTAAAAATTGACGACAGTGAGCTTCATTACACAACCTTCACAAGCAGTGAACAACTGAAACAAATGTGAAACATGGCATAGTTACCTGATGCCACTGCACGTGAACATTATGTCTTCTTCATCAAAGATTGTTCTCACCAACATGTCNACATCCACTGATGATGATACCTAAGAATAACATATGCAAACGATGTTTTTCAAACACAATCTATTGCCTTAGTACAGACTAAGAAATACAAACACATCTGTAAAGAAATATATCACAACACTGAAACGAATAAACTGAATAANGGTTTTGTCGCATCCTATGACCTATGTCCTAGAAACAGAATGGGTCTATTNTTGTAGATCGGTTGCTGTAGTTTATTGTGGTTGCTGTAGTTTCTCGTCCATTTTCAAGACAAATGTGGTTTGTCAGAGATCAAAAGTCAAGTGGAAAGCTGTCCGTACCCATTGAAGACAGAGTAACAGTTTCTTACACTATTTGTTCCGCAAACACTTACAAAGAGACCATGATCGAGAGGCTCATGTTAATTATTATACTAGTGCCTACAACAGTGGAAGTCAACTATGGATGAAATAAGAAAGCAGGTGAAGTGAATGATACATTACGAAAGGGGAAAAGTTAAAAAAGAAAAAATAAGGAAATGAATAGACAAGACAGAAAGAGAAAAAGGTGACCCCATCCCCACGCTAGGCTACTTGGTAATCATGACATGGAAAAGTCAATTTGCAAACCAGTGACGATGTAAGTATGTAACATAAAAACCCGAAAAGTGCAAAATGACGAAAGTCAAGAAATAAGTCAACTGAACACTCAAACAATCTACACAACATCTAAATCAACACATGAATGAAGGTGCATTGCCGTGTGTGTATGGGGCACATAAATTATATTTCGATCCAATTCGGCACTGAACTATGAATGTGGCACGAGGTTTTTGCAACTGTTTATTAATTTAGATGTAAATGGCAAATGCAATGTGCAGTTCTTCATGTAACATATTACGTTTTCTCGTCAATGTTAGTTATTTCACTAAGTGNCAGTTTGACTTTCAGGTAACCTACATACATATGTCCATAATATTACTTATACATTGACTAAGCTGCAGCAACTTCATAAATAAATGCTAACACTGCTATTGACACTTGATGCTTTAGATACGATGTACTTCAAAGTATTTTTCAGCACACATTTCCGCATATGCTGCAGTTAACGTTTTGTTGCATATTTGTAGCGCAATTTCATATTCAGCAATATATTATTCCAGCTACATTCGATGCCTAAATATTCCTTTCCGATTTTATGTCGGCAGAAAAATGCACGTTATCGAGTTCAATTGGTCGCTAAGTGCGGAATTACGTTAATCATTCAACATGTTAACATCCGTTAATGTGAAGTACAATGTGTTACAGATGAGTGTACTTCATGGACAAAAATNAACAACGTCAGTACTAAGATTTGTGTTTGTCTGACTTACATGCTTAGGACCTAATAGACTAGTTTTTCGATCACATCCATATTACAACAGCATTGTTTCATTTGAATTATAGTCATTTAGTATGATGCATTTGGCATTCAATCACGGTGTTTCACAATCAATTCAAATCCTAATGTCAAAAAGCCATGTACATTCCGTAAACCATAAGCAGCAAAAGAACAATGCTAATCATAACATTGGCAATCAGTTTATACATCACACTTAGTTATGCTAATAGCAGAATCTGTTTTATTGACACTATAGTTTGTGACTGTAATTGCATGACCTGTAAAAGGCACTGGACTGGCCTGCAATTGCTCCATTGCTAATATGGCAAATCCACCCCTAATCAAGTGATTATGGACATCAGACTTAGTTAACATAAGTAGAATAAAATCTTACTTCACAAAACGCAATCAATGCAATTAAATTAATAAACATAAATAGCTTACTGAGAGACAAGGCACTGGAACGGACATTATCGTTGAACATTCCAAAGAGACTGAAGACGAGACACACTGGCTGCACGTAACTGTTAAACAATAATCATAAACATTAAATAACATCTGCAGTCGTTACGATAACAGTAAGTTGAAAAAACTAGCGCTGTCAGCAAACTCACNACATGGCACTGCTGATTGTGAAAGACTGCACACATGTAAAGAAAGCAGTCAGCAGTATTGGCTGCACAGCTGTGACACTGAACAGAGTTGTTTTGTGACCTTGACCTGTAACTGTGCAACCTTTACACTGATGGGTTTTTNAAATTCCTGGTTGACCATTTCCATTACAAGTTTGGTAATTATAGCCGCTTAAGTTGAGAAATATTGTGTGTAAAAATACAATATGCAACAACATGTAGACACCTATCGTCCAACACACACAACTTCCGTCGATATGGGCAATGACCACAATATGCACACTATAGTGTATATTGCTCATTGTTGTTCACATAACCCAAAACGTCGCTTTGCGCTCACTACAACTCAGTAGTGTCAAACGGCCCTGATCAAACAAAATTGTCACGGCACGGCAACAAGCAACATACTCATCATTGATGTATAGTTGCAGAGGCAGAAACACTGTNAACGAACACATGTGCCTGTTGTACGCTTAACCGTATCTAGAAAACAACGCCGCCGAACAAACAAAGTTAAGTAATGATCAGTTAATACTTGACAGTCAGTCATTACAAGTATTGTATTAACTAATAGTGACCTACCAAGTTTATGTGCCGTATTAACACGTAACTACCCAGCAACTAATGCACATTTTTGAATGTCACACAAACAGTAAATATGTAATGGCGTCAATTTTTAGAGCGCTTAATACTCAACAGCATCTATAATGCACTTCAGATGGCACATGCTGAATTGATCAGACACTTTTAACTGACATCCACTCACTTATCTTAGAATGAAAGAGCTATCCTACCTTTACTCCGTAATCATTCACCACATGGCGCAACCCATAACTGAGGTAGCAGACATATCAATGCAGCTTACTACTCAGTTATCAATCACGAAAGGATGACAGTCTGAGTTGGCGTGATTGTTGGACTTTCATTTTCGGATAAATGCCATGCAACCATATTATTAACTGCAGAGTGGTGGCGTTTACTTTTCATACCATACCATGCACTTGCAACAAAAAATGCAGCAAGTGATGTACATGTATTCAGCTACAAACGTGGTACACATAAGTATCAAATCTAATAACTTACCTGTCAGAAAGAACAGCTGTAGACACATTGTTACTGCTTATTTGAACATCATCCCAGTGTACAGGCCCGCAGGCAACTTCAATTATTACCCATGTCGCTAGGCTGCCTGTACTGTCGAATAGTCCTGCATTTTCCTTCACAGCCTCAGAGCATTACGCCCTTCATTGGTACCAAGTTATAATGCTTGGTGACAGAAGCACATAAGTGTAAAGGACTTGCCCAAGGTTCTTAAGAAGCTTTGCCCCGAGTAGGATTTGAACTGACAACCTGTTGATCGCAAGTCAAACACTCTAACCGTTGTGCCACTGCGCCACCTAGTTCATGAAGTAGTAAAGTAATTAGTCACACTGTGTTCTATGTTTGAACTTGCTCACCTGTCACGTACGTCGACAGCTTCAATGAATTGATTACCGCTGTCAGTTGTGCATGAGTGCTGCAACAGAACATTGAACATGTTGACAATGAAGGTAATTAGGGGTCGTCTACAAAGGACGTCAACGAAAAAGGTCGTAATTTTTAACCCGACCCCCTCCCCACAACAGCGCCTACAACAGGGTTGAAAGTAACCAACCAACCACCATGACATCTGTTTATCACTGTACATGATATCCCTGTAACGCATCCATGCCTAACGACTATTGTCCACGCGAGTCTGGCTTTGGAATGTTTAATGAAGCAGCCGGAAGACCTACCACCCTCTGTCCAGACCTGGCCGTCCATACAACAGAAATGTGACAGAATAGGGGACGCTCCATTAAATTATTACAGCAGCGCCTACATTCGGAGAATAACTTACAAACAGCCAGTGTGATATGTCATGTAACTGCTCTTTTTCAGTTACTGTAACATATTCTAGACATGTAATAGCTTCTCTTCTGGTTTGGGTTTGGAATGCTTACCGTAATTGAAACCCAAAGCAATTGGAGAAAATACACCACGTACAACTGTTTGTGGTGCTCAGCAATGTAGAAAAATGTTACTCTATTATTCACATTCACTGTCAAATACAGGAATATGCTTGCAACAGTAAAATATGTCACTTGTGCACACACAATCTAACTGCAGAGCTGTTTAATTATCGACCGTTAAATGACACGGATGTTTACAAATATTACAGCAAAAAGCAAGTGTTCAAAGTGCGAATTTCGACTGTGTGTCGACTGAAGATACATGCACAAATAATCAATAACAGCACATATGCTAGTTCTGCATAAGTTCAGTGAACTTGCATGTATACCGATAACTATTGACATGATTGTGTACTATATGCAATATGTTGATATTTCACAAATTAAAACTATTTCAAGTTATCGATGGCTGTTGGACGGGGCTATAGGATCATGACAATTTGTTGATCCGATTGTCGATGAGCTGTCATCCCTAATTTTGTTGATGACGCAATATGACGTTGCCATGTGTGGGTCAAAAAAGATAACTTGGGATTACAGTACAGACACATTGTTTTACAGCATATTGCCATGCACAAATGTAACACATGCATGAAGCTCATCAAAGACTAATGCTTTGCTGCAATGACTTATTTACGACTAGTAATTTGTACATACAATGACCAGAGTTTGCATGAGAATGCAATGTAAACAAACCTTGCATCATCTGAAATGTGATGGAGAAGATAAAGGAGAAATTCATGTGCATCAAATTCGGTGCCACTTGTGTATCCAGGTAAATCTGCGACCATAACATCAGCATCATAAACAACAGCACATGAATAAACGGCCAATCCAATTAATAATTTTCACATTAAGTGACATTTATTTAAAGAACCACCGCCAATACCTCGCATCCACCAGACCATTTTCCACTGCCTAAATTTCAGTTGAACATAAAATCAGTGACTCTTCTGGAGATTACAAGTAGTCACATGACAGAAGTGCTTTGCCGTGTTGCTGAAGTACTTTTTAATTAACCAAGTTGTCACTGATGACCTTGTGTAAATACTTAAACATTTGAAACTGAAGAAACAAGCTGTTGAGTTGTGTACACACCATGTCTTGCCAGTAGGCGTTGATACAGACAGCTCGTTAATCCACGCAGTGCATAGCCAATGACACAAGATGCACAATCTACAATAAGCAAAAATTCCATAATTAAAAAGGTTCCGACACATAACGCTGAATAACATTTTTCAGCAATGCCATTTACATTCCTTTAGTTCTACAGTGAGAATAGACTAAAAAAGTCAGTACTCCAAAATCATTTTAGTTAAATGTTGTATGCAAATTACAAGTTAAACTTCTCATTAATAAATCTCATC
>Ga0049095_10000161_pt1 | contig 16584 bp, 17 predicted proteins | sample WorMetexBAHAMAS3_FD_55034 | JGI IMG/M metagenome (GOLD analysis project Ga0049095, IMG submission 55034) | Marine gutless worms symbiont microbial communities from Max Planck institute for Marine Microbiology, Germany - Inanidrilus exumae... | ecosystem: Host-associated > Annelida > Digestive... | reverse complement strand
TATCGGAATGCCATATCGTTCTCCTTGATTTTACAACCTATATATCACCTATCGATACGGTTATTCAGTAGTAATTGGTACATAATTATGACACAGTCTGGGAGGCCGGCATCCAGATTCGCAACCTATTAAAAATACATGGATTCCGGATCAAGTCCGGAATGACGCAGTCATCAAGAGCCCAGCTTCTATAATTTGCGAGACATCTTTGTAGCATGGAATAACAAATGTTGGCGCGAAAAACTCCCCGACTGCTCAGATAATTAACATCAATCCCCAGGGAGGTAAGAAATGGAACAGCAATCCCACCTATACGTATTATGGACGAATGACAATCCGGTTACCGCCGAGAAAATGGTATTCATGTACACGATAAACTCTCTAAAACATGGCTGGTGGAACAAGGTCACGCTGATTATCTGGGGTGCCCCTACCCAATTGGTCGGCGAGGATAGAAAAATACAAAAGCTTGTACAGGACGCCTTGGAAGCCGGTGTCCATGTTACGGCATGCAAGGCGTGTGCGGACCAATTGGGCGTCAGGGATAAGTTGGAGAAGCTTAATATTGAAGTCAAGTACTGGGGAGTTCCGTTAACGGAAGTTTTAAGAAGTGGGGAAAAACTCTTAACAATATGAATACGAAACAAGGATTACAGTCATGAAGTATCGTCATATCGGGGTATTATCCGCCGGACATCTGGTAACCGATATTAATCAGGGTGCATTGCCTGCCCTGCTCCCGTTTTTTATTGCCGCTCACGATCTTTCCTACGCAGCGGCTGCCGGTATCGTGTTCGCCGCCAATATGACATCGAGTGTGGTTCAGCCGCTGTTTGGGCTTGCAGCAGACCGGTTTTCGAAGCCGTGGTTATTATCCGTCGGGCTGATACTTGCCGGCTTGGGGCTTGCCCTATCCGGGATAGCTAAGGGTTATCAATGGATTATGTTGCTGGCTATCATCAGTGGGATAGGCATTGCTGCATACCACCCGGAGGCGGCTCGATTGGTGAACTTTGCAGCCGGAGCCAGGAAAGGAACGGCCATGAGCCTTTTTGGTGTCGGCGGCACCATAGGATTTGCCGTCGGCCCAATAATCGTGACGGCGGCTTTGCTTCAATGGGGTTTAAACGGAACACTTGTGCTGATCGTGCCTGTGTCTATCATGGCGTTACTCATGGCCAGCCAGTTTTCAGCATTTGAGTCTCTGGAAGAACGCAGGAATGAAAACCGTCATGTATCAGACACCGGGTACACTGAAGATAACTGGGGTGCATTTTCACTGTTAACCATTGCGATTATCGGCCGATCCATAATTTTCTACGGGCTAAATACGTTTATTCCGATCTATTGGATCAATGTCTTGAATCAGTCGAAAGCAGCAGGAGCCATTGCACTGACTATTTTTGCGGGTTCCGGAATATTTGGAAATCTGCTTGGCGGTAGTTTGGCCGATAGGTTCGGACAAAAAAAGCTGATGACGCTCGGATTTTTCGGTCTAACCATTTTTCTGCCAATGTTAATTCTGGCAAGCAGTGCCCAGGTGGCAACACTATTGCTGGTACCGATCGGATTATTGCTCTATGGAACCTACAGTCCCTCGATCGTGCTGGGGCAACTGTACCTTCCGAATCGTGTTGGGCTTTCTTCAGGTGTGACGTTGGGGATTGCAGTCGCGATCGGCGGTGGTGCCGCACCCATTATCGGAAAGGTAGCTGATGTTTATGGAATTTGGTACTCGCTGGTCTCGATTGCATTTCTACCCATGCTTTTCTCTGCAATCGTCTTGAGTCTGCCCAGTCCACAAAGAGCGGTTGCAACAAGTTGACCATGAAAAACACAAAGCAACGAAACCAAACGATCAAGATTGATGAATGTGAAACATCGATTTTCTCTGACGGCAGCAATAAAAAAGTGGATCTGATGATCAAAGAGTTCGAGAAGGGAAGAAAGGAACCTTTTCATTACCAGGCCAAACCCTATGGAGAAGTCATTTTTGTGACTCTTTCCCCCATTATAAAAAATGGTGTGTTCCTCGGATGTGTACAAACAGTAAGGTCTAGCGAGTGAGGACTACGACTGTGGGTACATGGTGCACAACAGAGCACACGGGTTGTGGACGTTTGGCTAAAGTGCTCGGATAGATAATACACGGATCGATCTTGAATCTTTATGATTTCTCCACTCGAAAAAAGCTTGACACCACCGTGTCATTTAGAATATCAGCAGCAGGATTCGAAAAAAATAGATAACAGAGGTTTTTGTGTTCAAGAAATCAATGGATATTGTGCCAGTCGTTGCCGACAAGGGGGCTACCTCCCCGGTGGTCGACTGAGCATAGATCTGCAATACGAAAACAAGCTAATCCGTTTTCAAACAGATCTGTTTTTACGGTCTGTTCCGCAGCAGCTTTCTATCTAAGCTTCCGCCGCTACAGCTGCCCCCTCAGTCAGTAACGATTCATACACTGAGATATCAATAGTTGATTAAAATATCCGGTGAACTGCATGACTCGTCTGCGGAGTCATCCGCAGCAATTACCGGTATGATTAAAGGCAACAGAAAGCGGAGATCAATAATGGTCACAAGGAAATTAGCACGCAGAATATATAAAAGCGACACCACCCGACATCTTTCACTGATGGGGTGGACTTCCCATTTTCAAACCCAGCTGAAAGGTTATTGCAACGATGATTTTATCCCGGCCAGAGTGGTCGGGGTAAGGAAAAATACCTTTCGTGTCCGTAACGACAAAAGAGAATGGCTCGCTACCATAGCCGGAAGGCTCAAGCACCAATCCCATGGAGTGTATCCGGTCACAGGGGACTGGGTCCTCATGACCGACACAGTGATTTTTAAGGTGCTGAACCGAAAGAATGCCCTGTCCCGTGGAGCTTCGGGCACACATGGGAGACTGGATGCACAACCAAAAAGAGAGCAGGTAATTGCCGCAAACCTCGATACAGTGTTTGTCGTCTGCGGTTTGGACCGGGATTTCAACCTGCGTCGCATCGAACGCTACCTGACTTTGGTTTACAACTGCGGCCTGAATCCAGTCATCATCCTGACAAAAGCAGATCTTCACCACGATCCAACGCCTTTTGTCAGTGAAGTTGAAACTGTTGCTTTCGGGGTCTCGATACACTTGGTCTCTGCACTGGATTGTACTGGGTTGCTTTCCCTCGAAGAATATCTAGCACCAGGACAGACAGCCGCCATGGTTGGGTCTTCAGGTGCCGGCAAATCCACCTTGGTGAATCGGCTATACGGGAAGACCGTACAGACTACCGGTTCGATAAGTTACAGTGTGGGAAAAGGGAAGCACACCACTACCAGCCGGGATCTGATCATGATGCCCCAGGGAGGGATGGTGATTGACAATCCCGGTATTCGTGAAATCGCCTTCTGGGACAATAACGACGGGATCGGTGTCGCTTTTCCAGAGATTGAAAACCTTGCCGGGGAATGCCGTTTTTCCAATTGCAGTCATACGCACGAACCCGGTTGCAGAGTCCTGCAGGCGGTAGCTGAAGGAGAAATTTCACAGGGCAGACTGGAAAGCTACCGGAAAATGAAACGTGAACTGGCATATCTATCACACCGACAGCACAAGAGTGCCGAACGGGTGGAAAAGGAACGCTGGAAAGAGGTAGCTTTGAAAATAAAAGCCATGAATAAAAGAAGACGAAATGGGTAACATTCTAATTCGGAAGGCAACTGCTGACGATCTTCCAAAAATGCAAGATATTGCTAAACGAACCATAGACAAGAGCTATCGATCATTTCTTGGCAATGAAAGCGTCGATTGGTTCATCAACAGTGGTGATTCGGACAATGAGCTACAGAAGCACATTGAGAATTGCGACCTTGTAATACAAGATAATAGCATTGTTGCTTTTTCAATATATTTCAAAGACCTGATCCACCTTATGATGGTCGATTTTACCTTACACCGTGCGGGTATTGGTTCAAAGCTGCTTGCGCATTCCGAGCAGCAGCTATTTGCTCGTGGCAATGCAACAATTAGACTTGAGACGTTTGAGAGGAATCACCAGGCGATCAATTTCTACATCAAGAATGGGTGGTCCTTGATCAAACACCAGGAAGATCAGGAGCACGGTTTCATCAGGGTGTTCTTTGAGAAAAAGCTTAAATAGTGACGCTGGAAGAAAAAACCGTTGTGTTTCAGCTCCGTCGATGAGACTGGCGTTATTGCCGAGCACTACGATCATTAGTTCTCGGTTTGCGATAAAAATCAGTGATCAAGGACTTTTTTAGAAGTCCTCACAATTTGGCTACTCAGATCGTTTTGCTCGTCTGAGGTGAACAGTAGTCACCACAATTAATGACTCAAACAGATATGTAAAGATTTGTCCTGCGAATCATACTCATCAATGAGAATTGTCACTTTAGTTTGTTGAGTTCAGCCTCCAAGTAGCTGATAAAAACATCTCTGGCGTCGTTCGCCTTCTGCTCATCTGTGATAAGCACTATCGAGTACATTGGTAATTCTGGTAACTCCAGGTGGGAAGGCGCTTTTCTTAGACCCTCCTTTAATGCTCCCTTTGGCAAAATAGATAGTCCCATTCCAGCTTGAACAGCGACTTGAATGTTTGCAATGGAAGTTCCTGTGAACAGCACCTCCCATTTTCGATTCGCTTTTTCAAGGCCTTCGGTGGCAATTTTTCTAAAATGACAGGGTGACGGTAGTAAAACAAGATGCAGCACATCATGAAGAGATACTTCAGTGTCCTTACCAATTACCCAAATTAAAGGCTCTTGAGTAAGGACACGGCAGCTTCCCTGATAGGCATCTTTTCCGGTCACCACTAAATCCAACTCGCCTTTTTCAAAAAGCGGGATGAGGTTTATGCCAATGTCTGTCCGCACTTCGAGATGGATATTGGGATACTGTTTCCTGAATTTACTCAGGAGATTGGGAAGCAGTTCCGGCAAAAAATAATCGATCAACCCTATGCGCAATTTTCCTGAGGCTTTGGGTTTTGTTAATCGGCTGACGGCTTCGTTATGGACCGATAATATGCGTCCGGCATAGTCCAATAAAATTTCACCCTCAAGCGTGAGTGAGAGGCTTTTGCCTGTTCTGTTGAAAATCTGGGTGCCTAATCGCTCTTCGAGCCGACGGATTTTTACGCTGACACCGGACTGGGTTAAGCCAATATTATTTCCGGCCTTAGTGAAGCTTCCGGTTTGAGCAACTTCCATAAAGCAACGCAGCATATCTATGTCGAGATCAATGGGTATCATGGTCGTTATGATAATCAGTCATGCATGGCATGACAACTATTAATTTGCGTTATCATCAACTTGTCATACAATAAACGCAAGCTGGAAACAAATCTGATTAATAATGATTTTTTTAATGAATGGAAATACCAATGGAGGAACACATGAAAGCGATCGTTTCAAAAAGTGGTAGCGAAGCACAAGACGCGGAAGCCTTTATTTTTGAAGAGCAGCCAATACCTGATCCAGGAACACAGGATCTGCTGGTTCGCGTCATTGCCATCGGGATGAATCCTGTAGATACAAAGGTCCGCCAGCGGTCAGAGAAAGATGGGGTGCTTGGCTGGGATGCCTTTGGGATTGTCGAAAAAACGGGCGCAGGCGTGACCGGATTTAAAGCAGGAGATAAAGTCTTTTATGCGGGTGATATAACCCGACCAGGGTGCAACAGTGAATATCATCTGGTAGATCAGCGGATCGCTGCTTTAGCTCCGAAAAAACTCTCACCTGAAGATGCCGCGGCAATGCCGTTGACTTCAATAACGGCGTGGGAGGGTTTATTTGATCGTTTGGGTTTTGTCCCGGAAGCAGGTGCTAACTCTGGTAATAGCATTCTGATAATTGGTGGTGCGGGAGGAGTCGGTTCCATAGCCATACAGTTAGCTCATTGGGCTGGATTGAAAGTATTTGCAACTGCTTCAAGGCCGGAAACCGTTGATTGGTGTAGGAATTTAGGTGCTGACACGATCCTGAACCACAGAAATAATCTTTATGAAGAACTAAAGGCAACCGGAATCGAATCAGTTGACGCCATCTTTTGTACGACTCAAATGGAGAGGCATTGGGAGGTAATGTCTGAATGCATCCGTCCTCAAGGTCGCATCGTGCTGATCGATGACCCGGTCGATTCAGTCGACATCACATTATTTAAATTTAAAAGCGTCACCATTTCCTGGGAGTTCATGTACACCAGATCAATGTTTGAGACGGATGATATGTCCGCGCAGGGGAAATTGCTTACGACTGTAGCCGGACTATTGGATGAAGGCACCCTTGTCACGACACGACAGAAGACCGTGACCGGTCTGACACCTGAGAACATCCAGGCAATGCACATCAAACAGGAGAGTGGAACAATGATGGGTAAACAGGTTCTCGTTCTTTAGTTTGGCCTGGTTAATGAAAGCTACGCTTGCCATCAACCCTTATCCACAATCTTGTCCTGTTTGGTCAGGGCCTATACAATTCAGAAAACTTTACTTGGATGGGATGACGAGGCTGATTCTGCCTCGTTGTCTACCGGACCCTTTAATTTGTGAGAGGTGACTATGAAAAAATATGTCATTGAACCCGGAAAGAGCGCAATCAATGCCGTTGATGTTCCGGATCCTGTCGTCGGTCCCAATGAAGTCAAAGTCAACGTAAAGGCGGCGTCTGTAAACTATCGCGATATTTTGAACCTTCAATTTTCTGATAAAGAGATCGTTCCGTTTTCGGACGGGGCTGGGGAGGTTATTGAAGTCGGCAGTGATGTTACCGATTTTGTGGTCGGTGACAGGGTTGTCGGTTTGTTTTTCCCAACCTGGAGGGATGGGAGTATCCACCAAGGCATTAATGACATCGCCAGAGGCGGCGGCAATACCGACGGTATGTTGGCCGAGGTCGTTGTCGGCGACGAGAAAGGCTTCATGCCTTTTCCTGACCATTTGACGTATGAAGAAGCGTCTACTTTACCGTGTGTCGGTTTGACAGCGTGGCATGCCATGTTCGAGCATGGCCAGCCTGCCAAAGAGGGCCAAACCGTTTTAATTCTAGGGACCGGCGGGGTTTCTATCTTTGCCCTACAGTTAGCGGTCGCCCATGGACTCAAAACCATTGTCCTGTCCAGTTCGGATGAAAAGCTTGAACGGGTTAAGAAAATGGGCGCTACTCACACAATAAATTATCGATCGATTCCTGACTGGGATAATGAAGTATTGAAGCTTACCGACAATACGGGTGTCGACATGGTGTTGGAAGTAGGTGGAGCAGGAACTCTGGAAAAATCCATGAATGCCGCCAAGGTAAATGGCGTCATTAGTTTGATTGGTGTGCTGTCGGGATTAGGCGGTACAGTGAATCCATTGCCTATCGTTTTAAAAAGCTTGCGCATCTTTGGTATTTACGTGGGCAGCAAAGCAATGCAGTCACGTTTTCACAATTCCCTTTCTGAGTACTCGATTACTCCCATCATTGACCGCGTCTTTGAATTCGATGACGCTGCTGATTCCTACGAGTATCAGAAGTCGGGCAAGCACTTTGGTAAAGTTGTTGTGACATGTAACTAACACATGCTTTAACCAGAACGGAGACAAAACTATGCAAAAAACCATTCTTGTTACAGGGTCGACCGACGGCATCGGGTTGGAAACAGCCAGGATGCTGATCTCGCTGGGCCACCACGTTCTGCTACACGGGCGCAACCCGGCAAAACTGAAGGAAGTCGAACGAACGCTTTCAGCGCTGCCGGACGGCGGGCGCGTTGAGAGCTACGTGGCTGATCTGTCGCGCATGGCCGATGTAGAGGCACTCGCGAAGGCTGTGGCTGAAAAACACGCTAAACTCGATGTGCTCATCAATAATGCAGGTGTCTTTAGCGCGCCCGATCCTGTTACGCAGGACGGGCTTGATGTGCGGTTTGCTGTCAATACGGTCGCTCCCTATCTGCTGACGCAACGGCTCTTGCCGCTTCTTGGAGCGTCTGGACGCGTAATAAATTTATCCTCCGCTGCTCAGTCGACCGTCGATCCGGACGCATTGGCCGGACGGGTCAGGATGTCCGACATGGACGCTTATGCGCAAAGCAAATTGGCGATTACCATGTGGTCTCGCAGCATGGCGCTTTCGCTCAAGGATGACGGCCCGGCGATCATCGCGGTGAATCCAAGGTCGATGCTCGGCAGCAAGATGGTGAAACAGGCCTTTGGTGTGGCCGGCGGCGATCTTCGCATCGGCGCGGAAATTCTTACTCGTGCGGCTCTGTCCGATGAATTCGCGGCGGCATCCGGCCGGTATTTCGACAACGATTCGGGTCGGTTTGCCTCGCCCCATCCCGATGCACTGAATACACAAAAATCCGAAGAGATCGTGCGCGTTATCGAGGCGCTTTTGGCTGAAATAACGCAATAGGAGTAAAAGACATGATAATCGCTCTCGTTCAGATTCCACTCGATGGACCGAAGCGGCCGAGTGAAGCTGTGATCGCGCAGTCTCTTGAGTCGACGAAGATTTTCCACAATGTCAAAGGGCTACGCCGAAAATATTATCTCAACAGTGATGATGGCGGTGGCGGTATTTACGAGTTCGCCACCCGTGCGGATGCTGAAGCTTGGTTCAACGACGAATGGGAAGATTGGATGGAAGGTCGCTTTGGCGTTCGGCCGATGTTGACCATATTTGACAATCCTGTCGTCCTGGACAATGAGACCGGTGAAGTCCGTGTCAATGGGACACCAGTTCCCGCCCCTTGGAAAAAAGCCAAGTGATAACGAATTAAGTCAGTTTGCATCGCCTCATCCCGATGCATTGAATCCACGAAAATGTGGGGAATATTATGAGATACGAAGGAAAAGTATACCGTCCCTGGCCGGAGGCCAACAGCTTGCTGATACAGACAACCCTGGGCTGCACCCATAATAAATGCACCTTCTGCGACATGTTCAGGGAAAAGAGATTTCGCATCAGAGATATCGAGGAGATTTTTAAGGATATCGATGAAGCAAGGCAAATTTGCCCTCATATCGAATCCATCTTTCTTATTGATGGAAACGTACTGGCCCTGAAAACGGAGTTCCTTTTAAAGATTTTAAGAAAGATCACCTCAACCTTTCCGGAATGTTCGAAGATTGCCCTCTACAGCGGATTCAACGATCTCAGACGCAAATCTGTCGAAGAGCTCACGAAGCTGAAACAGGCAGGGTTAACGATGGCTTATGTCGGTTTGGAGTCCGGCGACCGGGTGACCCTTGAGCGGATAAAAAAAGGCCTGACGCCGGAACAGGCCGAGGCGGGAATGGCAAAGGCCAAAGCCGCAGGCATCGAAATACTTGTTTCCATCATCTTTGGGATCGGCGGTAAAGAGCGTTCCAGAGAGCATATTGTTGAAACCACAAGGATGCTCAACCTTATGGAGCCTGAACAAATAGCGCCTATGGCCTTGGCGATCCAGCCGGGCACAGAACTGGAGAAGCAGGTTGAAACAGGAGAATTCATACAGGCAACCCCATTGCAGATCCTTGAGGAGGAAAAGTATCTCCTGGAAAACCTGGCAAATTTTGAAACCATTTACTGGGGGGACCACGGCAATAATATTGTATCTTCCAGGGGCAGGCTGCCGGCATCCAGAGAGCAGTTTCTGGGAAAGATTGACCATGCAATGGCCAATCATCCGGTTACGGAACAGGAGGTACTCCTGACATCACCATGGTAGAAATAATGTGGTTCCGCTTTTCGGGTCACTTGCTCATTGCCGGAACGAGATAGTTCTTGACTGTTTCTCGGTTGTGTAGAATGGGGGTATCACAACCAACAGCACATGGCCGCAAGGAGCGAGCAATGATTCGCCTTCTCGTTGTATACCCCTCTTTACTTGTCGCCTCCGGCAGCACTGCAGCGACCTTTACAGCCCCGTGGTGGCTGTGTGCGCCGCTTGCAGCCCTGGTTGTCCTCGCGCTACTGGACGCGAGAGCGCGCTGGACCGACTATCTATGGCTCGTTAGCGCCCTCGGTCGCATCGGCCAAGCGAGGTATTTGCGTCTGATAACTCCGTTCCGGCACTCGTGGTGCCAGCGCACAGTAGCCTATTTCGCCCTCCGTAAATTCGGACGAGGACGCGACGCCCATGGTTACTTTCACGCGCTTGGGTACCGCTGGTGGCACCTCCTACCCGACGGCACCTTTTCATTGGGGTGTCCCTACCTGCGCCCATTGTTCTATAAAGCGCTGTTTTTCGGAACCAAACGTCGGCGGCGCTAGTACCACCGGCTGAGGCTTGGTGAGAGTGCTCGGTCCAGTGCCTCAATTTTTTAGAGGTTGACTGAGTTTCGAGAATTTGGGAAAACCTCGAAATTTAGATAGGGCTGATAACAATTTTCCACTTTTACTAATTAATATTCCAATAAGTGGGAAAAATTCCATCCAAATAGCCCGTGTTCAATAATGGAAAATGGCCTTGACTACCACAGCTAAGCCAAAGTAGCGGGAGTAATATGACCATTCAATCCTGGCTGATGTATCTGACGCTAGTGCTTATCGCCACGGCGACCCCCGGACCGGCAGTTCTCTATATTGTGACAAACGCCTCCCTGCACGGGTGGCGCAAAGCCGTATTCGCGGCCATAGGGAATATCGCCGGACTTTTCACCCTGGGGATTATCGCGGTCACAGGCCTGGGTACGATTCTAAATACATCCGAACTCATCTTCAATCTTATCAGGTATGCCGGCGCGGCTTACCTTGTGTACCTGGGGCTGAAGATGATTGTCCAAGAAGGGCTGGATTTCGCGAAAATCAACCGCCAGGCCGCAGTGCCGGATGCTTCCGGCGGGATAGTATTTCTCCAGGCCATGGGGGTGGCCCTCAGCAACCCCAAAGCCATCGTCTTCCTTACCGCCCTCTTCCCTCAATTTATCAGCATCGACCGGGCCCTTGTTCCCCAGTTCGCCATGCTCATCGCTACCCTGATGTCCTTTTCCTTCTTTTTCCTGATGAGCTACGCCCTGCTGGCCCACAGCGCCAAAGCATGGCTGACCGGGCGAACTCGCATCAAAGCTGTCAACCGGGCCAGCGGCTCCATTTTTATCGGCTTCGGCCTTTTGCTGGCAACATCGTCGAACAAATAATAAATGAAAAACCTTTTTTGAACCGGCATTGCAGCCATGGTGGGGGACCTGGTAGGTTCTCCGGTCATAGCTGACACTGAAGTGGCCAATCTCAGCCATGCCGGTTAAGACTACGACCATTAGTCCTCGGGCAGACTGCGGACAGCGAAACGCTAAAACGAAAACGATAAAAACATACTGTTTGTATGGAAATTGTCAGTGACGTCTATAGGCATATCATCCACTACTCGTTTCACCTGCTGCCGTTTGTATTGGGGAAGCTGTTCTGGAAGGAGAATTGGTGGAAGGCCGGAATCATAATGGTGGGCACGATGGTCATTGATCTGGATCATCTGCCGGCGGACCCTGTTTTTGATCCCAACCGTTGCGGCATCGGGATTCATCCCCTCCACACGCTCTGGGCGGGGGTTGCGGGGGACTGGCGGCAGTTCCCTCCTGGAAGGTACGCGCTGTGGCGATAGGGTTGTTGTGGCATCTGGGCACAGATGCCATTGACTGTCTGCTGGGCGGGTTGATTTGAGGGAGGGGTGCCCAAAGCCTGGGATGCACAACTGCAGCTGCAGCTGATTCAATCAGCTACTGTCCCTAATATCTTTTATACGCTTATCTGGAAAGCTCCAGTCATGAAATTTTCACCACGAAGTTCACGAAGATCACGAAGAAAAATAGTGCAAATTCAATATGGTAACTTCGAGCGCTTCGTGTTCTTCGTGGTAAGATAGTCGTTGTATTCAGCAACTGGGGCTTTCCGGATAACCACAATCTTTTATTATTCACGACCGATAAGAAATAGCAAAGCAGAAAAACGCTGCCTGGTTAAATTCTTAAAAACGGGGGCATCACGATCCGTCCAGGCGGCGAAAAATGTCTTCGGCAACCTGTTCGAGCTGCTCTGTTTGAACTGTAGGAACGTTTTCGGCCATCTCATCAATGGCGTCCTCACCCATGCCGATTGCCTTCTCGATGAGAAATGTTTCGATCGCCGTTTCCGGTAGCATGGCCCCGCAGGTCGTAATCGAGCCCAGGTAATCCTGGTCGTGGAAAAGCGGCACGACGAGCTTCACCATTCCCGCCTCGCAGATTTCCACAACAGATGTTCTCTGGGTGCGTGCCATTTTGGCCATGAACTGTTGTGATTGTCCGCAAATGACAGGTAGTGCCTTCTTCCGGCTTCGGATCTCCCGGCAGAGTTCATTGCGGCCGCCGCTGGACTGCAGGATGATGTTCTTCGGATCCATTAAGGCACTGGGCAAGCCCAGCGCAGACTGCATGTAGTCTAGAAGTTCTTGCCAAGCCTCACGGCTATTCAAATCGTACACGGATACTTCCCTCATTTAGAACTCCTTATTCTAACCCGGACATGGCATGCTATCCGGTCTATAAATTATCGATCTTGCCAGACGGGTTTACGTTTTTCCAGGAAAGCCTGCACCCCTTCTTCGGCATCCTCGGTAGCGCACAAGGCCGCAAACAGGTCATCCATGGCATTCAAGCTGTCATGGTATTTTTTATCATACAGCCTGTTTAATCCTTCTTTTCCGATTTTTAATGCAGCTGGGCTTTTCGAAGCCACCTTTTCCGCCAGCTTCATGGTTTCCGCTTCCAGGTCTTCCAAAGGAACCACTTTATTCACCAGACCCAGGTTTTCGGCTTCCTCCGCTTTGAAGGTATCTCCTGTCAACACCATTTCCATGGCTTTCTTTTTGCCGACGATGTCGATCATGGGAGCCGCAGGGCCCAGACAGATCAAACCCACGTTAATGGCCGTAGTGCCATAGATTGCCGAATCGGCAGAAACCGTTATATCACAGGCATACGCAAGGCGGGCTCCGTTGGCCAGACAAAATCCCTGCACCGATGCAATCGTAACCGTCTTCATGTCCGCCAGGGTGTGGTAGAATTCGTCGATCTGATACAGGAAATCACGGTATTCCTTATGGGATTTTTCCTTAAACTGATCCAGTTGGATTCCGGTACAGAAGTGTTTTCCATTGGCCTTTACCACTACCACGCTAACCTCAGGATCATTTTCCAGATCCGTCAGAGCCTGTACCAGCTGATTGGCAAAAGGGACGGTAAAGGTATTCATATCATCCGGTCGGTTTAAGGTCACAAATCCGATGTTGCCTTGTTTTTCTTTCAGAACCAGATCGCCCATCATGTCCTCCTGATTGATCCTTCTTATTAAATGCCCATTTGAGCTCAACGTCCACCGCCCAGATGATATTTGAATAGTTATCGGAAAATCAAGCACACAGATGGGCCAACGCCATCATGATGGAGGTGGACAGGGCCATTAAAACGAACACCTTGGAAACCTCCAGACAATGTCTCTGGAAAGGTGTCTTGTTGATCAGATAAACACCATTCCAGAAATCCATTCGCCCTGCCCCCGATGCTTCGCCTGAAATCAGATATCGAATGACCACTAACCATTCTTTTTTCATTTTGATCTCCTTTTCCCGACATTTGCATAATCCGGAAATTTATTTATGATATAGTGTAGTTATAAAATAAGTAAATAACAGATACAGATGCTATGAAAAAAAAGCAGAGCAGATATGAAAAATAAGAATGGGAAATTTCTGTACGTCGAACTTGCCGATCGAATCCAGGGCCAGATAGAAAAAGGCGCTTTCCGGCTATCCGAAAAACTTCCGTCATTACGGGCACTTTGCCAGAAAACCGGCTATAGCATGACGACCGTATTTCAAGCTTACGTGGAGCTTGAAAAAAGAGGGGTAGTTGAATCCCGTCATCGCTCCGGGTACTTCATCAAGGCGTCTTTGGAAAGGCTACGCCATCCTCCGGGAATGCAACAACATGAAATGGTTCCAAAGAGGGTCAATCTCGATGATCTGATCCACCAATTGACGGAAGACATGGGGAGTCCCGGTATATTAAAGCTTGGCAGCGTTGCGGTTGCACCTGTTCATTTACCCTTCAAAAGCCTTCACAAGCACTTAAAATCCATTCCCAAAAAGCAGATAGCCAATGTGATCGCCGGATATGCCCATCCCCAGGGAGATGCTCGACTTCGGCAGCAAATTTCCAATCTTCTGTTTCCCATTATCCCATGGATATCAATGGAAGACATCATCGTCACAAACGGATGCACGGATGCCCTGAGCCTCAGTTTAAAGGCGGTTTCATCTCCGCAAGATACCGTCATCGTGGAATCGCCCACAGATCCGTGGTTGAGACAAACGATCAAAGACTCCGGTATGTATGCGTTGGAAATCCCGACGGATCCCCACACCGGTCTTGACCTTCAATCCGTAGAGCGCATCCTGGAACAGGAAAAAATTGCCGCCTGTTTCGTCAACCCGAATTGTCAGAATCCCCTCGGATTCATCATGCCCGATGACCGTAAAAAGAAGCTACTGGATCTGCTGGGAAATAAAAGTATTCCGATCATTGAGAATGATGTCTGCGGGGATCTGTATTTTGGAGAACACCGGCCCAATCCCATAAAAAAATGGGATACCAACGGGAGCGTATTATACTGTTCTTCATTTTCAAAAGTCCTTGCTCCAGGTCTGAGGGTCGGATGGGTCATTCCGGGTCGATTCAAAGAGCCTGTCTTAAGAATGAAATTGAATCGGTCCCTGATTTCACCGACCCTGAATCAGGCCCTTGTCGCCAACTACCTCAAAGAAGGAACCTATTATCGGCATTTAAGGAAACTCAGGGGAACCATAAAACTGCAGCATCGTTACTGTACAGCAGCGATTAATAAACACTTCCCTGAAAAGATTAAGATGACTTCGCCCTCGGGAGGCCAATCCATCTGGATAGAGCTTCCCCGTGGCGTGAATGGCCGTGAGGTATACTACAAAGTCAAGAAAGAAGGGATTTCGATACTGCCCGGCTTTCTGTGTACCAGTTTTAACATTTTTGACGAGTACATACGGATTGGCTACGGCGGGGAGTGGGATAAATCCATGGAGCAAGCGATAAAAACAATCGGAGACATTATTAAATCGATGGTGAAGCAGAAGAATTCATAGATAACATCTTAAAAGCCTCAAAATCAGACCAATAACCCGGACATTGCACCAAAAGGAGAAGTTCATGGGCAAGGCAGTTCCTGACGGGGTTACACAGGCACTGGCGTGCCCCTTGTCGTCTTTCCGCTGCGCGGAAATTCACCAAGGCGCCTCGCTTCGCGATTCGCTGCTTACTACGAGGCGAAGCTGTAGTCCACCTACCGCAAGCCTCGAATAACGCAGACCATGAGCTTCTCCTTTTGGCCCGAAGGGTGAACTCTTTTCAGCTCATTCATCCTTTGTCGAGGGTGACAAACTGTGTATTCACGGAATAGCCCGGTAAACACGATAACACCTTGATATTATATCTTTTCAGTCATCCGCTGAAAAGAGTTCATGCATGGTTCGGGTTAGTCCTCGGTTCCCGATGATGTTCCAAGGTACACAATACCGCTATAAGTCCTCACCATTGGATTGACCCATAAAAAGCGCAAACTACGCCAAGCTATGCTCTCATCAATCTAAACGGAACTTAAACCTTGACTGCAAAATTACATTTCTTAATTTGGTGATTAGGGCAATCTAATTGCTTCAAACCAATCCTGCCATGAGGCGGGAGAGGAAAGCCTCGCGTTTTAAGACGGCCTGAAGTTGCTCTCAATTAACCGACCTGAAATTCTCCTTCCAAGACAGCCTGGTTTCCGGAAAGCAACCGGTTCACGAATTAGTATTCCATAAACGAGAAATAATTCTCACTACTCATTTGCTTTCGGAAACACCGTGCCAGGCTTGCATGGGGCAGTGCGTGTGCTGATCGCGCATGAGGCAACCTGAGCTCTTACCAAAAGTGGAGAAGGATGAGTGTATCCGTCACCAAGTTTGAGAGAATCTGGATTGAGCGGCTGAATCGCGGAGACGTGGCACCCGCGGTCACACAGCTGATCGCTACCGAGTTGGCCGCAACATAGCAAAGGAGGCAACAATGAATCAGTTACCTACTACGAAGCTCGAGGAGTTGAAGCGAAAATTGCGGGGAAATCTTATTCTTCCCGGGGACCCGAACTACGACACTGCTCGCGTTGTCTACAATGCCATGCACGACCGCAGACCCGGCGCCATCATCCAGTGCGTGGATTCGGCCGATGTGATGGCCGCCATCGCTGCTGCCCGCGACGGACACCACGACCTGGCGATTCGTGGTGGAGGCCACAGTGTTCCCGGGTTCGGAACGGTGGACGACGGGCTGGTCATCGACCTGTCGAAGTTGAACAACGTGTGGGTCGACCCCGTCAACAAGGTGGCCCGGGTTGGGGGCGGCGCGACATGGGGTGATGTCGACCATGCGACCTACCCGTTCGGGCTGGCGGCGCCTGGCGGGATCATTTCGACGACCGGGGTCGGTGGACTGACCCTTGGCGGCGGCATCGGCTACCTGACCCGCGGCGTCGGGCTCTCCATCGACAACCTGCTTT
>Ga0049095_10000133_pt1 | contig 18121 bp, 16 predicted proteins | sample WorMetexBAHAMAS3_FD_55034 | JGI IMG/M metagenome (GOLD analysis project Ga0049095, IMG submission 55034) | Marine gutless worms symbiont microbial communities from Max Planck institute for Marine Microbiology, Germany - Inanidrilus exumae... | ecosystem: Host-associated > Annelida > Digestive... | reverse complement strand
CCCGTTACCTCCCCCACCATGAAGGACAAATGGCGGCTTTCTCCCGACCAAGGCTTCGAGCATAATCAATTCGGCGTCGGTGTGGTTGAAGACCGGGGCGGGCCTGATGGGCTTCTCTCCGGAGGAATAGATAAACCGTGGTGTCTCATGGTGATGGGTCGACAGCTTTTTGATGATGGCCGGTTCGGCGTTGGCGGTAAGCTCTGCCCTGCCGTAACAGAGACACACGTACGATCGGGACGCCTCCGACTCGACATAGGCTCCGGATCCCCTTATGCCCAACACAGCAGTGGAGGTAAAAATCTGTTTGCGCCGTTTGCGGCTGAACACTCCGAGCATTTTTCCTTTGTATATTCGTATCAGGTCTGTGATATCCGTCTCTTTGACACCGGCGGAAACTTGGCTCAATTCGAACCGTGAATTGTCTCGGAGCAAATACACTCCCTGCTCGATGACAAAGACCACCATTCCATCCGGACCTGTGGTGACGACATCCTTCTCTTTTACCAAATCTCCGATGGCCGCCGGCCGACCGTTGATACGGACATCTCCCCGGAGCTTTTGCACACCTTGGGGAAAATCTCTGACACCCATGGCCAACATCCGTGTCACCAGGCCGGGAAAACCCAACAGTCCCCAAGTACCCCCCGCCAGCAAACTGGTTAAAAAAAATCTCCTGGCCTGCTGGTAAAGATGGGGTCGAAGCATTTTCCTCTCGGATCCGAAAAACATCTGTTTCACCCCACAACTAATTCAGGGGTCGGGGTGTTTCTTCCGTCATGCCGGCCCCTGCCTGCGCAGGGACAGGCTCCGGCCGGCATCCAGATATGGCCCTTTCAAAGATCTGGATTCCGGATTCGTCATCCCGGACTTGATCCGGGACCGGAATGACAATCGTTGGTGCACAAAACTCCCCGACTGCTGAACTAATTAGCCTTTGATACTTCTTGGAGTCAGCATGACATGCTGTGGGCATATCGACTTGGGATTCTGGTATGCAGCCCCCGCATACGCGGCCATGTAGTTCCGTATATCGGCCATGGTGGACAACTCGTCCACCAACCCTTTTTCGGCACAGTACATAGGTCGGGAGTAATTATAATACTCTTCCACCATTTTGTTCATTTTGTCGATGACCGGGTCCAGGTCGCGCTCAGCGCCCTTTTCTTTTACCAGGCGCCTCGAGTAAGTGGCGGCTGCAGCGGTTTCGCCATGCATCACGTAGATCTCCGTGGTTGCACATCCCAGCGTGAACGCGTTGTGGCGATTCGCTGTGGGGCCGCCCATGATGTAATGGGCGGCGGCGGTTCCTTTTCTTAGCACGATGAGCATCAGTGGGACTTCGGTCTGTTGAATGGAATAAATTAGCGCCTGACCGAGACCAAGCAGCTCGGCCTTCTCGGCGATGTCTCCCACGTCGATGCCGGAGGTGTCCTGGAACCAGATCATCGGAATGCGATCCCGCCCGCAAAGAGTGACAAACTCGTTGAGTTTAATTAATCCCTGGCGGTAGAGCTTGCCGCCGATTCCCGGATAATCCGCATATTCAGGGTAGTCTTCTCCGAGAAATCCCTGTCGGTTGCCGAGTATGCCAACCAGAAATCCGTCGACCTTGCATAATCCGGTATACACCTCCGGGCCGTAATCCGGTTTGTACTCCAGATGCTCACTGCCGTCTACCAAGCGGGCCAGGACCTGGTCGAAGTCATACATCTGTTTCTGATTGAACGGGACCAGGCGGTATAGATCCTCGCTCGGAAATCGCGGCGGTTTTGGGTCATCCACACGGAAGAACTTCGGGTTATAGCCGGGCATGTCCTTCATGTAGTCTTTGAGACCGTCCAGTACTTCTGTTTCTTCCTCGAACACATAGCGGAAGAAGCCGGTCTCATCGAAATGAATTCCCGTTGAGCCCGGCGGCGTAACCTTGTATTGTTTGGCCGCCGATATAAGCTGTTCGGCCCCTTCCTTGTCGAAATATCCTTTGGGAGACATTCCACTGAGGATCCCGCCACCGCCCACCGCAATGTTGCAGTTCTTGTGGGCGAATAGAATGGTCGGACTGATGCCCTGATATCCACCGCCGGCCGGATTGGTTCCGTAGAGGCCTGCTAAAACCGGGATTCCGGCCTGCTCCAGTTCGGCGTGACGGAAAAAGGTGGTTCCTCCGCCCCTTCGATCGGCGTAGAATTTTTCCTGCTCGGTGAGTTTTACGCCGCTACAGTTGACCAGCCAAACCAGGGGAATGTTGAGGCGCTTAGACAGATCGGTACACCTCAGGATGTTTTCATACTGGCCCGGCACCCAGGCGCCGGCCAGGTTTTTGTTGTCGAACCCGATAATGACGGCCCATTTGCCCGATATCTTCCCCAGCCCGTTGACCACATTGGTCGTTCCTTCGGCGTTGTCGCCGGGATTATACAGCGTATGGAGGGGGCGCCACGTCCCGGGATCGAGAAGGTAATTCAATCGCTGAAAGACAGTTAACTGGCCTCTCGCGTTGATCTTTTCTTCCGGGAGACCGACCTGTTCAGTCTTCTCAAAGGCGGCCTTAAATTCGGCCTCCACCTCCCTGACTTTCTTGGTATTCTCTTCGGTGCTGAGGCGTTCCCCCTCGTTCAATTCGCGTCCGAAGGGCTTCATGTTCTGAAAATAGGGTCTCATAGATCTGCTCCCAGGTTGGGGATTAGGTTACTGGATACTGGATGCTTGCCCGCCCGCCAAAGGCGGGTAAACCTTTGGCGGGCTGGATGCTGGATTATCTATTAGTAGCCGAGCCGGAAGTCTGTTTCGTGAAACTGTAAATATCTCAGGATTCGACAGACTATTCCGGCGGCCACATGTCTTTTTCGGTGAGCACTTCCCTCAATATTCTCAATGCTGCATTGACGGTCGGGATGCCACCGTAAGTAAATGTCTGAAAAATAACCTCGGCAATTTCCTGTGGCGTGCAGCCGACATTCAGCCCCGCATGAATATGCAGTTTCAGCTCCACGGGCCGCGAAAGTGCCGTCAGCGTGGCGATGGTGACCAGTTGTCGGATCTTGTGGGGTATCCGCTTTCGGGAATACATCTTGCCCGTGATGAACAGCGACAAATCTTTGGCCAATTCCTTGTCAAATGCCCGCCACAGGTCGAACGGCCTTTCTCCACTAACGCCGTCGAAGTACAGATGCGCCGTTTGCTGTGTCTTTGCAACGAGGTCCTTTTCCATGAGAGCTCCTCCCTTGTTGGGGTGTGGAAGCGGAATCAATTTGCCGGTTGTCCGGTTACCCGGTTTTGTCGGTCCTTTGCAGATACTGATTGCAACTTACTCGACCTTCATTGTGAAATTTCTATCTTGGATCTTTCATACCAGTCTAGTCGCGATTGGCCTTCCGTATCCCCAGCTGATCCATCGCAATAATCCACTTGCAGATGTTGGACGATCCTTCCACCATGTAGTAGGTGGGGGTGTCCCGGTAAAACCGTTCCACCGGATATTCTGTTGAATAACCATACGCACCGAGGATTCGCATGGCATAGTTGCTGCACTTGTTGACGGTTTCTCCGGCCATATACTTGGCCTGGGCGACACTGAGTCCATTGTTGAGCTTGCCCTGGTCTTTCTCCCAGGCGGCCTTGTATACAAGAAGACGGGCGGCCTCGATTTCTGTTGACATCTGGGCGATCATGTCCTGGTTCATCTGGAATTGACCGACGGGTTTTCCAAATTGCTTCCGCTCGTTGCAGTACTTGACAGCCGCGTCGAGGCAGGCCTGGGCCAGGCCGACGCCGCCGGCAGCGGCCGACAGTCGCGTCTGGTTCAAAGAGCTGAAAACAATCTTTGCGCCATCCCCCGGTTTGCCCAGGATATTTTCCTTGGGCACCTTGGTGTTGGTCAGAAATACCTCTCCGGTGGGGGACGAATGGGAGCCCATCTTTTCCAGGGAGCTGGTTTTGACGCCGTTGAAGTTCTTCAGCTCAACGACGAATGCCGACAGCCCTTTGCTCCCCTTTTCCGGGTCGGTATATGCGTAGTAAATAATGGCATCCGCACAATTGGCGTTGGAGATCCAGGTTTTGGATCCATTGAGGAGCCAGTGGTCCCCTTTATCTTCCGCTGTCGAAGACATGGCCATTACATCGGAACCGGCATCCGGTTCTGTAATTCCGAATCCGCCAATGTACTCGGCATTGACGAGTTTCGGGACATATTTCTTTCGGAGTTCCTCGGTACCGTATTTATATATGGTATATGCACAACCGAGGGTCTGCATGTTGACCTGGACTCTCAAGGAACTCGAAGCCCTGGCGATTTCCTCGCTGATAATCATGGCGGCCAACCAGCCCTCATCCATGTTGTCTCCGTCATATTCCTCTGGTATGACGGTTCCGAAAAAACCCAACTCCGCCATTGGCAGTATGGCTTCCTTGTATGGGAAGTGGTGATCTTTGTCCCACTCATCGGCATTTTTGGCAATTTTTTTGGCGGCAAATTCTCGAACCGCCTTGCGAAGCATTTCCAGTTCTTTTGAGAGACCAAATTGCATGTTTTCCCCTCCTTGCAACGTCATAGATGCTCAGATCGTCATGGTTTAGAAAAGTAGCTAACATATAGCTACGTTGCCGAAGCCCTGTCAAGATAATTGCAAACCAGGAGGCTGATACCGGAAGGAAGCCGATGGTGCAACAAAAAGAAGCTCGAAACGGCTTATGTAGAGTGATTTCGTCAACATACCGAGATGCTCACGGCAAAGGGTTTATCAAGAATTCGCTGCCGGCTGGGCTAGGTCTTTCGGGGTGTACAGTTTTTGAAGCAGAACAGCGGTGACAAAAGCCGCAAATCCGGCGGCATCGGTCCAGAATTCGGGCCAGAACAGTCCGGCGGCTGCCAGCAAAAACAGGCCGGTTTCCAGCCACGTCGCCTTCCGGGTGAAGTAACGCTCGATACAGGATGCAAAGGCCACCAGTCCTAAAGTTGTGGCGGCCATGGTCAGCGCCACGTTCCAATGCATGAGCTCATATGTTTTGCCCATGCCCAGCAGCGGTCGATACGCCATGACGATCGGAATGATGTACAGCCCTTTTGCCAGTTTCCATGATGTAAAGGCGGTCTGCATGGGATTGGCGCCGGCCACCCCCGCACCGGCAAAACTGGCCAGACTGACCGGAGGGGTCACATTGGCGTCCTGGGAATACCAGAAGACGATCATGTGCGACACCAACAGGGGGACGCCCATGTCCAGCAGCGCCGGACCGGCCAGAGTGGCCAGGACGATATAGCTGGCTGTTACCGGAAGCCCCATGCCCAGCACCAGGGAGGCCGCCCCAATAAGAAGAATGGCCAGCGCTTTTATCCCGAAGCTGAGATCCAGCACAAGGCTGGAAAACTTCAGCCCCATGCCGGTCAGTGTGACCATGCCGACGATGATCCCCGCAGCTGCACAGGCAACGGATACCATCACGGCGTTAAGGGCGCCCTTTTCCAGGGCTCTCAGGATCATGCGTCCTTCTTTGGCGGCAAACTGGCTGAGGCTGAGCCGCTCCTCGTCGTTCTGTTGCCCCGGCTTTTGTGTGATCACCCAACCGGCGGTGTTGGCTAAGAGACTCGCCGCCGCCGTGCTCACGACTGCCACAAAGCCGGCCATCATCGGAGAATAGTTATTGACGAGAACATAAATGAGAATGACTACGGGAATAATGAAATGCAGGCCGTTCTTGATGACAGTCCACGCCCGGGGGAGAGTCTCTTTCGGCTGGCCCATGAGACCGTGCTTTTGCGCTTCGTAGTGCACAAACATGAGCACCGTCAGGTAGTACATGATGGCCGGTATCAAGGCGACTTTGATGATAGTCAGGTAGCTGGTGTTGGTAAATTCCGCCATCAGAAAAGCCCCGGCACCCATGATGGGCGGCATGAGCTGGCCGCCGGTGGAGGCCGCCGCTTCGATGGCCCCTGCCACATGTGGGCGATAGCCGACTTTTTTCATCATGGGGATGGTAAACGAACCGGTTGCGACAACATTGCCGACTGCTGATCCGGATACGGATCCCATAAACCCGGATGCGACCACGGAGGTCTTGGCCGGGCCCCCGGAGAATCGTCCGGTGAGTGCATATGCCAGGTCGATGAAAAAATTGCCCCCGCCGGTGGTTTCCAGAAATGCGCCAAACAAAACGAATACATAGACGAATGTGGCGGCCACGCCGATGGGGAGACCGAAAATGCCTTCCGTCGTCAACCAGAGCGTGGTGGTGATCCGCTCGATGCTGTAGCCCTTGTGGATAATCAATTCCGGCATGTAAGGGCCGAATATGGCATACAGAATGGCAACGATACAGATGCCGGTCATAATGACGCCGATGACTCGACGGCAGGCTTCCAAGACCAGAAGGGTTCCGATAATGCTGATCACACGATCGCTGGTCAGCCAATCTCCCTGGCGCTCGAAAATTGCCGAGAGGTTTGCGATGATATAATACGTGCTGTAAATGGCCGCCAGGACCAGCACCCAGTCGAGCACCGTCCAGAAATTTAAACGATCTTTACGAACGTTTTTAAACGCCGGCCGGGTCAGGAAAGTAATCGTCAGAATGGCACCCAGATGAATGGAGCGTTGAACCAGCGCGGTCAGGGCCGTAATTCCCGCCGTATACAGCTGATACAGGCTCAGGCTGATGGCAACAACCGTCACAATGGCAGTTATTGTCTTGACGAGCATGTCGTTTGACGGTGGTGACTGGGGTGATGGATCAGTTTTCACGCGGGATCCTTTTCAGGTGTTGCCGGGTGGGGGAACCACCCCCGCCAAAATTTGTAAAGCAAACTAACCGCTCTGCCTGTAAATCGGACGGCTTTATGGGGAGCGATTTCGGACAGATTCGTACGGGAGTCCCGCCAGAGAATCGTATGATCGACCCCCGGACTTCCGATCCTGAGAATAAAATCTCCCGTCGGCATGTGCATGTCTTCGATGGCCTCATAGGGGCCTCTGCGGACCATCCGCCCGACCCCCGGCATTTTTCCCATACCGGCGCCGTATTTCAGGTACCGCTCTTCTTCGATATAGATACGCCCGTCCCTGTCCAGGCTGTGCTCCTCCCAGATCGGGGCATTCTCCACCGAATGGTAATAATGCAGCGTGAACCGTTCTCCCGGTTTCAGGGGCAGCACCAGCATCGGTACTTCCCCTTTTACCGGTGTTATTCGAAGCTCCAGACCGCCCGGAGTTGTCGCCAGAACAAGGAAGCAGAAAGCAACCAGGCCGGCGACCGGCAACAGAACGATCCGGACCGGCCTGGGTAGTGCCATCCGCATAAATGCCTCTGGGGCGTCAGGGTTTTAACTTCATCGGGACCGATATGCCGCGTTCCTCAAGATACTTAAGCGTACCCGGATGGAGCGGAATCGGTGAATACTTCACTGCATTTTCAGGGGTTGTGTAAGACGCCGACGGGTGTATTTTCAGCAGGTAGTCCTGGTTCTCGTAAAGTGCCTTGACCAGATTGTATACCATTCCCGTATCCAGGGATTTCTGGCAGATCATCACATTCCACACTCCGATGGTCGGGACCGCCTGGTCAACCCCCCGGTACACGCCTCCCGCCAGATCCACAGACGAATAGGTTTGATTCGCCGCCAGGATCTTTTTTGCCTGGGCCGAGGTGAAGCCGATGATGTGAATATCGTGGGTCGTGGCCAGATCCAGGATGGAACTGGTCCCCGGCCCGACCGACCAGATGCCGACTTCGATCGTCCCATCTCTCAGGGCATTGGCGCTTTCGGTAAACGACAGACGTCTGTCCTTGAACGAATCCAAGGGAATGCCAAGGGCCTTTAAGACGGTTTCGGCCATAAAATTCGTTCCACTGCCGGGGCTGCCGGTGCTGATGCTCCGCCCTTTGACCTGTTCGATGTTGGTGATCCCACTTTTCTTCAGGGTGACTACCTGGAGCAGGTTGGGATACATGATGGCCATGGCCAGGATATTGTGTTTTTTCCCTTTGAATTTGGAGAGTCCGTTAAATCCGGCTTTGGCCACGTCGCCCATGACCTCGCCAATAACGGTTTCCCCCTTGTGGGCCAGCTTCACATTTTCAACACTGGCTCCGGTCACCTCTGCAACGGCCTTCACCCCTTTAACATATTTTGACCAGATTTCGGCGACGCCGCCGCCATAGGGATAATAGATGCCGCCGGTTCCGCCGGTCCCAATGGAGACAAAGGTGGTCCTGGCCTCGGCCGGTCCAACACCGGGGCCGATCAACAGCAGCAAGAGGGCGAAGATGCCCATACAAGCAATCAATTTCCTTGAAAATCTCATCGTGGATCCTCCTTTATACGTCACTGTCGTCACAGGTTCAGTCAACGGGATGCACCATTACGTCTACGTTGTTGGACATGGTTTCGGTCTTGATGAAGGGAATTTTTATTTTTGCCGTTTTTCCGGGAGCCACTACCGGCGGTTTCCCTTTCCGGGGCACCAGGTGACCGGCGGCTTTATCCATGTCGTTCAGGAATATTTTAACCCGGTAACGTAATGGGGTGTCGGTCGTGTTTTTCAGTTCGAGTTTGAAAATCAGGGCCTTGTCGACGCCGTGCTTTCCCAGGCTGCAGGAGAAGTTGACGATGTCGACTTTTTCCGTAACGTCCCATTTAATTTTATCGGCATCACAGTCGACCGCCTTCACATTGGCCGGCGGACTCGTGGCGCAGCCGAAAAAGAGAAGTGCGGTCAGCAGGACCGGCACAGACAGGGACAGCCTTTTGCACCATTTCATGACTTCCTCCTTTGCTTGCGGTTTTCGCCTTGCCGGCACTGAACGGTCGTGTGCGGCCGAAGATTCTATCTTTTGCAGTCGTAAATACGGGGCAGGAATCAAACTGGATTTATGAGGAAGAAATATAGGTGTTATATCAAAATGTTGTCAAGGACTTTGATTCTGTTTCAACATGATATTCGGCTTGACAACCTTTCGAGGTCGGGGCAAATTTGAAACTCCGTATTCCAACGCCAAAAAACCAAGGTAAACCCGCCCATGGATACGCGTACAGAAAAGGTCATGACCCTCGAGGCCGCAATCAGTGAATTTGTCTGCAATGGCGCACACCTGTCTATCGGTGGCTTTACGGTTAATCGGAACCCCATGGCCGCAGTCTACGAGATCATTCGCCAGGGATTCCGAAATCTGCATCTGTATGCCCATTCCAACGGACAGGGGGTGGACGAACTCATCGGCGGCGGTTGTGTCGCCGATCTTGAAATCGCCTATGGCGGGAGCGGCCGCTTTGCGCCGACCTGCATCCGGTTTCGCAAAGCGGTGGAAAATGGCCAAGTCCGGGTTGAAGATTACTCCAATTATCAGATGACGTTGCGATTTCTGGCAGGCGCCATGGGGGTGCCGTTTCTCCCGACGCGTTCCGGTCTTGGCTCCGACATTGTCCATCGATGGGGGTTTTCAACAGCTGATCGAGAAACAAATGACCGGATTCCGGACAGCAAGCTTTGCATTATCGACAATCCTTTCGGAGATTGGGGGGATGCTCACAAAGTGGTATTGGTCCCGGCCATCAATCCGGATGTCACCATCATTCACGTGCAGAAAGCGGATCCTGCAGGCACCGCTCGCATTGAAGGATTGACCTTTGCCGATGTGGAGCAGGCAAAAGCAGCGAAGCACGTGATTTTGACATGCGAGGAACTCGTGCCCACCGATGAGTTAAGGGAAAATCCAGACCTGAACCGGCTCCCTTTTTTTTGCGTGGACGCCGTTGTGCATGTCCCGTTCGGTGCTTACCCGACGGCCTGTTACCGATACTATGATTACGATCCTGTTTATCTGAATGACTATCGCAAGATGGCCCTGGACGATGCCCTGCATGAAGCTTATCTGTCACGATATATCCACGGGGTGGCTGATCATCAGAGTTTTTTGCGGCTTCAGGGAAAGGAGCGGCTGGAAAAGATACGGGCGGATGAACGGACGGGATATGCGGTCGGATTAGACAGAAGATGATTGAGGCCGTTGCCGTTAGCGCCTAATGCATTGTTGACCGGGAACGCTTGATGGTTATGGCCTTAAATAACAAATAACAAATAACAAATAACAAATAACAAACCCGCCTGTGCTTCCTTCGGAACTTCAGCGGGCACGTACCAGATACCAACCCGTCGTCGCCTGAGGCTATGGCGGGCAAGAATCCAGAATCCAGAATCCAAAATCTAAAATGTGACATGAGCGACTATACCTTACGAGAAATGATGACGGTGGCGGCCGCGCGACAGATCCGAGACGGTGATATTGTCTTCTGCGGAACCGGCATATCCATGCTGGCGGCCATGGCGGCAAAACACATCAGCGCACCGGACAGTGTGATTTTTTTTGAAACCGGTGCGGTCGATTCGAAACTCGAAGAGGTTCCCATGGCGGTCGGCGATCCTCGGGTCATGTTCTGGACATCCGTCAACGGAAGCCTCGCCGATTCTTTTGCCTTTATGCAGAATCCTCATACCGGCCGGCGCGTGGTCGGCATCATGGGGGCGGCACAGATCGATAGATACGGAAATCTGAATTCAACCGTCATCGGCGATTACGCCTCGCCCAAGGTCCGTTTTTCGGGAAGCGGCGGGGCATGCGACGTGGCTTCGTTCGTGGACCGGACGATCATTTTCATGCAGCATGAAAAGCGTAAGTTCGTGCCGGAAGTCGACTATCTGACCAGCCCGGGATGGCTGGATGGACCGGCTGGCCGGAAGTCTGCTGGCCTGCGCCCGGGGGGACCGAAAACGGTTATTACGAATATGGCTATTATGGGGTTTGATGAAACAACCCGTGAGATGGTACTCAACGGCTTTTATCCTGGAATCACCCCTGAGCAGATACTGGATAAAACGGGGTTTCCCGTTGATATATCCGGTGCCCGGGAGGTGTCTCCGCCTTCTGTAGAAGAACTTCGGATACTACGGGAGGTTTGTGACCCGGATCGGCTCATACTCGGGTAGAAGTGGTTTCATCCCACTCTCTCTCGCCCAATATCTTTGTTTGCCATTGGGGTTCAATCCTCGAAATATTACATATATTCCTCCGGTTGAACCCCGCTGGCAGCCTCGATCTTGAACGAGATTGAACGCGCTGAAACCACTTCTACTCATGTATGACGGGTGAGACGATAGACTGAGTTTAATAAAGAGCTGAGGATATCAATGCTATCAGGGAATGCAGGATGCGCATCATAATGGCCAGGCGCTGGATCATCTTTTTCATCACGTGCCTGCTATTTGTTCTTTCCCAGTTTTATAGATCATCGGTGGCGGTGATATCGCCGAACCTGATCGATGATCTGGCATTGGACACCAAAGCGTTAAGTCTCATATCAGCCGCATTTTTCTACGCGTTCGCGGTCATGCAGATCCCCATTGGACTTTACCTTGATAGTATCGGACCACGGATCACCATGACGGTTCTGACTCTGGTTGCGGTGGCGGGATCTCTGGTGTTCGCATTAGGTCAGTCGGCCACCTCGCTGGTCATCGGCAGAGCGCTGCTCGGCATTGGCATGTCATGCAATCTGATGGGTACCCTGAAACTGATTACCCTATGGTTTGGGCCCCTCCGTTTTGCGACCCTGGCTGCGTTTGTTGTTTCCATCGGAACGGCTGGCAATATTGGCGCCTCTACTCCACTGGTGATGATGGTGCAGGCCATCGGATGGCGGATGGCATTTGTCGTTTTCGCAGGAATCAATCTGGCACTGGCCGTCATATTTTTCGCGGTTGTGCGTGATCGGCCGGAACAGCCAGGGGATTGGGTGGTTCCCGAAGAGGTGCCGACGGATTTAGGCGAAACCCTGAAGAGCGTCCGCGCCCTGTTTGCCGAGCGGGATTACTGGATCATATCTTTCGGAACATTCTGTCGTTACGGTATTTTTGCGGCGGTCCAGGCGCTTTGGGCAGGCCCGTATTTGATGCAGGTACTGGGAATTTCCCCGGTCATGACGGGAAATCTTCTCTTCCTCATGAGTATCGGATTAATCATAGGAAGCCCTGTGTGTGGCTGGCTCTCGGATGCCAGAATCCGATCCCGGAAGGTGGTGATCATCAGCGGCCTAATTGGAATGATCATCATTCTTCTCATACTGGCCTTTCTCCCCATTGGGATCGGATTCGCTTTTCTGGCTATGCTGTTTTTCACGTTCGGGTTTACCAGCAGTGCCGGGCAGATCATGTACGCCCATATAAAAGAACGGATGCCCATTGAGAGGGCCGGAACGGCCATGACCGGGATCAATTTTTTTACCATGGGGGGCGTGGCGGTTTTCCTTCAGGGACTGGGCAACCTGATGCAGTACCTGTATCCGGAAGCTTCATTAGGCCCCGCTGCATTTAAAGGATCATTTCTGTTCTGCGCCTCATGTCTGGTGGTAACGGTGGCCCTTTATATATTTACGGTGGAAACACTGGGGAGGCGGGCCAGACAAACTCATGACTGATCCGGCGCCCCTCGTCACCTCGAAGCGCTTTCTCTGATCATCTCCAAAAAAAGGATAGTGTATGCGACTTGCAACCATCGTACACAATGGCGAAGAGAAACTTAGCCTTCGGATCAACGACGGCTATGTCCTGATGGAACAGCTGAATCGCGCATTCGGCATGGATTGGCCGGTAGATATGCTTATGTTGCTTCGCAGTGGTCGACTGGACGAGCTGAATGCGTGGTTCCGTGACAACGGAAAACAACAGGTCCTCTCAAAAGGGATAGACCTTGTTTCAGAAGAAAGTGCGCGGTGTTTACCGTTATACCGTTCCCCGGGAAAGATCTGGGGGATCGGGCTGAATTATGTCGCCCACGCGGAGGATTTGTCGGCCAAGGCGCCAACCGGTATCCCAGGCAGTTTCATGAAACCGGCCACTGCGATTATCGGTCCCGGAGACACAATTCGAGTCCCCAAACAGTCTCATGAAACCACTGCGGAAGCCGAACTGGGAGTCGTCATCGGTAAGACCTGCAAGGATGTCCCTCAGGATAACTGGATAGATGTCATCGCCGGATTCACGACCATCATTGACATGACTGCCGTGGACATACTGCAGAAGAATACCCGGTATCTGACACTTTCAAAAAGCTTTGACACTTTTTTCAGCTTTGGACCGGAGCTTTTGACTCCGGACGAGGTGGATGATGTGATGACTTTGAAAGTCGCCACCTGGATTAATGAAAGAAAGCATGCCGAAAACACCGTGTCGAACATGACGTTCCCGCCGGACTTTCTGGTTTCTTTTCATTCCGAAGTGATGACCATGAAGCCGGGGGACATTATTTCTACCGGCACACCGGGAGGGGTTCAGATCCATCAGGGGGATGTGGTCGAATGTCGCATCCAAGGCTTCAAAACACTGATCAATCCTGTTGAAGACGATAAGCAAGGAGAATTGCCATGATCGCCTATTATGTGCATGATGAAAAGAAAAAGGATGATCTTATCGTGATCCCGGATATGGGATGCGCCATAACCGTGACCCCTAATGCCTTCGAAGAGTTTATCAGTGTGAACCCGGTGTTTGCGAAATGGTCCGGGGATTCCTGCGGTATGGTCGAGCCGGAAAATTTCGGTACGGTGGTGGCCACACGGGAAGAGGGTGGAGATGTCTGTATACTAAAGGAAGAGATATGGCGTGAACGCATGGCACATTATACTTCGTAAAATTTAATAGCCGCAGACTTACGCAGACGAACACAGACCATTGCGCCGAGCGACATGCTCGGCGCAAAGATGTCATCGCTTCGCGAAAGAGAGTTAGCTCGCAGTGGAACTCAACGACATAACCTATGAGGCAAGGGGAGCAATTTTCGAAGTCAATCGAGTGCTGGGGGCTGGTTTTCTTGAAAAAGTGTATGAGAGTATTGGATTTGCCCGAAGGGCATCGAACATAATATCCGGCCGCGTCGGCCGGATTTTGTCTGCGTCCGTCGAGCGAGTCACGCCATGGCGGGATGAGCGGGCGGCCAATTTTCTATTTATAAATTAGGAGGAGTTCCATGAGGCCAAGGCGATCCATACTTTCCGTGCCGGGGCACATTGAAAAAATGCATCACAAGGCAGCCGCCAGTTCCGCCGATGTTCTGATGCTGGATCTGGAAGACAGCGTGCCGGTGGATGTGAAAGAGAGCGCCCGCCGCCAGGTAATCGACTCTCTGCAATCAATGGAATGGCAGGGAAAGACGATTTCTTTTCGGATGAATGCACTGGATACCCCCTTCGGATATCGCGATTTGCTCGAAGTGGCTGAAGCTGCCGGTGATCTGCTGGATAGCGTTGTAGTGCCCAAGGTGAATCATCCGGGGGATATCCACTTTGTGAGCCGGATGCTGGACGGTATTGAAATGGTCCGGACCACAACCCGGCCAATGTCTATAGAAGCATCCATCGAAACTGCGGCCGGTATGGAGCGGGTAGCGGATATCGCAAGATCGAGCCATCGCCTTTGCTCTCTGATTTTCGGTATTGCCGATTACCAGGCATCCATCGGAGCACGCTTGGTGTCAATTTCAGGACATGGGGAGAATGAAGAAGACATTTATCCGGGGCATCGTTGGAATTTTGCCATGAGCCGTATGGTCATGGCGGCAAAAGCGGGTGATCTTCTGGCTATAGATGCGCCCTACGGAAATTTCAGGGATCCTGAAGGCTTGAGACGGGCAACCGCAATGAGCTGTGCCCTGGGGTTCGACGGAAAATGGGCCATCCATCCGGCACAGATCGATATTATCAATGACATGTTTTCACCCTCGGAAGAAGACATAGAGCGGGCGGGCCGGATTATTGAAGCTGCTCGAGAAGCAGAGAAAAAAGGGCAGGGCGCCGTTGCCGTGGACGGCCGTATGGTGGACCAGGCCACGGTCCGCCTGGCCCGCCAGGTGTGGGAGCAAGCGGTACATCTAAAGCTGCGCGAGCCATAGGTTGAAGTTGTCTATCCATATATTGTGGTCTGCCGAAAATGCCCCAACGTGCGTATAAGGGGATGCTATACGTAATAAAGTCTGATTTTTCTATTGATTAAAGCAGTTTGCCTGCCACTTTCCTGTTTCATTTTCACCGATTGTCAAGCTCAATTTGGACTGACGCCATTGGGTGCGCAAAGATGGTCGTAGTGCTCGTTTGGGGTGTCTTAAAGATATCACAAGATTTCAGCGAGAGTTTAAAGTTGCTGCCCTTAGCAGATAGCAATACCTCAGCCTTGATACCTGGCAAGGATGCTATCACAAAGTTTTTAAGGGTACTGATATTTCCAATATTGTTGAAGATATCAACTTTTTAACTAATGCAAATCAAGGGCTATGGGGGGAGACCTGCCGCTAAGAGCAAATCGCGCAGGTGGGATATCTGCTCCCTGTCTTGATAGGTTTCTTTTTGGAAAAACTCTGAAACTGTAAGTGTGGGATAAATCAGTAACGCCTTAGAGACGGCATACCTGGCACCTGCTTGATCACCCATTGACATCCTGCATGCTGCCTCATAGCATCGAGACCTGAAGGACTGAAACGGCATTGCCCCCAAAGCCGATAGTGCTTCTTCAAAACGTCGTAGTGAAAACAGTGCTACGCCTCGTTCTTCTATGCACCAAACTGGCAAGAACGGGTCTTGCAAAACCGCTTCTTCAACCAGTTCCAGTGCCCGGGTGGGGTTGCCTTTGAAAGTGTAAAAAGCAGCTGAACGGGCTTTGATGTAGGCATCGCTGGGATTTAGCTCCATTGCCCGGCGATGATGATATTCGGCGGCTTCGAAGTTACCGGATAGCCTTTGACAGGTTCCCATTATACGATGGGTTTCGGCCTCGTTTTCATCGAGTTCGACTGCCTTTTGAATGTATTTCATGTTCTCGTCGAGATCAAAGTCGGGTAACCAGCCAGCGGCACAAACACGCCAAGCATAAGCAAGGCTATTGTTAGGGTCCGCGGCAATAGCACGATCAAACCACTTGATGGCCTTTCGTGGATTGTCGAGGGTCACGCCACCCAGTCGATAGTACTCGAGCCCCCGAAGTAGGTAATCGTATGCCGTCATGTCTTCAGGTCTTTTCCGGCGAGCTTCCGCCATATCCGAGGCTTCCACTCGACCGACGATGGTTCCGACTATACGGCTGACAAGTTCGTCCAATATCTTGAAGAGATCATCAAAAGGACTATCAAAGCGTTCAGCCCACAGATGCTCTCCACTTTGAACGTTTATGAGGCGCACGGAGATCCGCACTTGATTCCCAAGGCGTCGGACTTGCCCTTCGAGAATGTGTTTAACACCCAACTCGCGGCCAACCTGGCTCGGATCGATATCTTGTGTTCCATAGGCAGAGCTTGCACTGCGTGAGCTAACAAATAATTTCTTGAATCGTGCCAATTCCACAATGATATCGTCTGTGAGTCCATCAGCGAAGTATTGCTGATTTTCATCGCCGCCACTGACTTCGAACGGCAGGACCGCAATAGAGGCTTCACGAATGCCTGCCGCGTTCGCATGTCTTTTTGATGGGCTGCTGCTGATGAATCGATGGGCCGTTGTGACGCCAATCACTTTGTAAAGGCGAATTTGCTCAGAAATGTTTTTCAGGCTGTGCAGGCCTAAATCCTCAAACCTATAGGCTGACTGACTTTTTACCTGCTCGAATATCGATTGACTGACAAACACGCTATTAGATTCTACAGCCTCCTGGATACGAGCAGCAATATTGACACCGTTACCATAGATTCGATCTCCCTCCTCAAACACATCTCCAACATTGACTCCAATGCGAAAATGCATTTTTCGCTCCTCGGACAACTCGGCGTTTCGCTCAGAAAGTTCCCGTTGTATTTCCACTGCGCCCGTGACTGCATGCACCGCACTGGTAAATTCAGCCAGAAGGTTGTCGCCTGGAGCATCCACTACTCGCCCCTGATGTTGTTTAATAAGAGAGGTTATAGCTGATCGATAAGTGGTTAAAGTGCGAATTGTCGATTCCTGATCATCACCCATGAGACGTCCGTAACCTACGACGTCGGCATTGAGAATTGCAGTGAGTTTGCGTTTCAAAGCTCCTGCTGTCATGGAATTACCCTCATTGTTCAGGCTTTAATGCGAAGATGAAGGAAACGGTTCAAAGGATAGCTAAATACTATGATTAAGCATCGTTGCTTTGGAGGTCAAGAACAAGCAAAAGTGGGTTATATACAAAACAAAATTGTGCTTTTAGGGGGGCGAAACTCTGAAGTACTCAGACATCCAAATGTCACTCGAGTTCAGATTGAGATTACCTGTACCTTGGCTATATTTGTGATATGCTCTAAGATTAACCCCAAACTTGACGGAGTTCCGATTAAATATTTCCCAGAGCACAAATCCTCTTGCAATTGTGTTATATTGAGAGGATCAATTTCGGTCAAACCTTGTGATATCAGATGATTTCAGGCGTCAATTTGAACACCACAAGAATAAAGATTTCTTGCCAAAACCCCAAATTCGGAAAAACTGCATGTATGTTTAGGATATCTGAACCATGGATTATGCCAAATAGTGCGCACCCTCCGAAAACGATCCATAGGTGCACATAACAATATAGTTTCCATCTGTTTCAGCCCGATGCGGGCACCACTATATGTAGGGGCATGATAATGGGTCTGTTTCGAAGGAAGTCGTCCGCCTTTTGAGCGATATCTGTCCTAAATATTGATAGTTCCCTGCAGGTAGGTGACGGCACGACCTGAAATGTGAACCCGATCGCCCGCATCCCGGCAAAACAGCTCACCTCCACGGCGAGACACCTGGAACGCGTGGAGTTCTGATTTGCCGAGCCGCCCGGCCCAGAACGGGATCAGGGAGCAGTGCGCCGATCCGGTGACCGGATCCTCCGGGATACCGACCGCGGGTGCAAAGAAGCGGGAAACGAAATCCGACGATTGCCCCTTCGCGGTGACAATGATGCCGGTGGCATCCAGACGTGCGAGGCTTGGAAAGTCAGGATGCAACTGACGAACCTGTTCCTCTGATTCAAGCAGGGCCACATAATCCCTGGCACGGTGAACTTCTAGTGGAGTAACCCCCAGCCCTTTGACCAAATCTTCCGGCGGCGGGCAGGGTGATGGCGGGCGGGAGGGAAAGTCCATGGTC
>Ga0049095_10000118_pt1 | contig 19600 bp, 17 predicted proteins | sample WorMetexBAHAMAS3_FD_55034 | JGI IMG/M metagenome (GOLD analysis project Ga0049095, IMG submission 55034) | Marine gutless worms symbiont microbial communities from Max Planck institute for Marine Microbiology, Germany - Inanidrilus exumae... | ecosystem: Host-associated > Annelida > Digestive... | reverse complement strand
TGATCGGGCCTCCGTTGTGTGGGGACTACAGCCCCATCAGGCCTTCCCTGCAGACCACGGACTAACCTAAAACTTGGTGCGACGCATGGGGGCGGGTCACCGGACCGGGATACCGGCCTCTCAATCACCGACTTTTTCAACAGCCTTGGCCACAACACGACGTTCAGAGGCTAGTAAGAAGCGCCCCAGTCAAGCCCTAAAGCTGTCGCAGATTTTTACAACCTGCGGCTCTTCCCAACACCCGTTAACCATCGTCTTCGGCAGAAAAGGCCGCGTCTCCTTGGTTGGCATGGCAATTGAATAAAAGAGGGTGGCGTTCACCGAAGTCAACAACACCGGGCCTATCAGCAACGCCACCGCCACGCGTTCGTAAAAACAGCAAGGAGCACGCAGACATGAAACCGAGATCTCTTTCAGCGGGGTTAATATTTGGACTTGGGTTCTGCGGCGTGAACACGGGCGCCGATGCGCTTACTATTACCCAGTATACCGACCTGGGCACTTGGCAGGCGGCCGTCGGCATATCCACCGCGATCGAAGACTTTAACGGCGAAGCGGCCGGTATTTTTACCAGCCGGGACTTTGGTGACTTCACCGCAAGCCGAACCGGAACCAGCATCAATATGGCCATCGATACGGGCGGCGGCATGACCAACATCGATGGTACGAACTACCTAGAATTCACCGCCGGTTTCACAACCACGCAGCAAGTGGTCTGGACCTTCGACTTCGGGATCGCGGCACTGGGTTTCGACTGGCGCAACACCGACACTTCTGATGATACCCTCAGGCTTACTGTCGACGGCCAGGAGTTCGTTTTTGGACCGCCGGGTAGCGGCTTCTTCGGCATCACCGCCGACGGTAATTTCACCACCGTGGCGTTTTCGGATACCGCGGGCGGGGGCGGCTTTCTCGGCGCCGGCGGCTTCGACAACATCCGTTATGACGTGCCGGAACCGGCCACGATGGCTCTTCTTGGCCTCGGCCTCGCGGGCCTCGGTTTCGCTCGGCGGCGCAAAGGGGCATAAAGCACGAATCGTTGAAGTCTACGGGTAGCCCCACGTCTTACTCCTGTTGCTCGGGCTTCATGTGCGGCGAAACGGCGGTCCTTCGGGGCCGCCGTTTCAAATTGTGGGATGTCCGGGATGGGTCAAACCACGACGAACGCCTAGTTGAAACAAATGTCTGAGTTGGGTGGCGCACCGGCCATGGCTTGGCATTTGAGAGTCCACGACCTAGTTCGTAATCGCCCTATCTGTGTACGCCGGTAGCCGGACGACCTCGCTCGGTGTGATCACGTTCGACGCCACTTGCCGGAGTGCGGCCGGAGGTGTGTTTGGAAGTGTGGTGTGGGAGTGTGGTTTGGAGGTGTGGTAGGCCCTTGTAAGGCTTTGTTTTTATTGCCAAAAACCGGTTGGCGTCCCCTAGGGGATTCGAACCCCTGTTGCCGCCGTGAGAGGGCGGTGTCCTAGGCCTCTAGACGAAGGGGACTGGGCCGGAGCCCTCATTTACGGCGAAAGCCGGCACCGAATCAAGGTTTCCGCGAACGGTCCGACAGCGACGGGAACTCCGGCTCCTGGCCGGGCTTCTCGCGCACCGCCGGATTGTACTTCAGGCAGTTGGGGACGCAGTCACACTCGAAGGCGATCTTCATCGGCGCGATCCTGCCCTCGTCCTTCAGCTTGAACAGCTTCGGCACCACGCGGTCGCGCAGGCTGACGGGGTCGATGGAATTGACGAAGATGCGGGTGCCGCCCTCGAAACCCGCCGGGTTGCTGATCCGCCACTTGATCAGCACCCGCCACGGCATCCGCACGTCGGCATCCGGCGGTCGATAGTACCATTCCTCGTTGCAGGGAATGGTCGGGCCAGAGGCCGCGTGGCAGGCGTGGATCAGGTCCGACATGGCCCTGAGCTCCTCTCGTCGGTGGTTCCACGGCGAGGTCCTGGGGCTCTTGGAATACACTTCCAGGGTGGGAAAGCGGTGGCCGAAGCCGGCGAAGGCGATGGCGTGATCGTTCTCGGCGAATACCAGGTTGCGATGCGCCGCGTAGTTCACCGCCGCCTCGTTGTAGATGTTGGGGTTGAGCCGCGCCAGCCGCAGTTCGTGCTCGTTCTGCTGGCCGCGCTCGTCGATGGCACATATCTGCTTGTGCAGGTGGTCGAAGGACGCGCCCGCCGGGCGAAGCCAGTTCTGGAACACGCTCACGTAGCGGACGTACCGATTGCTGACAAACAGATCGCGCACCGCGTCGATGGTGAAGCGCATGTATTGATAGTGCTCGTCCGGGGTCAGCGTGCCGGAGGATGCGAGCTTGTTGTCGAACCGTGCGCCTTCGAGGAAGTGCCGCCGAGCGATGATCAGCTCGTGGCCGCCGCCGAAAAAGGCGTCGGCGTCTTCCAGCTTCTCCTCCACCGGTGTGGCGCGGATGGCGTCGTCGGTCATGCCGGCGAAGCGCATCCGCTGCTCGATGACGCCCAGCACGTGGTTGCGGCCGGCATCCGTTGACAGATAGGCCTGCTGGCGGGCCAGCACCGATTCCGGTGGCACGTAGCCGAAATTCTTCTTCCAGTAGTCGAAGGAGACGATCTCGAACAGGTTGGGCACCCGGCGGAATTCGGCTACCGCATCGAACAGGTTCTCGGCCGCCACGTCGCGGATGGTCTGATGGCCGTCGGCCGTTCGCACCAAGCGGGCCTTCTCAGGTGGCGTCTCGGTGTATTTGTGGCTGCAGAAGGCGCAGTAGTCGTCGTGATGGTGCGGTTCCAGCGGCTTGCCGACGATGGGCAGAACGCCGAGCGGCCGGTCCGCTCGCTCGGGCACCGTCCACACCTCAGTGCCGGTGAACGGGTTGACCTGTTTGATGGTGCCATCGGCCATCCAGCTCAGATAGCTGGACTCAGGGATCAGCTCGGGAAACAACGGCCCGCCTCCTCGTTGACGCCACGGGGTCGGCAAACCGGTCGTCGGCGCAACCCGATGCGGACGCCCCGAACCCCGCCCGCATCATAGCGATTCCGGCGAAATTGGGCACGGTTGGTCATCGCCCCGTCCCGTCGTCGCGGTCCGTATTCGGCGCCGTGCCCGCGTAGGGACCCCAATCGGTTGTCCGCAGGCCGATCTCACGGAACTGGCGGCCTTCGGAGTCGACGACGTGTGCGGTGGTATGGACCGCCTGGCCGTCCATCACCGAGGTGATCAGCCACACCAGATCCGGCTCCCACGCCATCTCCAGATCGCGCGCCGACGGCTGGGCCGGCAGCCCGGGATGCGAGTGATAGTGGCCGACGATCCGATCGGGACCCCCCTCTAGGGAACGCATCACGTCAAACCGGACCTGAGGGTCGATTTCGAACCGGTCACCTCGGCCGGGATCAAGATTGCGGCTCGACCGCACATCGGTCACCAACACCGTGGCCGCGGCGGGCGATCGTCCGATCAGCAGGCCGCAGCACTCGTTCGGATACGCGGCCTCGGCGTCGTCGACGATGGTCTTGAAGGCGGCCGGGGGCACCAGGATCACGGCTTGAGGATTAGCGTGCCGAGCAACTGGCCGCTCGTGGCGTCGACGACCAGGACCCGTTCGCACAGGCCCTCAGGGCCGGTGCGCAGATACAGACGGTCCCCGTGGGGTCGCATCTCGACCACCGTGCAGTCCGCGGGCAGCGGGACGGAGATGGTGCCGAAGGGATCGCGGGTCATTGCCGTCGATCGCATTGCGAGGTCGCTCGGCGGCCCGTCCGCGTCCGCACGAACCGCCGATTTCTCATCGTCGTCGGCGACCTGGAAATCCGGATCAGTGATCCGAACGTAGAACCCATAACCGAGAAGGACGAACCCGGCGATGATGAGCATGCCCAGTCCGACGACCAGGCCCTTGAGTGCCTCCATGGGTTCGGTCCAGTCTCCGCGTCGATGGCCGACCTCACTTACACCGTTCCAGTGCCGGCACACAAGGTTGGGACCCGCGTCGACCGACTGCTCGCCGAGGCGCTGCCGATGATCTCGCGGTCCAGAGTCCGGGCGTTGATCGAGAACGGCCGGGTCAGGACCGAAAGCGGTGCCGCAATGGCCGATCCCGCCCGCCGGGCGAGGGCGGGCGACGTTTATCTGGTGGAGGTTCCGCCACCGAAGCCGGCGATCCCCCGACCGCAGCCGATTCCACTTAACGTGGTCTACGAGGATGACGCCCTCGTGGTCATCGACAAGCCCGCCGGTCTGGTGGTCCATCCGGCAGCCGGGAACCCCGACGGAACGCTGGTTAATGCCCTGCTGGCGCACTGCGCAGGGCGGCTCTCCGGGATAGGCGGGGTCGAACGGCCGGGGATCGTCCACCGCCTGGACAAGGACACAAGCGGACTGCTCGTCGTTGCCAAGACCGATGCCGCCCACGCTTCCTTGAGCGCCCAGTTCGCCGAGCACAGTGTCGAGCGGTCGTATCGCGCCGTGGTCTGGGGCGTGCCGCGGCCGCCGGAGGGCTTGGTGGCAGGCGCCATCGGCCGCAGTGCCAGCGATCGCAAGCGTATGGCTGTGGTCGACCGCGGCGGCAAGCCGGCGCGAACGCGGTATCGGGTGGAGCGGCGCCTGGGTGACGTGGGCAGCGTGCTCGAATGCCGTCTCGAGACGGGCCGGACGCATCAGATTCGCGTTCATCTGGCATCTATTGGCCACCCTGTGATGGGCGATCCCGTCTATCAAGGGAGGCGCGGAACAGCCTCTCGGCACGTGGCGGCCCGCCAGGCGGCGACCCGACTCGGCCGCCAGGCATTACACGCAAATGTGATCGGATTTAGTCACCCAATCGACCGCAGACGGTGCCGGTTTGAGAGTGTTATGCCTATAGAAATCAATCAATTAGTATATTTTTTAGAGAGTCTTTAGAAACCTATATACTTGATCTGTTTAGTCGGTTATTGTGGCATTATCGATTGGGACGAAACGGCCTGCGGAACGAACAAACCCGAGGCCATAGAGAAAAATAAGGGTACGAGGAACGACACGAGCGGACGGCTTGAGAGGAACAGCGAGGAACGACCCATGAACGCCTTGACGCCCAATCTTGACATCTCGCCGGAACGGAACCTGTCCCGTTATCTGCAGCAGATCCGCCGGTATCCGATGCTCGGTGCCGAGGAAGAAGCGGCCCTGGCCCGTCGCTGGACTGAGGAAGGTGATGTGGACTCGGCGCACAAGCTGGTCACCAGCCACCTGCGGCTGGTTGCCAAGATTGCCATGGGATACCGCGGCTACGGCCTACCGCTCGGCGAACTGATCTCCGAGGGGAACGTGGGCATGATGCAGGCTGTCCGCCGCTTTGACCCCGAGCGTGGGTTTCGCCTCGCCACCTATGCCATGTGGTGGATCCGCGCCGCCATCCAGGAGTACATCCTGCACTCGTGGTCGTTGGTGAAAACCGGAACCACGGCCGCGCAGAAGAAGCTGTTCTTCAACCTGCGGAAGCTCAAGGGCCAGATGCAGGCCATCGAAGATGGCGATCTGGCGCCTGAGCATGTCACGGCGATCGCCGAACGGCTTAATGTGGCGGAAAGCGACGTCATCCAGATGAACCGCCGTATCTCCAGCCCCGACTCGTCGCTCAACGCACCGCTGCGCGAAGAAGGTGAAGGCGAGTGGCAGGATTGGCTGGTGGACGACGAAGAGGATCAGGAAAGCCGTTTGGCCGAATCCGAGGAGCTGAATCACCGGCGGCGCTTGTTGAGCCGTGCGCTGAAGCTGTTGACCGACCGTGAGCGGTTCATCCTGTCCGAACGCCGGCTCAAGGAGAACCCCACCACGCTTGAGAGCTTGAGCCAACGCTACGGCATCTCCCGCGAGCGGGTTCGACAGATCGAGGTGCGGGCGGTTGAGAAGCTGCAGAAGTCGGTGCGCAACGCGGTGATGGAGCAGCAGCTCGCTTGGTCGTAGGTCGCGAAAACAGGCTTCGCCAAGTTCTGACCGAAGAATAGTGGGCTGGGTGAGCCGAGGTGGGGTTGATCACTGCTGAGGCGACGGAGGCGAGCTACTCCAGCTTGAGCCCGTCACGCTCTGCGATCAGGAGGGGGCCTTAGGCTTCGGCTCCTTGCCGCGGCTGGGCTGCCGGGCGATGTCTTCGCCCCAGTCCCCGATCAGTTTCCGCTGCGTAGCGCGCAGTTGCTCCACGCGTCGCTGGTCCATGACCGTCATCACCGCGGTAACCACGGTTGGCACACAGATGAACAAGACCCAGCCGAAGGCGGCGGCGCCCAGCATCGCCGAGAGCGCGAACACGTTGGTCAACACCTCGTTGGCGGCGTTTAGCGTATGCGGGCCGGTCCACAGGGGCACGAGGAAGGGAAAGACACCGCTCAGATTGGTGCCGGCCACGCAGATCGCCGCCCGCTTCTCCGGCGTTCGATCGACGATGGCCGCGACCAAGGACGGCAGCATGCCCACACAGAACACCACCGTGGTCGGCAGCGACACGATCAGCGCGCAGATTCCGGCAATGACGATCCAGACCGGCGCGGTATTCGACCGGCGCGCCCTTTTCGCTGGCTGACGGGGGCGCGATCCGCGCGGGCGGCTGGCGGTCGCCACCTAAACGCCCCCCGATAACAGGGACAGAACGATGGCGATGAGGGCGATGACCACCGATGTCGTCGCTGCCACGCGCTGCCCCACCCGGCGTTGAACTGGATCAGCCACGGGGTCGTGGGATTCCGTCCGACGGATGTCGGTTTCGGCGGCGGCGAAGGCCGCCCTAGCTGCCTTATACGCTTCGCGATCGGCGCGCCGCTTGTCGGCGTTTTCGACCAGGTCGTAGAGCGCCGGTAGACTGCCGCGCTTAACGACGATTGGGATCTCGCGTTCGATCTCGGAGCGTGTCGCCAGGCTGTGGTAAGTGGCGATGGCCGGCCCCAGATTCTTGCTGATCCACTCCGCGAGTGCCGGGACCGGCTTGTGTTTCAGCCGCCACTGGACCAGGGCTAGGAGGCTCAGGGTACCGAGAGCCATTGCCTCCTTCCGACTGTCGGCCATGGCGGCGAGATGGGCATCGACGTCATACTCGAACCGGGCGGCGATAAAGGCCGCGATATGGCGGTCCATGGGTAAACCCTTGCCGCGCGCCCCCGTGCCGGCCGCCAACTCGGCGATCCGGCCGGCCATCTGGGGTTCGTTCAGGCTGTCGGCCAGCCAGGTCAGAAGGGCCTTGCTGGCAGCCGCTCCCACTGCCTCGTGCGGTTCGCGGAGCATCGCCGTAGCCAACAGCCGCGGATCTTTGTAGGAGCTGTTGGCAAACGGAAAGGGGAACTCGGCCTTCTTGGGCGGCCGCCTCTTGGGTGCCGACGCCGGCTTGCGGGTCTCCAACCATTCCTCGACCTGGGGCAGGGTCCAGCGGTCGTCGGGCTCGTCGGCCACAAGGCCCTGGATGAGATCACTCAGCGCTGGCGGTATCTCGAACCGGGAATCCAGCCACCCCGCCGTACCCTTGGTGATCTTCTCTGCCAAGATCTCTTCGTTCGGCTGGTCGACGTTGGTGAGGCCGTTAACCAGCAGCATGACGGTAACGCCGAGTGCGTACAGGTCGTCGGCCGTGCTGCCGGTTCCCCGTCCCGACGGGTTGGCCATGGCTCGGGGGATGGTCTCCAAGGCGAACGGCTGGTTAAAGCCTGCCGGAGCCATGGCGGCGTCGCCGATGACCACCGTGGTTTGCTCGGCATCGAAGAAGAAGATGTTGTCGGGCCGCACGCCGCGGTGCGGAACGCCACTGACTTCGGCGCCCCGAATGCCCCGAACCAAGGGATCGATGATGCGCCGTGGAACATCGTAGATGCGCATCCGCTTGTCGGTGTCGGCAAAGGCGGCCGCCAGTGTGCCGCCGCGGGGCCGCGGATGGACGGCGATTATCCGGCGGGCGCCGTCGGGTGGCCACGTTACCGGCCCGTAGTTCAAGAGAGGAAGCAGCCCGCTAGCTTTTTGGCCCTTCAGCGAAGCCAAGGCATCGGAGCGCACCGGAACACGGGGATCCGCCACCAGGCCGAACAAATCCGCGTTGCGGTCCAATCGGTCGCGAACGGCATATGCCGGTGTCGACGGCGTGTTGAGGCCGGACAGGGGCGCGTTCGAGTCGACTTCAAGGTGTCCGGCGAGGATTCCGAAACCTTCCGTCGACTGAGATGGCGGTTCCTGGGCGACTGCGGAAGCCGGTTCAGCCATGCGTCCATCGTGCGCTTGGGCCGCCCGCCAGGGGCGGCCACGGAAACCGCAACGCTAGTCGGTTTCCCTTGCCAAAGGCTTAAACGCAAGCCCGGGACCCCAAAGAGTTGTATGGGTCAGTCGACGAACGGGTCGCGAACCAGGATGGTGTCGTCGCGTTCCGGGCTGGTGGAGAGCAGGTGCACCGGCGCGTCGATCAGCTCTTCGATACGTCGGATGTATTTGACGGCCGTGGCCGGCAGATCCACCCAGGATCGGGCGCCGCGGGTGCTGTCCGACCAGCCCTCCATGGTTTCGTAGACCGGTACCGCGTGGGCCTGCCGGGCGGTTGCCGCCGGCAGGTGATCGTAGATCTCACCGTCCACCCGATAGCCGGTGCAGACGTTGATGGTCGGCATCCCGTCGAGGACGTCCAGCTTGGTGAGCGCGATGCCGCGGATCCCGTTGACCTTCACCGCCTGGCGCACCAGCACCGCATCGAACCAGCCGCACCGCCGCGGACGGCCGGTCACGGTGCCGAACTCGTGGCCGCGCTCGCCCAGGCCGCGCCCCACGTCGTCCTCCAGCTCGGTTGGAAACGGTCCCTCGCCGACCCGCGTCGTGTAGGCCTTGGTGATGCCCAGCACATAGTCGAGGGCGTTGGGGCCGAGGCCTGAGCCGGCGGCGGCCTGGCCGGCGACGGTGTTGGAGGAGGTGACGAACGGATAGGTGCCGTGATCGATGTCCAGCATGGTTCCCTGGGCGCCCTCGAACAGGATGCGTTTGCCGGAGCGGCGGGCTTCGTCCAGGGATTTCCAGACCGTGTCAGCGAACGGCAGCAACTTTGGCGCGATCTTGTAAAGGGCGTCGAGCAGCGCGTCACGCTCGACTTCGGGCATATTCAAGCCACGCAGCAGCGCGTTGTGGTGGAACAGCAACGCATCCACCTTGTCGGCGACCAGACGCTTATCGGCGAGGTCGCCCAGCCGCAGCGCCCTTCGCGCCACCTTGTCCTCGTACGCGGGGCCGATGCCGCGGCCGGTGGTGCCGATCCGGGCACGCCCCAGCGCCTGTTCCCGCGCCTTGTCGAGGTTGCGGTGCAGCGGCAGGATCAGCGGCACGTTCTCGGCGATGCGGACGGATTCCGGCGTCACAGTGACACCCTGGCCCGCCAGGGCCTCCACCTCGGCCAAGAATGCCCAAGGGTCCAGCACCACGCCGCCGCCGATGATCGACAGCTTGCCGCCGCGTACGACGCCCGAGGGAAGCAGGCTCAGGCGATAGGTCACGCCATCGATGACCAGTGTGTGCCCGGCGTTGTGACCGCCCTGGAAGCGGACCACCACGTCAGCGCGCTCGGAGAGCCAGTCGACGATCTTCCCTTTGCCCTCGTCGCCCCACTGAGAGCCAATCACCACCACGTTGGCCATCGGTCGCTACGTTTCCTCACTCGCGAGCGGTTGTACGTCATCATCGACGACGATGTGGGTACAACCAAGCCGCCGCGCTTCCGCCGTCGGATCGGCGGCCATCACCAAGCCGGTGACGACGATCCAGCCGTCGGCCCGCAAGCGCGTGGTTTCGGTGCCGGCGGTTCCGCACGGCGCGAACAGCATACGCGGCGGTTTTGGTGGAGGGAACGCCCGCCCGATGGAATCCATGAACAGTGACACCCCCGTCGCCGGTTCGCCACCGGTGCCGTCGGCGGCGCGATAGCGGCCACCGCTGCCCAACTCGCCGCGGACGCCGGAAGCGAACACCGTGAAGGTGATGCCGGTGTGATACTCGAACCCACGGCTTTCCACCGGATCGATGGTCACGGTCAGGTCCGGTGCCTCGGCGCGGATCCGGTCGAAGACCGCTTTCAGCACCGCGCGTTCGGCCGCCGCTGCGTCGGGCAGCCTGAGCCCGTCGAGCCGCGACAGCGCCGCTTCCGCCGGACCGGAGGCCGACACCAGGTCGGTCAACGTCGATGCCGTAGTCTCGCCCACCGCCGGTCCCATGGCGCGGACGGCGGCTGTGTCCTTGCGGTCGAGGGCAGCACGCAACTCGGCGGCGGCTTCGGGATCGTGAGAACCGTCGCCCAGCAATGCCGGGACCAGCGTCGGCACGCCCAAATCGACGCTCAGGCCGGTTACCCCCAGGTCGCGGAGCGCCGTCACCGCCATCAGGATCACCTCGGCGTCGGCGCCGGGCGTCGGCGCGCCGATGATTTCCGCTCCCACCTGTGTGAACTGGCGTTCCGGCCGAAGTTGCGAGCCGCGCACCCGCACCACCTGGCCGGCGTAGGCCAGTCGTAATGGCCGGGGCGCGCGCGATAACCGGCTGGCGGCGACGCGGGCCACCTGCATGGTCATGTCCGGCCGTACCGCTAGCATCCGCTGCGACACTGGGTCCATCAGCCGGAACGCCTGATCAGCCAGCGCCGCACCGCTGCCGGCCAGCAGGCTGTCCTCGAACTCCAGCAGCGGCGGCTTGACGCGCTGATAGCCAAACGCCGCCATGGACTCCAACAGGCGCTCGACGGCGGCGGCCTCGAACGCCGCATCGGGCGGCAGCAGATCGCGAAGCCCGGCGGGCAGGAGGGCTTTTTCAGGTCGTTCGATCATGGTCGTGCAGCGGGCAGGATCCGAGGCGACGGTCTTCAGCGGATCTCGAACGGTTTCTGGCGGATGGTCTGGCCGAGGGCGTTGACCAGCACCGGCACCATCGCCTGACCCAGTTCTCTGGCGTCCCGTTGCCCCACCTCGGCGATAGTCCAAGCCTGCCACAGGCGGGTGCCGGTGGACTTGTCGTCGAGATTAACCTCCAGCCGGAACCGGCTGGGTGTGACCACCGCAGTGCCGCGGCGCCCCTCGTTGAGCACGCCGCCGCGCTGAGTGTCGAAGATGTTCACCATGCCCCGTGCCTCATCACCCGACGCGCCGCCGCCGCGGAGCTGGATGTCCACCAACGCGCGCTGCTCCGGGTCGGTCCACGATCCCACTTGGTCGCGGGTCTCGAAGATCAGTTGTAGCGGCGCTGGCTCGTCGGTCACGGTATAGCCGCGAGACCGCAGGGCGGTCTCGAACGCCTGCTTGAGCAGCAGGTTGTCGTCGGAATCATCGCGCGGCACCACGCGGACAACCCCGCCGGGCACGGCATGGAACGCCACCACGTTGAGCAGCCCCTTGTCGACGTCCTGCGCCGCCGCGGACTGGGTTAGGCCGGCGAAGACCGGCGTCAGCACCAACACCGCGATCCAGCGCGCGAACCGCGTCCTCGCGTTCCCCATGCAACGTGCTCCTGCTCTCGATGGTGGCGGTGGGTCGGAACCTTGGCGGGATCATCGGGTGGCGCCCCGCCCGAGTCAACGACCTCGCCGATTTTCACTGTCTCTTCAGGGTTTCTCAGCAGCCTGTCGGTTGACAGCCGGACCACGACGGGATTACCCGTCGGCGCACAATGGGGAACCTCTGCTCGCCAATGATCAGGAACAGCCGGTGAAAGCCAGGGGAGTCGTCGCCGCCGGGCATGAAGCAACGGTTGGTGCCGCGACGACCGTGCTGGAAGAGGGCGGCAACGCCTTCGACGCGGCGTTGGCTGCCATGTGCGCCGCATGCGTGGCTGAGCCGGCGCTGGCGTCGTTGGGCGGCGGCGGCTTCCTGATGGCCCGCGTCGCCACGGGCGCCATGGCCGGGAAGACGCTGGTCTACGACTTCTTTCCCCAATCACCGAAGCAGCGGCCGCCAGCCGAGGATCTGGACTTCTTTCCGGTGATGGCCGATTTCGGTACGGCCCAGCAGGAGTTCCACATCGGCATGGGGTCGATCGCCACGCCGGGGGTGGTGCGCGGTCTGTTCGAGGCCCACGCGGATCTCGGGGCGATACCGATCCGGCAGGTGGTGGAACCGGCGGTGTCACTGGCCCGTGAGGGGCTGCAGGTGAACGCAGTCCAGGGATACATCGTCTCGGTCATCGCCGGCATCCTGATGAGCAGTCCGGCATCACGGGCGCTGTTCGCCAATCCCGAGCGGCCGGACGAGATCGTCGGTGCCGGCCAATGGCTGCGCTTACCGGCGTTTGCCGACGCGCTGGAGATCCTCGCCATCGAAGGCACGGACCTGTTCCATCGCGGCGAAATGGGCCGGGCGGTGATTACCGACTGCGCGGCGCGTGGCGGCTGCCTGACCGCTGCCGACCTGGAAGACTACCGCGTCGAACGACGGCGGCCGCTGACGGTGGATGCCTTCGGCAGCCGTCTGTCCATGAACCCGCCGCCGTCGTCGGGCGGCCTTCTCATCGCCTTCGCGTTGGAAGTGCTGCGCGATGCCGTCACCGACGGCGAGGCGCCGGGATCAACGGCCCATATGCTGCGGCTGGTTCGGACCATGGCGGCCACCAACCGCGCCCGCGTGGACAGCCGCCTGCACGAGTCGTCGGCCGAGACCGCCGCCGGAACCCTACTGGCACCGGCGTTCGTCGCCGCCTACCGGGACGGCGTCGCCGGACATCCGGTGTCCACCCGCGGCACCACCCACCTGAGCGTCCTGGACGCCGCCGGCAATGCCGCCGCTCTCACCATCACCAACGGCGAGGGATCGGGTTACGTGGTCCCCGGAACCGGGATCATGCTCAACAACATGCTGGGTGAGGAGGACCTGCATCCCCACGGCTTCCACCGCTGGCGCACCGACACCCGGATCAGCTCAATGATGGCGCCGACGGTGGCGGTGGACCGGGACGGCACCATCACGGTTCTCGGTTCCGGCGGCTCAAACCGGATCCGCACGGCGATCCTGCAGGTGCTGAGTCATCTGCTGGCACACGGGCTGGCGCCGGAGGACGCGGTGAACCATCCACGCATCCACTTGGAGGACCGGCGGCTCAGCGTCGAGCCCGGTTTCAGCGAAGAGGCGTTGGCGGCACTGGCCGACGAGTTCACCGACATGGTGCGGTGGGAACACCTCAACATGTTCTTCGGTGGCGTCCACCTGGTCCGCGGCCGTCCAGATGCCGGCGTCCTCGAAGGTGCCGGCGACCCGCGGCGCGGCGGCGTCGCCCGCATCGTCTGACCGATCACATACGGCTATCCCAACGGAGGACCCATGACCGCCGACAGAGGCGACCGCTTTATCCTGACGATCACCTGTCCCGATACCATCGGCATCGTCGCCACGGTGTCCGGGTTCCTCGCCGACCAGGACGCCTTCATCAATGAATCCTCCCATTTCGGCGATCCGGCGTCAGAGCGGTTTTTCATGCGCACGGTGTTCACCGCCGGTGCGTACACGCCGCCGATGGACTCATTCGCCCAGAAATTCTCGCGCATCGCCGAACGGTTTCAGATGGTCTGGGGACTGCACGACGCGCATCGCAAGGAACGCATGATGGTGCTGGTGTCGAAGACGGCGCACTGCCTGAACGACTTGCTGTACCGCTATCGCACCGGCGATCTCGGCGTCGAGATCCCGGCCATCGTCTCCAATCATCCGGACCTGGCGCACCTTGCCGAGTGGCACGGCATTCCCTTTCACCACCTGCCGGTTTCGCCGCAAACCAAGATCGAGCAAGAAGCGCAGGTCCTGCGCATGGTGGAGGAGTTGGAAGTGGACCTGGTGGTGCTTGCCCGTTACATGCAGATCCTGTCGCCGCCCACGTGCGACCGGCTGCGCGGCCGCTGCATCAACATCCACCACTCGTTCCTGCCGGGATTCAAAGGCGCGCGGCCGTATCACCAGGCACACGACCGCGGTGTCAAGCTGATCGGCGCCACGGCCCACTACGTGACCACCGATCTCGACGAAGGGCCGATCATCGAACAGGCCGTCGAACGGGTGGACCACACCTACGGACCCGAGGAACTGACCACCGTCGGCCGCGACATCGAGAGCGTGGTCCTGGCCCGCGCCGTCCGCTATCACGTGGAACATCGGGTGTTGCTGAATGGCTCCAAGACGGTGGCACTCCGCTGACCGCACGCCAGCAGCCTGCTCGCAATGGTCCGGCATCGCGGCGCGTCTCGCTCTCGCCGGAGCGACCATTCCAGGGCATTGAAAGCTCATGACTCCTTCCTGCGATAGGCACTAACATACGCGCCGACCGAGCGACGCCCGGTCGCACGGCTTGTCGTACGCCAAGGTAGCGGAACCCGCGTGCAGCGTGCCGATAAGGCGTCGGGCCGGCGCAACGGGAAGTCTGGGAAGGACTCGGGTCGCATGGCCGAAACGACCAAGCCGATGGAAGGCACTGCGGCCGATCCGATGGCCGAAGCCGAGCGCAGCCTGTTGTCGGGCGTCCATCTGTTATGCGATCTCGACCGCGACGAGCGCACGGCCGTCGAACGCATGTGCCGCTACAAGCGGTTCTCCGCGCAAGAGCAGATCATCGACCGCGACAGCATCACCACGGACGTCTTCTTTGTCGTCCGGGGTCGCGTGCGGGTGGTCAACTACTCCGTCGCCGGCCGTGAAATCACCTTCGACGATGTACTCGAAGGTGGCTATTTCGGCGAACTTGCGGCTCTGGATGGTCAGCCGCGGTCGGCCAGTGTGATGGCGCTCGAGGACTCGCTGATCGTTGCGTTGCCGAGGCGTGTGTTCCTCGACGTGCTGGCCCAGTATCCCAAAACTGCCCTGAGGGCGATGATGCGGCTGGCGACCATCGTTCGCCATTCCAACGACCGGATCATGGATCTCAGCACGCTGGCCGCCAACAACAGGGTCCAGGCCGAGGTGCTGCGCCAAGCCCGCGACAACATGGTGGACGAGAACGCGGCCCGCATCGAGCCGATCCCCATCCATTCAGACATCGCCAGCCGCGTCAGCACCACCCGCGAGACCGTGGCTCGGGTGTTGAACGACCTTGCCCGCCGCGGCGTCGTCGAGCGGACCAAGAATGCCTTGCTGCTCAACGACGTGGACTCCCTTCAGGCGATGGTCGACGAAGTCCGCGGCGAGTGACGGAGACCAAGCCCGTCGGCCAGGTTGGACGAGCAAACGGCAAGACGATCCTCGTCGTCGAGGGCGACGACCTCAACCGCACGTTCTTCGTCGATGTCCTGGAGGCCAACGGCTACGCCGCCGTGGCCGAGCGTGACGCCGCACGCGTTCTTGAACTGGCCCGTGAGCGGCGGCCCGACCTGGTGATGCTGGGGGTGCGGTTGGCCGGAACCTCCGGGCTGGAGGCGGCGCGGCTGCTCAAGGCGGACGCTGAGGCGGGCCAGATCCCGATCATCGCTGTCACCGCGCTGGCCTCGCGGCAGGAATCCGAACGCATCGTGGCCAGCGGCTGCGACGGCTATCTGGTGAAGCCGGTGGCCATCGCCAATCTAGTGGCTGCGGTGCGCAGGCACACGGGCGAAACCGTGAACCCGGGGAAGAGTGGCGTCGGCGGCGTCGAAACCCGCCCTACTTGATCTTGGCTTCCTTGAACGGCACGTGCTTACGTGCCACCGGATCGTACTTGCGGAATTCCAGCTTGCCCGTCTGGGTGCGTGGGTTCTTCTTCGCCACGTAGAAGAAGCCGGTGCCGGCGGTGCTCACCAGCTTGATCAGGATCGTGTTCGGCTTCGCCATCGGCTGTTGCTCCGCTTGATCTTGGGCCGCTCAGGGTGGCGGCGCAATCGGTCCGGTGACCGGGGGCGGCACGATACCGCGTCGGCCGACGCTGTCAAGGTCGGTTCAGTGTATCGCCTGGGCTACGTCCCGTCCCGCACGCAACGCCCGTTCGTACAGCGCCCGGTCGGCCAGCAGCCGGCGGGCGACCACAGCTTCCAACGTACCATCGCGTGGTTCGGGCGGACAGGCCGCGTCCACCTGAGCGGCCGCGGACTCGGCAATCAGCTCGTCGGCCGAGGGGTTAGTGCCGTGCTCGCCGCCGCTGGTGCAGATGGTCGGATGGACGCGGCGGCCGTCCAGCACAAGTCCCGACGGCGGCACCAGCCTTGACCAAGTGATCAGGATTTCCCCCGAGTTCGGCAGCGGAACCACGGTTTGGACGGTGCCCTTTCCGTAGGAATCGGTGCCTACCACCACCGCACGCCCCAATTCCTGGAGAGCCGCGGCGACGATTTCCGCCGCCGACGCCGACTTGCCGTCCACCAGGACCACCACCGGCCGGCCGCCTGCCAAGTCGCGGCCGCCGGCCTCGTACGACTGCAGACTGTCCGGGTGCCGGCCATGGGTGGCGACGATGCGTCCGTGATCGAGGAACAAGTCGGCGACCCGTACCGCTTGCAACAGAAGCCCGCCGGGATTGCTCCTGAGATCGATGGCCACGCCCCGAATAGTGGTCCTGGGATCGTGGAGCAGATCCAGTGCCTCGCCGACTTCTGCCGCCGTTCCATGGTTGAAGCCGCGGATGCGGACCTCCAGAACACCATCGGTGACATGGACGCCCACCGTAGGCGGAATGATGTGGACCCGATTGATGGCCAGGGTCAGCAGGCGTTCCGGATCGTCCCGACCGAGGCGCAGGATCACGCGGCTGCCCACCGGGCCACGCAGGCGCTTGCCCACATTGGCCTTGGTCAAACCGTCCACCGGTTGGGCGTTGATGTGCGAGATCCGATCGCCGACGCGCAGGCCGGCCAGATCTGCCGGCGAGCCACGAATGACGTCGACGACCCGTACGCTATCCGAGCCCATGCGGAAGGCGATGCCGACGCCGCCGTACCCTTCGCGGCGCGATCGGTTACGGTTCGCTTCCTCGGCGCTGGCGTAACGGGAAAACGTATCCAGCCTGGCCAATGCTCCGTCGAACACCGCCTCGAACACGCGCTCATCGTTGAACGCCGCCAGCTCCGACGAGGCCTCCCGACCGGCGGCCGAAATCCGCGCCGTCAATGCGGCCCAGGCACGCACATCGCCGTCGGCGGGGATGTCGAAGCGGCGCACTTCCACGTCGCCGGAGCGCAAGGCCACCGACTGGCCGCGGCGGGCGATGGTGATCGCCGGGTCCAGGGCGCCCAGCCCGCGCATCCCTTCGAGGGCCAGGGCGTCGACGGAGATCGGCTCCACGTAGCGTTCGGCGATGCCCACGAAACCCGCTTCGAACACCGTCCGTGCCGCCACATCCACCGCTGGCGTCGGGGTGGTGGCCTCCGGCGGCGTCCCGGCGCATGCCGCCAGGATGAACAGCAGCCCGGCAGCGGCAACCCGCCGCGGGAACGGGTGGAGGGAGACGCTCATGGGATCATCATCGGCGATTTCCCCGGCGCCGTCATCCCCAGGGTTGGGGTGAATAGCAAGGGGGAGATTCAACTTTTTCTCCCGTTTGGCCGAGAACCGAGAACGTTCCCTTTTTCTCTCAACGGCGCTTGCGGGTCGGCGGTTTGGCTCTGGGCTGGCGCTTCTCCGCGGTTCGCCGGCGGGCGGCGCCTTTCGGGGCCGGCTTGCCTCTTCGACGCGCGGCCCCGGCGTCCATGAGTTGCAGGATCATGCCGCCGATGATGGGGTCGGCCTCGGCCAGCAGGACCTCTACGGCGTCGCCGAGGCGAAACGTCGTGCCGCTGTCCCGGCCCACTAGGCTGTGCCGGGCTTCGTCGTGGACGTAGTAATCGTCGGGCAGGGTGCTAATGGGTACCAGCCCGTCGGCACCGGTCTCGTCCAGGGTCACGAACAGGCCGAACCGGGTGACGCCACCGATCCGCCCGGCGAACACCGCGCCCACTCGCTCCGCCAGGTAGGCGGCGGTGAACCGATCCACCGCATCGCGTTCGGCGGTGTCGGCGCGGCGTTCGGTCACCGACAAGTGCTCGCCCACACGGGCCAGGTCCGGTGGTTCGTCGACAAAGCCGTCTTTGCCGAGGTCGTAGGCGCTGATCAGCGCCCGATGCACCACCAGGTCGGAGTATCGCCGGATGGGTGAGGTAAAGTGACAGTAGCGCCTGAGCGCCAGGCCGAAGTGGCCGATGTTGGTGGGGTCGTAGGCGGCCTGAGCCTGGGTGCGCAGCACCAGGTGATGCACTAGATGGGCCTGCGGGGTGCCGGCGGTGCGGCCGAGGATCTGGTTGAAGTGGCCGGCGCGGACCACCTGGGCGCGGGACAGTTTCAGATCCAGCGTGTCGAGGAACTGACGTAGCGCCTCCAGCTTGTCCAGGGACGGTTGGTCGTGGACGCGGTAGAGGGCCGGCACCTTGCGCGCCTCCAGAGCCTCCGCCGCGGCGACGTTGGCGGCGATCATGAACTCCTCGATCAGTCGGTGGCTGTCCCACCGATCGCGCATGGTGATGCGCACCGGCACGCCATCGTCGCCGATCTCCACGCGCCGCTCGGGCAGGTCCAGCTCCAGCACGCCGCGCCCACGGCGGGCCTCGGCGAGAACCGCATAGGCGCCGTACAGCGGCGCGATCACCGTCTCCATCAGCGGCGTCGTGGCGTCGTCGGGGCGTCCGTCGCGGGCAGCCTGAACCTGCTCGTAGGTGAGCCGCGCCGCCGACCGCATGATCCCGCGCACGAACCGGTGTCGGCGAAGATGGCCCTCGCGGTCGATCCACAGGTGCGCCGCCAGGCACGGCCGATCCTCGCCCGGCACCAGCGAGCACCAGCCGTTGGACAGCGCCTCGGGCAGCATGGGCACCACGCGGTCGGGGAAGTAGACGGAGTTGCCCCGCTCAAAGGCGGCGCGGTCCAGGGGATCGCCGGGGCGCACGTACCAGGCCACGTCGGCGATGGCCACCAGCAGGTGCCAGCCCTCGGGGTTGGCCGGATCGGGGTCCGGCTCCGCCCACACCGCGTCGTCGAAATCGCGCGCGTCCGCGCCGTCGATGGTTACCAGCGGCACCGATCGCAGGTCTTCCCGACCGCTGGTGCCGGCGGGGCCGGCGGCCTGCGCCTGGCGCCAGGCGTCATCGGGAAAACGCGTGGGGATGTCGTGGTCGTGGATGGTCATCAGGCTGATGGCCTGCGGGCCGTGGGCATGTCCCAGCCGCTCGATCACCCGCGCCCGGCGCAGCCCCAACCGCCGCCCCGGCGCCACCTCCGCCCACACCAGGTCGCCCAGCCGCGCGCCTTCGTCGTCGCCGGGCCCCACCACCAGCTCCTCCTTGGCGCGACGGTCGACGGGCTTAATCCGCACGCCGTCGTCGCTCCGCTGCAACACGCCCAGCACCCGGGATGGCGCCGCATGCAGGCGACGCATGATCCGCGCCTCGTAGGCGCCGCCGTCGATATGCGCCAGGCGGGCCAGCGCCCGGTCACCGGGGCCGAGCGCGGCGCGGCCATGGGCGCCGCGGACCCGGCGTTCCGGCGCCACATAGATGGTGGGCGGCGGTTCCTCCTCGTCCCACACCAGCGGCTTGGCCAACGCTTCGCCGTCAGTATCGGTGCCGGTGACCTCGATCACCGCCACCGGCGGCAGCGCCCCGGGCTCACCGTACCGTCGGCCGCGGCCGCGACTGACGACACCTTCGGCTTCGAGTTCGCGGAGGATGCGTTTCAGCGC
>Ga0049095_10000069_pt1 | contig 28360 bp, 28 predicted proteins | sample WorMetexBAHAMAS3_FD_55034 | JGI IMG/M metagenome (GOLD analysis project Ga0049095, IMG submission 55034) | Marine gutless worms symbiont microbial communities from Max Planck institute for Marine Microbiology, Germany - Inanidrilus exumae... | ecosystem: Host-associated > Annelida > Digestive... | reverse complement strand
GGTTATTCAGTAGTAATTGGTACATAATTATGACACAGTCTGGAAGGCCGGCATCCAGTAATTTCAGTATGTTCTGGATGCCGGATCGAGTCCGGCATGACAATGGATTCTTCGTCTTCATTCGGAACATATTTTTGGCAAAGGCTATAGATGGCTTCCAGGGGAGTGACCGATTCATTGCCTTACCTGCCCTTCGTCTCGGGAGTTTGAGTTTTCGAACATTCCGGGCAGAGTCCCGTAAATTCGAGCCGATGGCCAATGATGGTGTAGACCGTCGATCCATACAGCTCGTCTTCGAGTTTTTGCATCGGGGCTACCGGGGCATTGTCGACGCGACCGCACTGCATACAGCGGATGTGGTAATGACCCTTTGGGTTGCCGTCAAACCGGCTGATACTGCCGCTTAATTCGAGCTTCTGGATTTCATCTAACTCTACCAGAACCTCCAAATTCCGGTACACGGTGCCCAAACTGATGCGGGGGAGTTGCTTCCGAACCCTTTCGTAGATTTCGTCCGCGGTCATGTGCTGTTCAAGATCCCGGCGAACTTCCTCAAGGATTACGGCCCGTTGCTGAGTCATGCGATGTTTAGGTTTATTGTACAAGGTACGCCTCGTCATGCTATTAGTAATGATTCTTGGTAACAGTGGATGCGCTTAATGTCAACTGCCTGAAAATTCTCTTAAGTTTTCTGCCCAACGTGATATGTATTGGCCCATGGGTGTCTTCCCGGAGTATGAGACATATGACGGCCTTGGATTGGCGACGCTTATCCGGCAGGGACAGGTCACTTCAGGCGAGCTGTTGGAAACCGCCATCGATCGGATCGAGCAGCTCAATCCCAGCATTAGTGCCGTGGTGACATTCATGTACGACCTGGCACGCAGCGCCCTGGATAACCTTCCTTTTGACGCCCCATTTGCCGGCGTGCCGTTTTTACTCAAAGATCAGATCCAGGCATACGCCGGTGTACCGCTCAGCGAAGGTTGCAAGGCACTCAAGCACTATGTTCCCGCTTATGACAGCGAGATGGTGATCCGGTTCAAGAAAGCCGGAGTCGTAATTTTGGGGAAAACTAATGTGCCGGAGTTTGGCCTTCTCGGGATTACCGAACCGGAGATTTTTGGCCCCTGTCGAAATCCCTGGAATCCCGGGTACACTCCCGGTGGATCAAGCGGCGGTTCCGCGGCGGCTGTGGCAGCGGGACTGGTTCTGCTGGCCAGTGGAAACGATGGTGGCGGATCGCTGCGTATTCCGGCGGCCTATTGCGGACTGTTCGGGATGAAACCCACCCGTGGGCGAAATCCTACCGGTCCGGTCCACGGTCAAATCTGGCAGGGAGCGGTGGAAGAGCATGTGATCAGCCGTTCGGTTCGGGACAGCGCTGCCATGCTGGACACCACCCATGGTCCAGATACCGGTGCACCCTATGCGATTCGTCCTCCCGAAGGCAGTTACCTCAAAGAGGTGGAACGGGATCCGGGACAACTAAAAATTGCGATGAGCACCCGATCTCCCATCGGCACGCCGGTCCATCCTGAATGTCGTCGCACGGTAGAGGAGGCGGCGCGTGTCCTGGAGAGCCTGGGTCATATCATAGAGGAAGCTGAACCCGGAGTCGACGGTCCCGAACTGGCCCGGAGCTATGTCACCACGTACTTTGGAGAGGTGGCGGCAAAGCTGAAAGAGGTGGAACCCCTTGTGGGGAGAAAGATCACTCGGGCGGATGTAGAACCCGCAACATGGACCCTCGGATTGATCGGTCGAACGATTTCCGCAGGCCAATATGCCGCAGCGTTGCATAACTGGGATACGGCGGCACGGGAGATGGGCCGTTTCTTTTTAACCTACGACCTTTATCTGACGCCGACAACCGCAGAGCCCCCGGCCCGGATCGGTGAACTCAATCCAAAACCAATGGAGGCCCGGATTCTAAAAATGGTGAACACCCTTGGACTGGGGTGGCTTTTAAAGATCACCAAAACGATCGATCGTTTGCCGGAACGAAGCCTGGCACGAACCCCGTTTACCCAACTGGCCAATCTTTGCGGCCTCCCGGCCATGTCCGTGCCGATGCACTGGACCCCTGAGGGGCTGCCCTGCGGCGCCCACTTTATGGCACCCCTCGGAGATGAAGGGACGCTGTTTCGCCTGGCCGGACAGCTTGAGAAGGCCTATCCCTGGTTCGACAGAAGACCCCCCATGAATAACTCTTGAATACGCTCATCTGGAAAGCTTCAGTCGGGAAATTTTCACCACGAAGGGCCATGCGATTATGGGGCTGACGCGATTTCCTTTATATCCGCGACATGTTTTTCCCAGGCGGTTTGCGCCACTAGCGGCCGAGTCCACGCTGTTCCTTTTTGAACCAGGGCATCGTACACGGATTTATCTTCCAGACGATTGAATAACCGAAGCCAGCCCTCCCGATCAGACGGATCCGCCGACAGGGCGCACCCCCCGGTTGTTTCGACCAGGACGGGAATATTGCTGATCACCGCCGGTACGCCGCTTGCCATGGCCTCCAGGGGCGGATATCCATAGCCTTCAGCGGTGGACGGCTGAGCCAGGCAAAAGGCGTTCCGCAAGATGACCGGCAGATCAATATCCTGAACATGGCTTAACCAGATGACATCCGTTTCGGGGTACATGGATTTCCAGTGGGTCCGGTTCTCTTTTGAAACACCGACAAACACCAACTCCCTGTGAAGGTCCTCTGAATTCTCGATCAATACACCCAGATTTTTGTGGGGTAAGCCGTTACCGATGGTCAGGATATAACCGCCATACAGACCGTATTCCGCCAAAATGGCGGTCTCGTTTTCTTGGGCTTTGGGGGAAAACCGGCCATCAAGTCCAAGATACCTGATTCTGGGATTGCGGCCTGAAATACCGACGAGTTTTTCAGTTTCCCCGCGGCTGAACGATGAATCGTACCAGGTCACGTCGGCTCTGGACAACGCCCGTTTTAACCTGAATTTAGCCCAGTAGGATCGGTATCGCTTACGGTAGGCGCTATGGGTTAGATCGAGAACATCATGTACGGTATGAATTGCCGGGCAATGGATACTAAAAAGCGGAAGTTTTGGATACGGGCTGATAAAGCAGTCAATCCCGGATTTGGTGATGGCGGAAAGGGCGAGTTCCGACCCGATAAGCGTGGCCGGAATGTTTTGGATGGAAAGCTTTTGTATTTGTCTAAGACTCTGGGGAGCACTCTCCTCATGGGTAACCGACAGGATGATTTCTTCAACCGTATCGTCGTATGATAATGCCCCAATCAGGCCGCTGAGAAATCTTGCAATGCCGGTAAAACGCCCACGAACGAATTCCCTGCCGTCGAATGCTATTCGCATAAGCGTCTTTTTTGGTTTTCAGGTTCCAGTGTCATCCGCTGCATGGCTGAATATCTCAAATAGAGAACGAAGTGTCAATATTCTTGTAACTACAGTAGGTTATATGGATAGTCGTTGGGGGTAAGCTGACAAGGATGCTTTTGGTGAGACGTCTGTTCGGTATCGATGCGGCGATGAAGAAGGAGAAAACCAAACTTAATTAATTAAAAAGCCCTGCCGAAATCTCTACAGGGCTTTCTTTTTTATGGTGGCTCCCCGAATCAGATAAAAATGGGCATTGGGAAAAAAGGATATGCCTATAGGTTGATCACATTGTGATATCGAAAAGTGGAGTATGGCGTTTCAATACCGCACTTTTTTACATTCTGTGACCGGATGATGCTACCACATGGCTGCCCGGAGTGAAACACATCCACCTCTTTTATATCATCTCTCAGGTACTCTCGCCCCTTCGGTTTAAAAAGCCCTACTATACAATTGGCGTTATAGATGAGACCTGATATCTGACTGAGGTGAAGCTTAGCTGAAGCTGGCCAAGAAAAGAATATCTGAGAGTTGTGGTTATTATACAATACAAAGATTATAAAATTCCCGATGAGAGAAAAATGGCTAAAGATCCCCTGAAAATTTATTTAGATAGAATGGGAGCAAGTCCTATTGGGAGTGATATCGAGCTTGAAGGAACTATAGTCTATAAAGAACTTATAGATCCCCATCATCTGCTGGTACTCGCGAAGATGAAAACCGTCACTGAGCATGACTATGGAGCTATAGGAGGTGGGATTTTTGGTTTTTTCGCGTTTCTATTCGACATTTATACTCTCAAGGGTGTGATTACCTGTTTCCTGCAGTTTAAGAAATACTTTGTATCGAGAGAGAACAACCACAATCGGAGGCATTCGATGGCAGAAGATTTGTTGTGTTCATTTTTAAAAGTTTTGAAGGACCTCACTCAGAAGGCCTAGCGAAAACCCTTTTTTATCCTGGAGAGCTGTACAATATAATTTCGGTTGGTGATTATATTGAATCGCTTTCTGAAACCGGTGCATTGATTCGTAGAAAAGTGAGGCCGCGGTGGGTAGATATTGGGCCCATAGGGAAATAGGATGGACAGGAAACAAATCGGCTATCATTTTGACCTTTTTACCAATTTAATTGAAAGCTTATCTTTGTAAGGTTACTCTGTACTGGTTAGGGCAATGTTCCCTAATTTGGGATTAAACACATAGAGGCTCAGGAGCAAGCTCCTAAGCCTCTACGTTAATTCTAAAGTTGGCTCGCGCAGCTCGATAACTGAAAGAACCTGACCGACTCGTTTGTCTGTGACTCCAACCCGCTGAAATCAAAATTTCGAGATCAAGGTGCTGGCTGAACAATAAATTGATTTTCGTTTCAGTAGCTGTGGTTAGTGATGGTTCAATCCGAGTAATTCCCGTACTCGCTGAGTGCCCTTGCGGTTTGCCTCCGCAGTAAAGGGGTCTTGCCCCCGATCCCTTTCGGCATCTTGGAGAAGTGCTTTAACAGCTTCGCGTCCGTCAGCGGTTTTTACGGCTTGTTTCGGAGTTTTCCCACCCAAGGCAGGAATCTTGTCATCCACCCAGCTCTCCCAATGCTTTCCTATCATTCCGGATAGCTGTTCCTGAACTTCAGGATGCTGCATCAATTCTTCATGTTCCTTTGACATCTTGCTTCCAGCAGGTCCTGTTGCACGGTTGCTCATCATTGAATCCAAATCCTGAATCTCGTCAACCTTGAATCGGCAGCCGTCACCAAGCCTGGCATCGATTTCATGGTGCAATGCCTGAGCCCTCTCGGCTGAGTTGACCTCCGCGCTCAATCGATGGCCGTCGATGACGATACGGCCCAATAGGGTATTGGGCATTCCGGAGCTGGCCTTGTGACCCCGACGATCCCATGGAATCTCGACTCGAACAATCCGGCCGGTGCCATCCAGTTCTGCATCGGTATGCAGTTCCTCAGGTTCCATGGTGACACAAAGGTCACAAAGCTTTTCAAAAGCTTCTTCGGCTGAAGATACATCATAAATGAGTCGATGAAATTCCATGGGGTCGCCGTCGGTGTTGCAGAGGTTTGGCATGGAATACAATGAATGATCTATTTGGAAATACAGCTCCCGGATTTCCGCGTCCCAGTCATGAAGCGTGTCGTCGGTGATGGGAGACCCGCCATAACGCAACCGTTTTCTCAATTGAATAATGTCCGGTTTGCGACCGGGCGGAATGAGGGTTACACCAAGCCCGATGATCATTCCCACGCGATCGACAGACACCGTTCGGCCATAGAGCAGGTCGCCGGGTTGTACATATTCGGACCCTGAACGCTCCTGGACTTCGACTTGGGTTCCCATAAAAACATCCTGCAGCTTCATTCCCTTTCCTTTGTCAACGCTCAAGGCTTCCCAGAAGCTGTAAGGTTTGCGGTTGATGCTCTCGATGAGACGCCCCTCCAGTGAATCAAGCCGGCTGGCACGCTCTTCGGCATATAATTCGGCTACGGTTCGTTCTTCCGGCCCCGGAAGTTCCACACCTGCATCAAAAGCATCATACTCCCAGTTGAATAAAAACCAGGGCCAAAACAAAGGACCGACCCGATCAAGCATCTCTTCACTGATTTCGTCTTCCGGTTCGGGCCATAGCAAAAACTCGTTCATCGCCACATGAATGGCTTCCTCTCCGAATGTCCGGGTGGCATAGGCAAGCAAATGATCCACAAGCCTGTCATGGGCTTCTGACAACCGTCTATAATACAATGCATGGGAAGGCACGGCTTCCTTCCCCAAACAGCATTTTTTATACTTTTTCCCGCTGCCGCAGGGACAGGGTGCGTTGCGTCCTATTTTCATCTTTCTGACTCTCCAGCTCCATTGGCATAAAATGCCTACCTTCGCTTCGCAATTATCGGTTTGCCGCCCAAAGCGTCTAAGATCTCCAGAAGACGCCGTTTTCGAGCATGATTTTTCCTCAGTTCCTGCATATAACGCTCCCATTCCGCATGTTTTTTAACCTTATTCATAACCTTAGCGGCTTTTGCCAGATATTTCGCTGCCTCCTGGTATGCGCTGGGTTTTACCCGGGCAATCAATCTTTCCGCCTTGTCTTTCCAGATGTCCACCGCCCGTTCCGGTGCGTGGTTTTGGACGGCCGTGGCAATGTCGTCTTCATCTATTCCGTAAAATCCAAAACGGTCTTTAGGGCGCTGATCATACCATTTCAACACCTGATCTGGCTTTTTCTCAAGTATGGCGATATCAATCAGATCGTCGATCATAGGAAAGCTTTCACGATGATCCGCATCTGGTCGGTCCAGGCCGGACTCCGGCAGAGACCAGTTTTTCTGATTCCACGGCTCCTCACCTTTTTCGAGAAAACGCAAAAGGTGACTGTGCACCTTGCGCCATGCCTTGATTTTACCGGAGGCTTTCTTACAGTCAATAAATGCCTGCCGCGAGGGGTGCCGCACAAATTCTTCGATCTGGATTGTCGCCACCGCAGGCCAATTTTTTTCGATCGTTCGAATTTCCCGAAGCTTATCTCGCAGACCGGAGGCAATGCCGGGCCATTTAACTTTCGTTGCCCGGATTCCTTCATCAATCCAGTGCTCGGCCTCTTCATAGCAGCGTGCAGCAACAAGCCGTTTGACCAAACGGTCATAGCTGCAGGTTAGTTTAGCCTCAGCAATACACAATGGAATAATCTCAGCCTCTCGGCCGGCTTGCTCCAAGGCATGGATGGCCCAGTCGGCGAGCCGGTCACGTTCATAGTTGCGCCTGAAATCACCGGTGCCTTTGCTGCTATTATGCATGTCCAGGCGGGTCAGCAGCCTGCCTGCAAGATCATGCCATCCGGATTCGGGATGCTGCCGGTAAAGATATTCCGCTAAGGCCTCACAAATTTCAAACTGATCCTCGAGCACGGCATCAAGCGCCCAGTTCAGCTTCTCGGCACAATCAAGACTCGATTTATCCAAGGCGTCGACGATTAGGGGCATACAGGCAGCAATCTCTATGGCGGTTTCACCCTCATCGTGGCTCTCCTCAACCTGGCGACAACCGGTCGTTATCAGATCCCGCCCCAGAGTTAATATTTCTTTAGTGCGTCCTGTCTTGAGCAGCGTTTTAAGCTTTTTACGAACTCCCGAGTAATCCGGTGTAAATCCCTCATTCTGCCAGTAATTCTGCCATCCTGGCTCATCGCCAATTTCTTGGATCTCTCTGCGCAGCCTCATCATTAACATTTCAGCGTTACCAGAGGCCAATTGTTTGCGGTCAGATAGCTCCCTGGCAATTTCCGGGTATTGACCGGCAAGGTCATGGATGAGTTCGATGAGTTGGGCTTTGGTTTTACCTTTTAATAAACCTTCTATATCCTGCCGAATATTATCGGGCATCATGCCTTCAGCATCATTGGGGCCATCATCCCAGTATTTGTCTCCTAATAGATTAAGACGGTCGTCATTTTGCTTTGCTTTTGGAACGGGCTTATTATTTTCCACCCGTTTCAGGCATTCGATCACCACGGCAACACCGTGCTTACAGTCGAATCCGTATGGGCAGGAGCATGTCGATTCAGGCAAACCGCCGTCATCCATGACAACTTTGGTAACGTATCTCTCCGTTCCGTGTACCCAGGCGAGAAGGGCATCATTTTCCGTTATGGATAAATCCACCACCCGCCCCTGTTGCTGGTATCTTCGACCTCTATCGACGATGCGGGTACCAGCCCATTCTTCGAGATCTCTCCAGGTTAATACAAAGAATTCTTTCCAAAACGTATTCTTTTTCGGCATCTATCAAATCCTGTTGTCGATAGCGAACTGCCTGTTTCCAAAAATATTTATGTCGATAAAAATGAGGTCCGAATGTCCAAGGTGCTTTCAGCCATCATTTTGGAATCATGGATCATAGCTTACGTTGAACAACATTTTCCCATTAAGGTGGGCTTATTCATTCCTTATGTAATTCAACAGGGCCTGAACCCGCTGAAAGGCATCTTGTTGTAAAAACATTGTATAATCAAGATCTGTTGAACCGTCTTCCCTTACAACGTCCTTTGGTCCTCTATCATCGATAGATTTGAAATTCTCTGAGAGCAGGGATAGTGCCGTTTTTACACTATTTTTCCCGATATGCGGTATAAATTCTTCAGCTACGCTTTCTATATTCCCTGGATAATTGGCTAAACAGAACCAAATATCATAAGCATCTTTTGATTTTTTCCGAATGTTCATTGCGTGGGCTTTCATAACGATTAAAGCCACGATACCGGCTGATTTAATTACGGTGGAATAATGTGATCCATCAGGCAGATTTCCACTGAGGGAAATTTTTTCGTTTACTTCGAAGCTCAATTCACAACCGGGGGATGTAATCGGGTGGATGCCGGTAATATCAAAAAATTCATTTTTCGGAATATATCTTTGTTCACTGGTAAGAAAATTCACGGGGACGATTACCGTTTTCCCGTTAATATCTATTTTTTTAAAGTATCGACCAGGTTCGGTTCCGTGCTGATACCCGTTTTCAAGTAAAATATCTTCAATTGTTTCGGAACCGGTTTCATAAAGGGATTTATCGTTAATTACCAGATCGACATCAATGGTACCCACATGCTTATCCTCAGCTTCCGGAATGATCATGATGGGCACCCACCCTCCTACGAGGATGATGCTTTCATGGAAATTTTATAGAAGCTTAAATATTTCCATCAAAACCTGGCGTGTAGCTTTGATGACTATCTCTTTATGGCCAGCTATTTCTTTTCCTTCCATTGCGGTCTAATAACCCATTTGAATATATAATCGGCTGCTTCTTTCCCGCGGTCACCAAGTACGTTTAAATCCAGGTAGAGCTGAACGGGGGATACCACCGGCATCTCCCCTTCACGACGCAAATCATAAAAAACACCATCATCCAAGGGCTTCATTATCGTTACATTTTCGCCACCGGTCACTGATTTAAGATCCATCGTTTTCACAAGTTCATTTACTTTATCTTCCAGATAAAAACCTACACGGTGATATCGAACAAACGGTGCAATCCTGAATGCTCCCGCTAATCCCGATAATGCGTATCGGACCTTTAAGTCGTTACAGGTCTTTTTAATTCGAGCCTCAATTTCTGACGGCGAAAGCAAAGAATAAAAACTAAAATAAGGTTTATCTTCTGTCTGATATTGCTTAGACCACTCATTTAAAAGGCTTTCTGGCTCATTCAGTCTTAGGCCTTTACTATCGAAGTGGGCCCACTCCCTATTGAGCAGCTCTTCCTTGATATTGTAAACATGGCCAGTACTAACCTGAGCCTCCTTGGCCAATTGTTCGATCTTCCAATGTCGATTCGGGTTGGACAATAATACCCTTAGTATCCTTGCCGCCTTTAACCTGAATAAAGACTTGAATTGACGCTTTGTCAAAAATGGATTTTTTTTGCCTTCTTTTTGTATGTGAACACCCTCGAATGATATGTAACAGTTTCCGGCAAAATCAACAAAGCCTATCCCTGAATCGCGTAGCATTTGACCTGTTTTTTCTGAGATAAAAGGCGCTACAAATATCCAGTAATTTGTAGCGCCTTCATTGATTAGGCTAAGCTTATCGAGCAGGATGCGGGCATATCGAGGTTGACCGTTGTCTTTGATTTCAACGTATAGTTTTTTTTGGCCCAACGGGGTCTCTACTTGAAAAATATAATCGGGCTCTGAATCGCTAAGTGACGCATCACTTTTGATTGTTTTAATGAAAGAAATCTCCTCTAAGCAATCCTTAACCTTTTTCTTGGCTGGTTCGATCAACTGGTTGCTTTTCATTTATTTTGTTCCTTTCAACAATTGTTGAAAGGAACCATAACAGTGAAAATTGGCCTTGTCAATATTATTTTTCAGTATAATATCTATTTTCAACAATTGCTGAAAAAATACAATTTAATGAAAATTTTTCCTCCCATGGATTCCAATCTCGCGGGGCTCTCTGAATTTTCGAACTGTTTGTTTCCAAAAGAGTTATCACCAGGATAAGCAGAAATATTTCAATGAAAAGACTCCGGAAAATCATAAGACATCAATATGTCTCACAGCAGGTGGCGGCATTCGAAAAGCTGAAATCTGGAAATATCGGTTGACAAATCACAATATATTTATTATTTAGTCAACTAAAAAGATGAAAACATAAAAGGGGGGTGGTTCGTAATGCTGGCCAATTTTGGAGAGCGTTTGAAAAGCGCTCGGAAAATGTCGGGGTTCAGCATGGCGGCCTTGGCGGACAAGGCAGGTCACGCTGTCACCAAACAGGCGATCAGCAAATATGAAAAGGGGCTCATGAAGCCGGGTGGGGATGCACTGGTTGCCCTTTCCAGGGCTTTAGGTGTCAAGTCCGATTATTTTTTCAGACCCCAAAAAGTCAGTTTGGGTGAGCTTGAATTCCGCAAAAAATCAAGACTCGGTCGCAAGGAGGAGGAACGTATCAAATACCGCACTCTCGATTTTCTGGAACGGTATCTGGAGATCGAAGACATTCTTGGTGACATGGCGGTTTTTAAGAACCCGCTTTCTGATCCCCATGTCCGAAGGCCCGAAGATGCCGATAAAGCAGCTGTTGAGGTCCGTCGAAAGTGGAAACTGGGGGAAGCGCCCATATCCAATCTGATGGAGCTTTTAGAGGACAAGGGCATTCGGATCCACGAAATCGAAACCGATGACAATTTCATTGGTATTTCAGCCTGGACCGGGGACATTCCGGTCATTGCCGTAAGGCGCCAGGACGATCTGTTGAGAAAACGGTTCACCATAGCTCATGAACTTGGACATATCCTCCTGAAAATCGATAAAAGAACTGATTCGAAAGCCCGGGAGAAACTTTGTCACACTTTTGCCGGTGCTTTCTTGCTGCCGGAAAAGGTCATCAAGGCCGAGTTGGGCGAAAAACGCAGCAAAATCGCTTTGTGGGAATTGAAAAAGATCAAAGGCATCTATGGTATTTCTATACAGGCGGTCATGGCCCGCGCAAGGCACCTTGAAATCATTTCAGAGCATATCTACAGAAATTTCTGCATCACCGTGAACTCCCAAGGATGGAAAATTGATGAACCCGGAGAGTATCGTGGGAAAGAGCATGCCAGCCGGTTTGATCAGTTGGTCTATCGTGCCGCTGCAGAGGAAATTATCACCTTCAGCCGAGCCGCTGAACTGCTAAATCTGCCCCTCAGTGAATTCCGGCGGGCGTTCCAGATCGTGTCATGAACATTGTTGTCTGCGATGCTAATATCCTGATTGACCTGCTTCAAGTCGAGCTATTCAATGCTTTTCTCAAATTGAAGTGGGAAATGCATGTTCCTCCTGATGTGGTTGATGAGGTCCAGGAGCCGAATTCAGACCAGCTGGATCGAGCCATTCAGTCACATGCGATTCATCTTCCGGTATTCACACCAGAGGAGCTTTTCCAGATCCAGGATTACAAAACAAGCTACCAGCCCCTTTCCATCCAAGACTGTTCGTGTCTGCTCTTAGCGGAAAATCTTTCTGCTGTTTTGCTGACAGGTGAAAAAAAGCTTAAAACGATCGCCACATCCTCCCACGGGATCCAGGTCCACGGGATTCTCTGGATTTTCGAACAGCTCGTCGCAAAAAAAGTGACCACGCAACGCAAGGCACATGTCGGTCTGAGTCGGCTGATAAAGCTCAACGATCGTCTTCCAATGGCAGAGTGCGGGCGGCTTCTCAAACGTTGGAGTGCAGGCAGTAGATAGGGATCCTCCGCTGAGGGAAATAGGAAAGAAATATTGAAGCACGTCGGAGGTATAAAATACAATTAATCTGGAAAGGTGAACATTTCTCGGATCGGTGTGTTCAATACCTTTTCAAGCTTTTCTAAGGTATTAAATGAGGGTGAATTGATACCACGCTCCATATTGCTGCAAATCAGCAGGCAATAATGACCCACCTTTATCCGGAATCGGCGTCCAAAATTGACCCACCCTGTGCAGCCCCCTATTGTGTTCGGCCAATGCCAACGCAAAGGGGGGCGAACAGGAGATGCTCATCGTGGAGACGATACGAAAAATTCGCTTGGCGTATCACCGGGACGGCAAAAAGATCCGACAAATCAGCAAAGAGCTTCGTCTTTCAAGGAACACCGTGCGCAAAGTTGTCAGAAGCGACCAGACCGCTTTTGAGTACAAACGGAAGGTACAACCACGTCCAAAGCTGGGCGATTATGTCGATGTACTCGAAGAACGGTTGTTGTCAGACCAGCGTCTTCCCAAAAAGCAACGGCGCACGGTTCAGATACTCTACGAACAGCTGCAGTTGGAGGGCTACCAGGGCGGCTACGATGCTGTCCGAAGGTATGTAAAGCGATGGAAGCAAGATAACAAGCGTTCCAGCGCACCAGTGTTTATCCCGCTGATCTTCGAGCCCGGAGAGGCCTTCCAGTTCGATTGGAGTCATGAGTCGGTTCTAATGGATGGCATGCCGACCACGGCCAAAGTGGCCCATATCCGCCTGTGCCACAGCCGTTTTTTCCTTGCGGTTGCTTACCCCCGCGAGACGCAAGAGATGGTCTTCGATGCCCATATACAGGGCGTTGACCATTTTGGAGGCGTATGTCGTCGGGGGATATACGACAACCTGAAGGCGGTCGTGAACAAGATCCTGTCCGGCAAGGAGAGAAACTTTAACGATCGTTTTTCACAGTTGTGTTCCCATTACCTGTTCGAGCCGGTGGCCTGCACACCGGCATCGGGGTGGGAAAAGGGCCAGGTAGAGAATCAGGTGGGTGTTGTGCGCCGGCGGTTTTTTACGCCCCGATTAAAAGTGAAAGATGTTCATGAGTTCAATGCTCATCTGAAGGAAAGCTGCATTACATGGGCCAAGACTCAAAACCATCCGACCTTGCGGGATCAAACGATCTGGGATGTTTACCAGGCGGAGCGCCCTTATCTGATGAAACTACCGCCGCGTTTTGACGGCTATGCCGAACGACCGGCCATGGTGAGTCCCAGCAGCCTGGTCACGTTTGACCGCAACCGCTACAGCGTGCATTGCAGCACGGTAGGGCATGTCGTACAGATCCGGGTGTATGCCGATCGGATCGTTATTGTCAGCGACGATTCCGTTGTGGGCGACCATCCGCGTCAGTTCGGTCGCGATAAAACCGTGTTTGACCCATGGCATTACCTGCCGGTGTTGAGTCGCAAACCCGGTGCTTTGCGCAATGGTGCGCCCTTTAAAGACTGGGCGCTGCCGGCAGCCATCAAACGGGTTCAAACCCGTCTGAAAAACCACTATGCCGATTGGGACCGTCAGTTTGTCGGCATCCTCAATGCAGTTCCGCTATGTGGACTTAAAGCGGTTGAGAACGCTTGCCGGCAGGCTCTGAAGCTTCCGGTCGTCAACAAAGAAGTAATCCTGAACACCTTACACCGCAACCAGGATCAAGAATCGGCGACCGTCATTGATTTGCCTGAACGGCTGCTGTTGAAAAAAGAACCGGTAGCCGACTGTCAGCGTTACGAGTCATTGATGCAGCGGAGGCATCATGTTGCGGAATGATATTTTGCAAACCATGGAAGCGCTGAAGTTACGTGGCATGTACGCTGGCTACGACGAGGTGTTGTCAAACGGCCGCAAACGACGGGCAACCACAGAAAAAATCCTGCTCGAACTACTGCAGGCCGAAGCTGCCGAACGACATCTTCGCAGCATACGGTACCGAATGGGCCAGGCCCGGTTCCCGGTTATGAAAGTCCTGGACACCTTCAACTTTGCAGAAGCCGAGGTCGATGAGCAGCAGATCCGATCATTGTATCCGGGCGGCTTTTTGGAAACCTGTTCCAACTTGATCTTCGTCGGCGGCACGGGCACAGGCAAAACCCATCTTGCCATCGCCATTGCCGCTCAGGCCGTTCGCAACGGTGCACGTGTCAAGTTTTGTAATCTGGTTGATCTGGCCAATGAGCTGGAGCAGGAAAAGCTGATGGGTGAAGCGGGTAAGTTAGTAGCCAGGTTTGTCCGCCTGGACCTGGTTGTGCTGGATGAACTCGGATATCTGCCCTTCTCCAAAAACGGCAGTCAACTTCTGTGCCATATGATCACCAAGCTCTACGAACAGACGTCTATGATTGTGACCACGAATCTGGCATTTGGCGAATGGCCCCAGGTCTTCGGTGATAAAAAGATGACAGACGTCGGGATATTCACAAACTCGCGGCCAGGTGTACCCCACAGTTGCATAAAAACGATGGCAAAAATGGTAAAAACCGTATCGGGAGACCAATTTTAGGTCGTGATCATCTCAAGAAGAATGTCGGTGGTATATGATCTACCGGCATGCAAAGGGTCCAAACTCATAGGTTTTGCCTGCCACTAAACACATTTGCCATTCCCATTGCAAGTTTCCCACCGGTGGGCATTTTATTCTCAGGTAAAGGCAAGGAACCAACACTGTCGGTCCGCACCGGCGAAGGAGGCGTTGCATGCAAAACCGCCTTGGCAATATCGGAAGGGTTTTCGGTATTACAATGGTCGTCTTTTTCCTCATCGATATGATTTGGATCGGCCTTGTGGCCAGAGATTTCTACGCCGGCACCGTCGGTGGCATGCTTCGCGATTCCATCAACTGGTATGCGGTGTTGCTGTTCTACTTCATGTACATCGGCGGCATGTTGCTTTTCGTGCTGATACCTGCGCTCATCAAGGGGTCCGGGGTCCGCCATGCCGCTCTGATGGGAGGTCTGTTGGGCTTGTTCGCCTTTGGCACCTTCAACCTGACCGCTCTATCCTTGCTAGAAGGCTGGCTCGTTACGGTTGTCATCGTGGACATGGTTTGGGGAGCTTTCCTGACTGCCGGCACCACAAGCATAACCCTGTGGATCGCTCGAGCCATCATGAAACATGATAGATGGGCAGAATAACGGAATGAAAAGGAGACACAAGATGGATACCCGCATTGATGAACTACTCAAACATGTGGAAAAAACCTATGGCGGCAACATACAGCGCGGTGCACGCCACTACCTGGAAGTGAACCTTGCCCAACAGGCAAGCAAATTGGGGTTTACTGATCTGGCGGATAAGTACCAGACCGCTTGTGCGATCATTCCCCTGAAGGCACCCCAACAGGGCCTGAAAGTCCGCATCGACGGGCGCACCTTCGTCAACTATGCCGAGTATGATTCCGGTGTGGCCGTGCCAGGATACCTGGCCAAAGCTTCCAGTAGAAAATTCCGGACCTTTGTGCCCAATGACAGCATGATCTGCAACTTTTGCTGAGCGCGGTGGCTGCCGGTTCGGCAGCCCTGATTGCCCTGACAATTCAGGGTAAGGCGCAGCTGCCGGCAATACGGGGTGTGAAGCGTCGCGGTTTTCCGCAGATGGGTTTTTTGGTGGCCCTGGCCATGGCTTTGGCCATGCCGAAAAAAATGATCTCGTGGAATGGGTAGAGACTGTACCAGTATATTATGCCGGCCATCCCCTTGGGAAGAAAACGGGAAAGCAAGGTCAATTGGGTGGTCCCGTCCGGGAAAGGCATAATTTCAAAGGTAAGCGTGGCCTCACCCGGGATCTTCATTTCCGCCAACAGGACCAATTTTTCCCCATCTTTCACTTCCAGTACCCGCCAGAAATCGATCGCATCGCCCACGCCGATCTCCTCAGGGTTGCGCCGACCGCGCCGCGACCCCACACCACCGGTCAAGCGGTCCAGCAACCCGCGCAACCACCAGAGCGGTTGGGCATAGAACCATCCTCGGTCGCCGCCGATGGTGTGTACGACGTTCCATACCGATTCGGGCCCAGCCTTGATCCGCACGCGGTACCCACAGGTCATCAGCGTGCCGCCGGACCAATCCGCATCGCCGCAGGCTGCCCATGCCGGCGGCAGCAGCTCGCCCGCATCATACCAGCAGGTGTCGACCTGGTGGGTTAAAACCTTTTCCAAAGCGGTCCGGATGGCTCTACGAACGGAGGTTCGCTTTATCGGCACCAGATCGAGAACACGTTCGTCCCGGCAAACAACGGGGATGGCCAGCCCTTCGGCCAGCGGCTGAGCGATCGATGCCGGAACCGGGGTCACCAGATGGATCCATTTGGCACTCAGATACGGGGTGAGGACGGGAACGGCGATCACCATGCGTGGCGGCAGACCGGCTTCCTCGGCATAGATGCGGATCAAGTCACGATATGTGACCACATCCGGGCCGCCAATATCCAGGGTCTCGCCGGCGGTGCGGTCATTTTCCAGGCACCCTGCGAGATACTCGAGAACATCACCAATGGCAACGGGTTGGCAGGGCGTGTCGACCCAGCGTGGCGGCGTCATTACCGGCAGGCGCTCCACAAGCTGGCGAAGCATCTCGAAACTGGCGCTGCCCGAGCCCAGGATCATGGCGGCCCTCAGGTTGGTTACCGGCACCGGCCCGCTGGCAAGTATGACTTCGACTTCGTGCCGTGAACGCAGGTGGTGACTGAGCCGACGGTCGTCCTTGTCGCCCAACCCTCCGAGATAAATGATTCGCTCGAGCCCTTGGGCAGCTGTCACGGCGGCCATGTTCAAGGCCCCTTCCCGATCCGCCTGCGCATACTCTTTTTTATCGGCAATCATGGAATGCACCAGGTAAAATGCTGCCCGGCATCCCCGGGCTGCTCGTACCAACGATTTCAAATCCCGCACATCGGCCTGCACCGTCTCGACCTGGGGAAAGTGCGCCCATGGCCGGCAGTTGAGTTTCTCCAGGGACCGGCCCATGGCACGGACCTGATATCCGCGGGATGCCAGCAGAGGGACCAGACGACCGCCCACATAGCCTGTGGCACCGACCTCGAGAACGGGACGGTTTGATGAATATTCAGTCATGGTTTCACCTCTGCATCGCCCTTTACCCCCAATCATGTGCCGGGTGCCAGCCGGCAGGGATTCAATGGGTATAATCCGGTTAGCTGTCGATCCTGTACTCGGTGACGTTTTGAAATCGTTCTACCCGGATGTAGCGTTCCACCCGAATGGCCAAGAACTCACAGCTTGGCGAGAGGGCGAATTCTTCCAGGTACGGGTGTTTGGCCAGATACCGATCACGCACGGAATCCAGTTCCGGCGGGTGAATTACTGAAGCACGGCCGACGGCTGTGACCGCCGCGGCCTGATGAAAATCTTCAGGCCGATTGATGCTGTTATTGACCAGCAGGGCAATCTGGGCGTCTGTCCTGATATTGGCGAATTTGCGGGTAGTCCGGGGAGTAACAAAAAAAAGCCGGCGATCATCATTCGAAATTGCAAAGGCCACTAAACTGGCATAAGGGCCCTTGGCACCGGCGGTGGAGAGGACACCGAGCTGCTGACCACGCAGCAGCCGATGAACAGCGTTGCGGGTCGATTCCTCGCGCCTCATGTCGGTCTGCCTCCCTTTCAAGTTGGTTCGGATGTTGACAAATTGGACGTATGGTAAAAAATGTCCGTTTATACCCAAGAAGCAGCTAATGATCAACGCAAGCTTTTGGGCGCCTTGAGGTTATCGTTTCAAATCGTTGTACAACTTCTCTACCGCCAGCTCTTTGGCCTTGGCCTCCACATCTACGGTAATGTCAAGGGTGCGCCAGGTCTCGGGCAAATCCCCCACCTCGATGGTGTCGGCGTGCCGCCGATCCACCGTTTCAGAAGAACGGTGAAGTGGTGATGAGATGTGAAACAGGGGTTCCCGGTTCCATGTTTCCAGCGCCTCGTTCGTCGCGGCTTCGACGCTTAGCGTATCCGGCAAACAGCGGTGGTGGTGGACGTCGTAGACCAGTGGTATACCGACCTCTCGGCATACGGAAAGCAGATCCGCCGGGCTGTATGTCCTGTCGTCATTTTCAAGCGTTAGCCGGGAAAAAATGCTGGCTGGCAACGATTGAATGACCGAAACCAGGCGCTTCAGATTGGCCGATTTGTCGCCGTAGGATCCCCCGGCGTGAAGATTGATCACATCGGCACCCACCCAATCGGCAACCTTTGCCTGGTAAAGCAGCTCTTCAACAGACTTCTTGCGGACCTCGGGCCTGGGAGAAGCAATGACCACGAATTGGTCCGGGTGAAAACTGGTGCGGATGTCATGACGACGGGCGAAATTACCGCATTGCAGGTATGCATCGACAATATCGTTGCTGCCGGGCAAATCTTTGATTTGGTAGCCTTGACTGGGATGGGTATACAGCGGAAGAATTTGACTGTTGATTCGGAACGCACCAATTTCGTGATCGTGGCAGTAGGTCAACGCTTTGAAAAGTTCTTGTGCATTGTGCATGCACAAGGCCGCCAAGTTGCGAAGCTGTTCGGTGCGACCGAACTTGGCCTGATGAGCAGCCGTCGTACGACGGAACCGGATCGGCGCATTGACGAAAATGCAGCATAACCCCAAGCGAATCACATCTGACCTCCCGCCTGCAGAATGAAGTTCCTTTTTAAAATTCTGCTGGATGTTTCCTGCCGTCTTTGAACAATAATACCTTTATTTTCCATCGATTGTACCCATTTTGTCGTCAACCGCAGTTATACCCGCGGTCAAACCAGCCTCGATCAGCGCAAAGCTAAAAACAGATAGACTGAGCCAGAAAAAAGGCAGAGCCTCGTTAGAGGCTCCGCCGTGTACCGAGATGTCGGTGGTTTAAAATCTCTTGCCCTATATTTCGAAGCTCTGCCGTTTATCATGTCCTCAGATCTTACAGGAGGCTCCCGATGCCCGGCCAGCGATACATCTGTTGATGAAGTAACCCAGCGCTATCAGCGTAATGGCGGTTCCGATCATATGGCACCCTCCTTTCGGTTATCCTGCCACATCGATACCAGGATCACATCCGAGATTTTTGTCTTTATCTTCACACTCAAAGTTTTTTTCGCGGGTGTCGATGTGTCCTTCACTCTTGTCGTCTGTATAGTCTTGAACTTTTTCTTCGGTCATGATGTCACCTCTCCGGTTGTCTGTTATTGGTTTGATTCCTTTGGCTTGAAATAAATATACGGCATTAATGGAATTGGACAATGTGAGCCGATTGGTTGATAGATGATAGGGGAAACCTACCCCCCCCCTCAGAGTATGAGCATCACAATATGTTTCAACAAACGCAACAATTTCAAGGGGCTTTCGTTAAGCGGTCGAAGTTGGCCTTACACGTGATTGCGCAACTGAAGATCAATGGGGTGCGGGTTAAGGTAGGTTTGTAGGGATAGATAGGGCTGGCGGTACTTTCGAACGAAATGATTCATTAAGGTGACAGGAACGATAAGCGGCAGGTATCCGCTGCGATAACTTTGGATCAATTCTAATACTTCCTTTTTTTCATCAGCGGACAACTGCTTTTTAAAGTAACCCAGAATGTGCATGAGGACGTTGGTATGCTTGCTGACGGTTCCCTTGAGATCCAACGCCCTGAACAAAAGCGCTTCATAGCGCATGTAAATATCTGCAGTTTTGAGTTGCTTTCCCGTAGCCACCAGACGCCCCATTTCACGGTATCGCTCCTGGCTGTGGGCCATAATCAACAGTTTTTCACGGGTATGAAAATCCACCAGATTTCCCATCGTACGCCTTCTATGCAGTGCTTCACGCCACCGCTTCATGGCGAAAACGCGTTCGATGAAATTCTCCCTCAGTGCCGGATCGTTGAGACGGCCCTCCTCCTCGACGGGGATTCGTGGAAATCGTTTCGTGAACTCGGCGGCAAACAATCCCCGGCCATTTTTCACGGGCTGTCCCTTGTCATTGTAGACTTTGACCCGGTGCAACCCGCTGCTGGGAGAATCCTTCTTAAAAATAAAGCCGCACAGATCCTCCTTTTCGAGTGAACTTAACCGCTTTGCTGACCATGAAAGCATTTTATCAGTGTGGTCAATATGATTTTTATTTGTTATCAATCTTGGATTGTTCGCATCACCCACCAGGCGCATGGTTTCCCGAGGGATCCCGAGTCCGCACTCGGATTCCGGACAAACCGGAATAAAATCGAAAAATTGACCCAGGACCTGAGTGATGTAGCGATTGTGTTTGTGCCCTCCATCAAAGCGAACTTTCTCACCCAGAAGGCAGGTACTAACACCAAGCTTGATCGTTGCAGCCATTATTTTTTCCTATTTCGGCATTACGGCCATGTGTCTGATGGGATGTTACTCAAACTGCGGACACCAACCATGGCATACCAGTATATGATGAAGAAAATTTCTATTCAATCGAATCACCTGGGCCAATCAGGGGCATCTCTTCTTCAATCTTGAATGCCACCAGATATCGAACGGCATTCGAACTATGGTCGATACGGCAGCGCCGGCACAATTCCCGAACCAGCGGCGTATTGCTCTCCTCATGAGTTTTGGTCAAATGCAATCGTACGCCATTGTAGCCCGTGCCTTTTTCACGGAACAGGTAAGCGGCATGCGGGTTGGATGCCAATTTGTGGTGGGATAAACGATCTCGCATGATAAATGCGATGCTGTCGTCATCCAATATGTGTGGTCTTGCATATACGGCGGAATTGACCTTCCCTTCGCCGTCGGCCGTTGACAATACGCCCATTCCCTCGGTAGCTTCGAAATACGCTTTCAAATCCATCGTTCCTCCTTCTTAAGTTTTCCAACAAAGCATAGCGGAATACGATTGTAGCTATTTAATCCTATTATAAAAAATGGATGCGGATTTATTCGGTCTGCCCTCATTTTCTATGCCCCCAAACCGCATAGACGGGATCGGAAAAAATCAGCTCGCCGGCATACTTGTCGTTCTTCGGGCGAGGCAAACCGCGCATGGAGTAGGTGCCAAGATTATCGAAAGCGCCACTGCGCAAGAAGTATTCGATCACCAGCCCCATCCGTTCGAATTCATGAAGCTGCTCCCAAATATGAATGGTCTTGGGTGGAAACCAACGGTTGGAGAAGGAAACCACGAACACACCACCGCGTTTCAGTACTCTGGCCACATCCGAAAAGACCGCCGCCGGCCGGGTTAAATATTCTATGGATACTGTGCAGACGACGACATCGAAATCTTCACTGGCATAAGGCAATACCGGATCGATATTCAGATCGTGAATCCGAACATCCGTCAGCAATGGATTGTGCTCCAGTTCAGTTTTGTTCATGCCCAATCCGCTTACTTGTGCCGGCTTTACCTCCCGGGGCAGGTGGGAAAACCAACTGCTCATGAGGTCGAGCACACGCATTCCGTCCTTGACAAATCGTTTATGCAAATCATTTACGATGTCCCTGGCGGTCTCATCCAAATGATGGACCAGCCGCGGTGTATCGTAGAAACGCGAGTCCTCGGCTTCATCTCTTCGGGCAAACGGGTTGCCACTGAAAAAATCCGTCGGATTTCCATCCCAACGGGCCTGCATACCCGGACCTTCGGCAAGCAACCCCACCCAATCGATACTGCTGCCGCCGCGCTCGATTTCTTTAGCTGTCATTTGCCCAATAGTCATGGAAAGCGAAAGAGGATAACGGGCCAGGGGGTGGTCGATGTCAATTTCCATGTGGCCATTTTCGACTGTCAAGCAGCGAAAGGGCTGCAAATTCTGGGGGAATACACCCGGAAGTCCACTCAACCGGCCCTTGGGATAAAAACGGCCGCATTGCGGTAACATTTTGAAATGCCGACGATTAATATTGAGTGAAGGGCTGCTGCCACCGCATAACTCGCCGGATTCAAAATCGACATGTAACCGTTCCCATTCACGTTTTCCCAGAATGGAACGATGAACATCTTGGGGTAGCCAGTCACGCCATAGGTTAACGTTTCGCGCTGCATAACCTTCAACATGTTCAGCATTTTTGCTTTTCCATTTCAACTGAAAAGCAATGTCCACCAAACTGTTAATGTCTATCGTTTCCATGACAACCTCCAATTAGAGTCGTATAGGCAATAAGATCATAATGGCCCACCACTTGCAGGCTTATTTATGAGTCCTATCTATTAGAAAATTTTAAGCACTTAGCCGAAGCAGGGCGATGTGGGACAGTCGGGGGCAGACTGGTAGGTAAAATCCCTTATTGTGAAATCGAAATGAGGTAGCTTCGCAAATTCGTTTGGCTGTTACTCAAGCCAAATTTTTTACGTAAATTTTTACGGTGAAAGTGAACCGTGGTTTCAGCAACGTTCAAAATATCGGCGATCTCCTTACTGGCCTTTCCGTCTTTGACCAGGGAAGCCACCTGAATTTCCTGGGGCGTCAGGATGATATTTGCATTGGCCAGCTTGTGCATCATCGGCGATATGATATCCCGAAGATGGGAATCGATAATTTCCACGATCCGTTTGTCTTTTTGTTTCAAATGGACGCGTTTAAGCTTTTCTATATAGGGCAGTACCATCTCTTTAATATTGGTGATGACCTTTCTTTCCAGATCGGATTTATCGTTTTCTCTCTGTTTCAACAATACCTTCAGGGCAATATTGGCCTCCTCCAGTTCGGTCTTTCGCAGCGCTAATTTGTTCTCTCTTTCACGTAGCGCCTCCTCCGTGAGTTTCAATGCCGTGATTTCTTCGTGGCTGATAACCACCCTAACCGGTTCATCTCCGGGCATGCGAATGGCTCTCAGATAATACCAGTGGGGGCCGTCGGTGCTATGGCAGGGATAATCCAGCAGAAATTCCTTCACGCTGCCTTGGATCACCCTGCGAATGCCTGCAGCAACGGCGTTTGCATTAGCGGCATCCTCACCTTTAGTGGCATCACAAATATCCAGATAATTGTCCCCGATAGAGTCATATCCCTCCGGCATGCCGCTTATAATCGCATATTTACGCCAAGCTTCATTCGTATCTAAAATGACACCTTTATCATCGACGATGGCGATGTGTGCTGAAAGCGAATCCAGAATTGTACGAGACATTTCATCTGCGCCATACAGTGGGAAAACCTCTTTCTTGTCCTTGTTTTCTTCGTTTTTCATATTTGAGTTCTCAATTCACTCTTGTAATAAATCTTAATCAACTGAAACCAACCGTTTACGAGTTACTAAGAAGAACAAAAGCCACTCGACATTTTGTCAAGATAGTGACGACCGTTTGGTTCTTTTAAAAATCCGATTATTTTTTTCGGCGACTGCTGAAGCGATCTGAGGCTTGACACCACTTTTGCTTTTAAATCATCAGGTCATGTTATCTGCTTTCTGCCGATCCGATGGGTTTTCACATGATTCCAGACCAATTCATCCGGGTTTAGCTCGGGTGAATACGGCGGCAAAAAAATAATCGGAGTCGACCTTCAGTAGACTGGACATACTTTTGGACCTTGCCCGATTTATGCACCGGATGATTATCAACAATCAGAAAAATCGGCCGGTCCGCGTTGTAAATAAGACGTTTGAGAAAATCGATGAAGATGTCGGCATTTAAGCGACCATTGATGGCCATAAAACGAAGGTAGCCTTTTTGATTGATCGCAGAAATCATACCGACACTAAATCTTGCTCCCGTTGTTTTGACCACTGGTGTTATCCTTTCATTTTGTTGTTTAAAATGCCGAGCAATTGCCGCGAAACAATCGCCCGGAGGATACACCACCTAATTCCTCAAACACAACTTTCGATTATAGCTCACGCGGTATGGCCAAGGAATACCTCAAATTTTTCCTAAAGAAAATCGAAATCAAAGAGCGCAAAATTGACCTTGTGGCCAATACCGTGGCATTTTGTAACTTTTCTCTCATGAAAAAAACTGGGGAAACCGCAGATGTGTTAACCGCAGTTCCCCCAGTTGTCATTGGTTGGCTCCTCGGGTAGGACTCGAACCTACAACCTAGTGGTTAACAGCCACCCGCTCTGCCGATTGAGCTACCGAGGAACGATAAGACGACCTTGAATAATAAAGGATGCCGCTACTGTCAAGAAAAAATTAGAGCATATTAAACATGTTGTGACGTCATCGAACAGGACGCCCGCCGAGGAGGCGACAAAGATTGCGATCCTTTTCGTAACCGGCTCTTTAACAATCAGAGCCCAGTACCGACGATACGGGGCTCTGTTGCTATAATTCCAATAATTTCTAATTATTAAGCCCCTGATAAAATGCCGGCCCCACTTCTCCAGTCTCTAGGAAACCCACTCTTTCGCATACATCAGGTTTTGTCAGGCCAATCCCTTGTAGCGTCGAACATTGAGAGCCTTCCATTGGAGAAGCGGTTGACTTTGGATACGTTCCTGCATGGCTCGATCAGAGGTTAGAAGTGACGAATCGATTTTTCCACGTTCCAGCAGCAAGTCCAGGAATTCGCGCTCTGATTCCGAAAAGGGTAGCACGGACTCAAGTCCTGTCCGACATTCCTTTAAGAGGCGCTCCCCGTATGCGGCAGGTGAGCCTTGCTTCTTTGTAGAGCGCATATCGAGCGTTGGAATGAGATGTCTTGACAATTCTGTGGTATCGAACTCCACATCTTCGATTGATACTGTCCGCCAATCCTTGCGGTTCATCCCGCCATAAACAACGAAAGCTAAGCGGAGTCGCTTCCGTTCGAGTGCGTCGACATTGAAGATCCTGTGACAATCAAACAAATCCCTTGCCTGACCACGTGTCAATAGCGCCCCGAGCTTCCCTGCCGCTAGTTCGTGCAGGTCAAGGAGTGCAATACCTTTTGCCTGGAAATCCCCGAGAATATGAGAATCGGAGGATTGAATGTCCCAGAGCGGCTGTCTGAACATGAAATTCAGATCCACTTCGAGATTTCCGGGTTGTCCCGTGAAGCCTGGGTAGCTCAAGCGCCACTTTCCACCCGCATGTTCTTCTGGCACCCTCTTTGTGGTGTACCCTTCCCGGGAAAATACCGCCTGAGCGGCCTGTTCGACCTTGGGTCGGTCCTTCAGCATCGCCCCTCGATCCAGCGCCCCGATATAGTTGAGGTCAATATCCACCGATAACCTGGGAAGATCGAACACAAACAAATTTAATGCCGTGCCTCCCTTCAAGACCCATTTGCCCTTTAATTGAGGGTGTCTGTTCAAATTGTTTAAAAGATTTAGCAGATGGAGCACCTTCTCGATCATCTCCGTCCTGAAACCGGTGGTTTCGGCGATCGGCAACACCTCTGACGATGAGAAAATCACAGCACTTCCCCCCACGATTTGTTCAGGATGTCGACCGGAATCATAAGGTTCCAATCCTTGACCCACTGGCAGCCTTCTCGCTTGTGCCGCACAAAATAGTGGGGTTGACGGGGGCTTAGCTGCTTTAAAGAGTCTAAGTGGGCGCTCTCAACCATTAAAGTCTCTTTATGCTGTTCCAGGAAAAACCCCACCTTTGCGGCAGTCGTCGCATTTTCCAATAAGAGGGCATACTCGACAACCTGATCCAAGTCGAAGAATTCAACCGATTCCAGAGAACGCCATATCTCTTCCCAACTTCCGGTTAGGTCCGGCCGATCCAGCACATCGACCAGGGTTCTTTCAAGGTTGGTTACCCGGAGCTCCACACCGAAATGGTTTCGCCTGGAAGCCCCGAACATCTCCTTGCCCTTGGCTCGCAGGGAGGGCGGTACGGGCGCCCGTAAGAATTTATGGGATCGAAATGTTAATGGCATTGATTTTCGTGCCGATACATAATGCAGCCTCATGTAGACAGAGTACGCTTTCCCGTGGAACTCCAGCGCCGTGTGGTATGCGAGAACCGCATCCGGGGTCATCTTGGCAGCCACGAGATAGGGATCAACCGGACTCGATGTTGGATCGCTACCCACAGGCACCGTCGCATACAGGCCACGTCGTATCGGTATTATCCGCCCCCGTTTGCGATAGTACGTTAAAAGCGACCTGCGAGTATTCGGGTTGCCTGACCCTCTGGCGGAAAGGAAACGGTCCAGTTCCTCCACCGTAAACACGGCATGTTGTGACAGGAATTCATCCATTCCCATAATTTAATCTCGTTTGACGTTTATCCGATATAGTATCAATGAAGTTAGTCTTATCTATACCATAAGTCAAATATAATCTATAACGGATCACTTCTGATAAGTTTGACCATTAGGCGATATAATATTAATTAATTTGCTATTTTCTCGTATGTTTGTCAAATCTCTCGCTACTGTTAGACAAAACAGTTTTAGATGGCAAACGGAAATGATACTCTGTTTTTGGTTGCATCGAATATCACACATGGTATAATTTTTAGTAATTTATCCATTATTTTCAAAAACATGGGCGACGAGCGATCAAATCTCAGACACCCCTGATGACCTGATTAAGGCGTGGCGGACTCATGGTCTACAACGAAGCCGAAACCCGATTCTACCTTATTGATCCCGTTCTGCGTCAAAAGGGCTACAACGATCATCAATGGTTGAAGCTGGAAACGCCCGCGCCGGTGGAGCCTACCGGCCCCAAGGGGAGGCGGCGCAGAGGCGGAGGCCGCACAGATTACCTGCTCTGCGTTCAGGCGGGCGATATGCCCAAATCCCTTCCGGTTGCCGTTCTGGAGGCCAAGAAGGAAACTGAGGACCCATTGAAAGGCATGCAGCAGGCCAAAGGGTATGCCGATTGCCTGCGTCATGACGTCAAATATGTCTTTGCCACCAATGGGTACCGCTACGGCGAGTTCGACACCTTTACCCGGTTGCACGGCGGCCCGTTTCCTTTTGCAGATTTTCCCAGCCATGGAGATCTCACTGCACGCTACGCAGGAGACACGGGCATCGATCTCAGTGTTCCCGATGCGGCCATGCTTTTCATGGCGGACAGCCCCGCGTATCCCCAGACCCGGTACTATCAGGACGCGGCCATTCGGGCGGCCTTTGAAAAGATCATTCGCTGCCGGCAACTGGGCGAAGCGGCCCGCGTGCTTCTTTCCATGGCCACCGGGTCGGGAAAGACCATCATCGCGGCCAACCTATTATGGCGGCTCCACGAAGCCCAATGCCTCCCGAAACCGGCCTTGTTTCTGTGCGACCGCGATGAACTGCGTGAACAGGCTTACACCAAGCTCAAGGCCGTGTTCGGCGACAACGCCCGCATCGTGGAAACCCGAAACGGAAAGAACGCCGCCCATAACGCCCGTATCCACATCGCTACCTACCAGACCCTGGGCCTCGATGACGAGGCCGAGGAAATCGCCAGTTTTCTGACCGAACATTACACCGAAGACGCCTTCAGCGTCATCATTATAGACGAGTGCCACCGTTCCGCCTGGGGCAAATGGTCCCAGGTTCTTATTCGCAACCACAATGCCATCCACATCGGCCTGACGGCTACCCCGCGCCAGTTGCGCGAATCCAAACAGCGAACGGCCGAAGACGTGGAGATCACGGCCAACAATGTCAAGTATTTCGGCGAGCCGGTCTACGAGTATACACTGATCCAGGCCCAGGAAGACGGCTACCTGGCAGCCTGTGAGATCGTGCGGCGCAAGCCTTCCATAGACTGGAAGACCTTTACCCGCGAGGAAGTTTTGGCCGCAAAACCCATCGACGTTCGCACCGGCCGCCCCATCGGCGCGGAAGATCTGACCAGAGACCAATACAGCGCCCCCCATTTTGATGATGACCTGCTGCTCCCCGAGCGTATCGAGGCCATGTGTGCCGATCTATTCGAGCAGTTGTGCCAAAACGGCGGACCGGAACAGAAGGTGATCGTTTTCTGCACCCGGGAATTACATGCCGATCGAGTGGCCATGCAGCTCAACAACCTCTATGTGACCTGGTGCCGCGAAAACCAGAAGACCCCTAAGGACCATTATGCCTTCAAGTGCATGGGCGGTAAAAACAACGGCGCGGAGATGATCGAACCCTTGCGCGGTTCCGGCCGGCGGGCATTCATCGCCTGTACCGTGGACTTGTTGGAAGCTGGAGTGGATATCGAACGGTTGAACACCGTGGTCTTTTTCCGCTATCTCCAGTCCCCCATCAAATTCTACCAGATGATGGGGCGCGGCTCCCGAATTCACGAGGAAACCGGCAAATACAAATTCTGGCTTTATGACTACACCGGGGTGACCGACCTCCTCGGAACCGATTTCATTACGAGGCCGCCTCAGCAAAAAAAGAAAAAAC
>Ga0049095_10000062_pt1 | contig 31088 bp, 21 predicted proteins | sample WorMetexBAHAMAS3_FD_55034 | JGI IMG/M metagenome (GOLD analysis project Ga0049095, IMG submission 55034) | Marine gutless worms symbiont microbial communities from Max Planck institute for Marine Microbiology, Germany - Inanidrilus exumae... | ecosystem: Host-associated > Annelida > Digestive... | reverse complement strand
TGACAATTTGAGCTATTGAACCAATTGGAACTCCTATATATCGTTTCTTGCGGAAAGAAAGGACTTATTTCTCAGCAATCAAACATGAAGAACGTCCCCTATTTTTTTCCTGCCTTGTCATAGCTCATCTCTCGCGGGGTGACGGCCGGTCAGCGAAAAGAAAAATCACTAAAGCACTCTGTAATCTTTGCGTCTTGTATGTAGAAAGCAACGAGGACAGAGTGTTGGGGAATAACAACCCTCAACAGTTTTGCTTGTCTTTGAACGGGTTAACTCTGGGATGGGATTTTTATACGTTCACCATTCAAGTCTGATTCGCATCAAGCTACCTGAAGGCACAAAAAAAGGGAGGCTCAAACCTCCCTTGGTTTCTTTGTTGGGGTCCAATTACTGAAATGAATTCATGCAATGTTCGGATCAGGTGGACGCAGTCTCCCCCCAGAATCCCGAACATTGCCACCGTCGTTGAATGGCACTCCATGAAACCGCCTCGTATATGGCGCAGACGCCCACCAGACCGTAAATGATTCGGCTGGCGAAAGTCATATGTCCGAAAATAAATGCGACCAGGTCGAAATTGAAAAATCCCACCAGCCCCCAGTTTAGGCCGCCGATAAACAACACGGAAGCCGAAACGACGTCTATCAGTTTCATCTTGTCCATGGTTTGTTCTTCCATTTTATTCACCTCATATATGACCACACCGGACATCTTACCCAATGACGTTGCAACACCAGCTAATCAGGCGATTATCAGGCGAGATGCCGGATAAATGCAGTAGTTTGTGAGTTTTCGGAAGCCTTCGGCTCCATAATTTTGAGATTAATGGCGATGCCATCACTGTCAACAACATCCTCTATTTTTTGCCGGATCGACAGATTGGGTTCAAACCTTCCTCAATATTGCGCATCGAGCAATTCGTCATTAGTTTTAACTAATTAAGATATTATCAGCCTCAGATAAACGCAGACAGGCACAGAAAATTGAGCCGAGCGACATGCTCGGCTCAAACAAGTCATCGCTTCGCGATAAGGAATTTTAAGCTGCCCGAAGGGCATCGAGTCAAATAGCCGGCCATGTCGGCCGGCTATTGTCTGCGCAGGTCGAGCGACCCTGAGTCCCGCCTTGGCGGGATCGAAGGGGAGCGGGCGGCAAAAGCAGGTAAATCATTAAGGAGATTGATCATGCCACAATTTGAATACCAATGTAATGCATGCGCATATCGATTCGAAAAAATGGTGCAACGATGGGATGCCAAGGTGAAATGCCCCTTGTGCGAAGGCGAAGTAAAGAAACTGATGTCGTACTTTTCCGTCGGCACCGGAAAGACCGTCACAACGGAACTGCCGGCAGAATTAAGACCCAAAATGTGCACCAACTGCTGAACCGAAACGGCGCATCATACTTTGAATAATAGCAGCTGGCGGTTTCATCCCCGGCTGCTATTCTCTTTTTAAGTGTGAACCATCTGTTCATCTGATCCGGATTCCAAAATCCAAAATCCGAATTCGGGCTCTCTCTGCGGTAGGTATTTATTTAAAAATGAAAACCATCTCATCATACGAACTCCAAAAACCTAAATCTGACCTTCTTCCTAAGGTTTCCCCCGCAGCGCAGAAGGCCCAGATCAAGAAGGCTCGGGCATTTTTTCGGATTCATGCGAAGATCTACAACCTGACTCGCTGGCCCTTTTTGTTTGGTCGGAAACGACTCGGCACTCTCCTTCCTTATCCTCGTAATGCCCGGATCGATGTCCTTGAAATCGGATGTGGGACGGGCTTCATGCTGAGACAGATCGCCAAACGCTTTCCCAACGCTCTATAGACCGGGTATGACGTATCCGGCGAAATGCTGGACAAGGCCCGGAATAAGTTGGTCCGATTCAGGGACAGGGTCGTGTTGCATGAGAGGGCCTGGGCAAGGGATCCCGAAGGCCATCCGGCAAGGCAGGACGTCATTCTGTTTTCCTATGCACTGTCCCTGATAAATCCCCAGTGGAAAAACCTGGAGATGGAAGCCGCTGGAGAGTTGAAGCAAGGAGGGATGATCGCTGTTGTGGATTTTCACGACTCATCATACAGGTGGATAAAAAAGTACTATGCCAGCAGTCACGTCAAGATGGATGGCCAAATTTACCCCTTCCTGCAACATCATTTTAAAGCCACTCACAAAGAGATACGGCGGGCCTACGGTAAGCTCTGGTCCTACTTTCTGTTCATCGGCTGCGCCCGATAGCGGCAAAAGAGGTTTCCCTGACAATCGTCTAGGAGAACCCCGCCCTTGCCGGAAGATGATACCTGTGGGCCATCAGCTTCAGTATCATCTCGTCGGAAGGTTTTGTCGTATCGATGAGAATGTGCGTGTCATCCGGAATGTCGTCTACGGGCTCGAATGCGTCCACGAAATGGTTGAAATGGGTCAACCGGGCATCCGACAGCGGTGACCGAGAATCGCGTTCTTTCAGCCGTGCCTTTAGTATCTTTGCCGGGGCCGCGGCTTCCACCAGGATCATTTGGGAATCCATGGTTTGTGCGAGTTTGAGTGCTTCACGACGGTGGTGGCGACGACTGAAGGTAGCATCCAGAATTACCGACTGGCCACGTTCCAGAAGGTCCTGGGCCGTTAACATCAGCTTACCATAGGTCAGGGAAGAGGTGCCGGGTGAATACAAGCCCCTGGCAAACGGCATGTCTTTGGGATTTTCGCCGGCAGGACCAAACAGTTCTTTCCGAATGGCATCGGAACGGAGCAAGTGGATGCCGAGCCGTTTCGACAAAGATTTGGCGATCGTGCTTTTGCCGGATGCCGGCAGGCCGCACATGACCCAGAGAGTCGGGGAAGAAAATTTTACCGCATATCTGTAAGCGAGGTTCAGATATTTGTCGGCCTCCCGTTGCAGTTTTTTAGGGAGGAAATCGCCGCGGTCGCTTCCCTGGATGGTGATATAACAGACTTTGCTTTTCACCATGGCCCGATAGCATTTGTAGAAATCGAGCATGACATAAAGAAGGCTGTCCCCGGAATAGCGCGCCACAGCGTCGACAAGGGAATTGGCGGTATCCGGAAAACCTTCGTATTCCATATCCATGATGAGAAAGGCCAGGTCGCAGGCGCTGTCCGAAAATCTGAACCGATCATTGAATTCGATACAGTCGATGATCTGGATACCCTGTTCAAAGTATACGTGGCCACACCTCAGGTCGCCGTGACAATCCCGGATGCGCTCTTCCGCGATCCGCGAACGAAATAGTTCCTTGTGGTGATCGAGATACGCACGGGTAGCCGATACAACGATGTCAAGCAGATGTTTATCTACTCGACCTCTGCCGAATTGTTGGATCTGTCGGAAGTTTTCCTCACAATTCTGTTTGATGGTTTCAAGGGACCCGAATCGGTTAATGTGCGAACCGGATGATGCCCGCCGGTAAAAATCGACCAGCTGCCGGGCAAGTTGTTCGAGGATGGTTTCATCAATCTGCTTGCGCCGCAGCAAATGAAGAAGGGAACGGTCTTCCGAAAGCCGGTGCATGTGAACGGCGAACTCAACGGGAGACCCCGTTTTGCCAAGGCGATATCGCCTTCGATAGCAGGAGATCGGAACGATCCCCATGTACACGTCGGGCGCCAAACGCCGGTTCAGTGAAACCTCCCGCAGACAGCAGGTGTATCTCTTTTCCAGGGTTGAAAAGTCGAGAAACTCGAGAGAAATTGGTTTTTTGATTTTATAAACAAAGTCGCCGGCAAGAAATACTCTGGAGATGTGTGTTTCGCGGTGCTCTACTCCGGCTACTGGATGGGGATAGAAGCCGGGGTTTGACATGGCCTCCACCAGTGCTGCAGGAACATTGCCCCCTTTTTGGTCCGTGGGGCATAGTTGTTTAGAAGCCGATACCATGATCCGCCTCTATGGACTGTGAATAAAGGGTGGTTTATATTCATAATATAACCTGTTAAACGTGAATTTCACCTGTCACTTCGATCAGACGGACTCACACCTTACCACAGAGACACAGAGAGCATAGAGAATAAATCGGTTTGTCCCTTTCGGGAGACGCCGAAGAGGACAACGCTTCGGCTACGTGTTTAATAAAAAAAATTAACTCAACGAATATTCGACTCTGGAAGATCGTGTGTTCTGAAAAACGTGACACCTCCCGAAGGGCTGAGTGCTTTTCACAAATCGGTATCTCCCGATTTGTGAAATGGAAAACACCTCCGTGCCCTCTGTGTCTCTGTGGTGAAAAGGATCGTCTGAATAGTTTTCATGTGATATCTGAGTTAGACTGTTGCTCCATCTGCTTGCGAAGTTTATAGGCAAACTGCTTCTCATCCACCTCCACATCGTCATACGTCAAAAGTTCATCTTTGAGGACGGGTCGCACCAAGCGGGCCTTCCCGGACAGTCCTATGGGAAGATAAGCGTTCTCCAGGCTTTCTCTGGCATGAACCAGACGCCCAAAGACCGTATAGCCGCCTTCGCCATCGAGGATATCCCCCGGTTTGAGATCCTTTTTCGCCACAGCAGCGACATCCCCTAAAAAGTCCTTCGAGGTGCCGGTGGGTTCATGACGGAGGGCCGCGGAGGCTACACTGATGCCGAGCTCCAGGCCGATCAGATGTGACGGTCGGTAGAGTGCGGCATAATCTCCGGACGCATCGGTCCTTATACCGTATTCGGCAAAACATCGCTTCACATAGGGGGTCGGCGCCTTAAACACCACGTACACGCCCCATCGAAGGTCCCCATCCACCGGGCTCCCGTCCCGATGCTCACTGGCGATGACTTCCACGGTTCCGCTGTGCTCCAGGACACCGCCGTCGAATTTTGGTTTGAGCACGTCAGCCAGTTGGTGCACACCTACCGGAGAAAACTGAAGCCCATAGCGCTGGGGTATCAGGCCTGAGCCGTTGGCGACAGCACACATTTCAATGGCTGATTTGGTGCCGTCCAGAAACGAGTTGAACATCTGGGCATTATAGTCTCCGCTGGCCACCTGTTCTTCCGAAAATCCGTAGTGCCCCCATACGGTTTCAGGCGTGGAGTAGTTAAATTCCGGCTGATATCGGGTTCCTTTACCAGCGCAGACCACCTCGAGACCCACGGCACGGGCCCAGTCGATCTGCTCCGAGATGAGCGCCGGCTGGTCTCCGTAGGCCATGGAATAGACCAGATTGTTTTCTTCTGCTTTTTTCTGCAGCACCGGCCCGAGAAGGCAGTCCGTTTCCACGTTGACCATGACCACATGCTTCCCGCTCTCCAGGCTCTTATGGGCGTGAACGGCGCCGGCTTCCGGTATTCCGGTGATTTCGATGATGACATCCAGGTCTGCATCAATCAGTGCCAAGGCATCGTCGGTGACTGCCACGGATTGAATCTTTGCGGCGTTATTTATTTCTCCTGTGGACGATACGACTCTCAATCTTTCCTTCGGCCACCCGGTTTTGATGCAGGCTTCAATGGCTTTTTGCGGATCCAGTTCCGCGATTCCCACCACCTGCATGCCCGGGGTCAGGCGGACCTGGGAAAGAAACATGGAGCTGAATTTTCCGGCACCGATGACGCCAATACGGATCGGCGCATCGTTCTGTGCCCGCTGTTGCAATAATGTGTGCAGGTTCATGATGCCTCCTTGAAGAATTCAAAGGCTTTGGTAGGGGGATGTCGATACCAGGATGGTTATGTGTAGATCACTCCTTGATGATCTGCAAGTCTGCATCTCGATAGCGTCATCCAGAGTCCAGTATCCTGCCCTCTGCCCTCCGCCCTCCGACCTCTGACCTCCGACCTCTGACCTCTGCCCTCTGACATCTGCCCTCTGACATCTGTCATCTGTTCCGTTGACATCCGCTTGTTAGTTTCTATCGTAATTAAAGTAACTTGACCGACGTCGCGCATCTCCACATAAATACCTGCTCCTGCTGAACTTTCACTGCATCTCGACTCAAGAAAAACATCTGTATTTACTTAAACCGGGCATCGCACCGGATGGAGGGCATATTCAATGAAATGCCCCAAATGCCAATTCGATAATCCGGACAAAGCAAAGTTCTGCAACGAATGCGGCGCCAAAATAGAGCTGGCCTGCCCTAAATGCCGTGCTATCAACCCATCAGGCAGCAAATTCTGCAATCAGTGCGGCCAGAAGTTACAAGCGACCGAACAGGTCTCGACTGTCGATTATTCACAACCCCAATCCTACACGCCCCAGTTTCTGGCAGAAAAGATCCTGACCACCCGCAGTTCTATCGAAGGTGAACGGAAGCAGGTCACCGTTTTATTCTGCGACATCTCGAACTCCACATCGCTTGCCGAGCAAATGGGAGCGGAGGGTTTTCATGGTGTCGTAAATCAGTTTTTCGACCTGTGTCTGGCTGAAGTGCACCGGTATGAAGGTACGATTAACCAGTTTCTCGGGGACGGCTTTATGGCCCTGTTCGGAGCACCCATTGCGTGTGAAGACCACGGCCGTAGGTCGGTGATGGCCGCCGTGCGAATTCAAAAAAAAATAAAAGAAAATTTTCTGGGACACGGGCACCAGAATGGGGTGCAGCTGGAATTGCGCATCGGCATGAACACGGGACCGGTTGTCGTGGGGGCAATCGGCGACAATTTACGTATGGACTACACGGCGGTTGGCGATACGACAAACATCGCCGCCAGGCTGCAGCAGATGGCCGAGCCGGGTCAAATTCTGATTTCAGGCTCAACCCGCCACACCGTGAGAGGGTATTGCAGCACACGTAAGAGGGGCGAGTTCTCTCACAAAGGCAAAACAGAAAAGGTACCCACCTGGGAGGTCACCAAGGCCCGCGAAGCTCTGACGCGTTTCGAGGCGGAGGCTCAGCGGGGCCTCACCCACTTCGTAGGGCGTCTTGATGAACTAGGGACCTTGCACGAATGTTTTGCTCTAGCCAGAGAGGGGCGGGGCCAGATCATTTCCCTGGTTGGTGAGGCAGGCATCGGAAAATCCCGTCTGCTTCTGGAATTTAGACGACAACTGGACCCTAAGGACGCCAAGTGGCTCGAGGGACATGCATTGTCTTTCGGGAAATCCATGGCGTTTTATCCGTTGATCGACATGATGAAACGCAATTTTCACATCGAAGAGAATGATCCCGAGGATAAAATCGTTCAGAAAATCGATCAGGGGGTTCTCCAGATTGGCAATGACTTACGGACGATTCTTCCATTTCTGCGATATCTTATCACCCGCGATGCCGGAGATCCGATCGTTCAGAATATGGCACCTCAGCTGCGCCGGAGCGAAATATTGCGGTCACTCCGGTATCTACTGATTCGGGCAGCGGAAGTGCGACCGCAGATTCTACTGTTCGAAGACCTACACTGGTTCGATCAGGCCACGGAGGACGCCTTGGTGTTTCTGGCCAACAGCATCCACAACAGCCGGGTCCTTGTCGTCTGCACCTACCGGCCGGGGTACGCGAATCCCATCGGGGATCGAGCCTTTCATGCGCGAATCATGTTACCGACACTATCTCCCAAGGACAGTCTGAAAATGACCCGTTTGATGTTGGCAACAGATCGTCTTCCCAAGCCCCTGAAACGGTTGATCATAAAAAAAGCAGAGGGCAATCCGTTGTTTGTGGAAGAAATCGTCAGATCTCTTCGGGAGTCTGGAACGATTCGGCAGGCCGAAGGACAATACGAGCTGACCCAGAGCATGGAAGAGGTCATTGTGCCGACCAGTATTCAGGACGTGCTGATGGCCCGGATTGACCGGCTGGATGATGACCTAAAAAAGATCCTGCAAATTGCAGCGGTAATCGGTAGAGAATTTACCTACCAGCTGTTAAATCATCTTGCCGATACACCCGAATCGACAGAAGACGATCTTCGAGAATTGGAAAACGCAGAACTTGTTCAATCACAGCAGATCTTTCCGGAGCTGGTGTACACCTTCAAGCATGCATTGACCCAGGAGGTCGCCTACTGGTCTTTGTTGAAACAGCACAGAAAAAACTTACATCAGAAAATCGGCGGCGCCATCGAGGACCTCTACAAGGACCGTGCGGCGGAGTTTTACGAGGTGCTCGCCTACCATTTTGCAAGGGGGGAAAGGTGGCGGAAGGCATTGGAGTATTTCATAATGGCAGGTAAAAAAGCGACTCAAGCCTTTGCAATTCGAGATGCGCTGGCGATCTACGATCACGCATTGGATGTATCCGACCGACTAGAAGATACGTTGGAAGCCGCGACCACACTGGGAATCTATCAGGCCAGGTCGGAACTCTGCCATGCACTCAGCGATTATAAAGGAGCTAGAGGCGAAGGCAGGCGTCTTCTGAAAGTCGCCTATAAGGTAGGAAATATTAAGATGGAAGGCGTCGCCATGGCCATAATCGCGGGTACCGGAGTGTTTTTACACAAATTTGACGAGGCCCTATCAGATGCGGAAAAGGTCATTGATATTGGGCGGGACTTGGGAGAGAAGCCCCTGATGGCCCGGGGCCACATCATCAAGGGCCATGCCTATATCGTAACCGGCCGCATTTTTCATGGAAGACCTGAAATCGACAAGGCAATCAAAATCAGTGAATCCGTGGGTGACGTTGTCACTCGGGCAAACGCCCTTCGTATTACCGGCTTGGGGAAAAACTGGGAAGGGAAATATTCGGAGGGTGGCGACGATTTGGCTGAATGCATTCGGCTCGCAAAAAGCCACAACATGTTGGCGCTGGTGATTCAGGCGTGTTTTGCATACGGTATTATTCTGACAGCAAACGGAGACTATCAAAAGGCGCAAGCCATATTTTTTGAGGGTTTGGAACTCGCCGAGAAGGTAGGGGAAGAGGCATATAAATTCCGGATTCTCAACGGTCTTGGCTGGCTTTACGGGGAATGCGGCGATCTGTCGAATAGCATCGATTACAACAGTCAAAGCGCTGAATTTGCACGAAAAAGAGTCGATCCTGAAATCATTGCAAACGCCGAACTGAACATCGCCGACATTTTTCTCATTCAGGAAGACTTTTCACAAGCGCGTAAGTATTTAGAGAATGTGTTTCGGATCACCGAGAATCCTACAACCAGCGAATGGATGAAATGGCGGTACCGGATTCACCTGTTTGCCAGCTTCGCCGAATACTGGCTCGCTATCGGGAACTATACCAAGGCAGAAGAGTTCGCCCGGCAGTGCATTGAACTGGCACAACAGACGGCTTCTCTCAAGTATCTGGTAAAAGGATTTCGCGTGATGGGTGAAGTGAACCTCTCCCTGGGCGACGTGGTCGAATCCCAGGGATGGCTTAACCAGGCGGTTTCGTCTGCACAGGCCATCGGCAATCCCACGCAGTTGTACAAAGCGTACCATACCATGGGCCGTTTGCATGAAAAGGCCCGTAACACCGAACTGACTCAGACTGCCTATCAATCAGCCCTTCAGGTCGTCAACAACGTGAGGAGCGAACTGCAGGAAACGGAATTGAAAACCAGCTTCGAACACCTACCCCTCGTCGAACAGGTCATCGACGCCAACTCCCGCATCTGATCATCCATGGCGTGAAGTATCCTTATTTAAAAGTATTTTCAAAAATCCTCATTCAAATTATTTAAAAATCCGCACTCCAAAATCCACATTCCAAAATCCAAAATACTAAGGTTTGACAATTGTGATATAGTTTCTATCGTATTTACAATCACCTGCTGATATTCCGCTATATTCTTTGACCGGTAATTCTCCAGAATATTACTAACAGCAACTCCGTGAAAAATAATCTGATCGAATAAGGAGATAACAACCATGCCCGTCTGCATGGATCGACATGACATGCCAGGTACAACGGCAAAGGCCGTAGCGGATGCCCACGAGAAAGATCTGAAGCTCCAGTCGAAATATGGCGTTAAACTGATGACGTACTGGTTTGACGAACAGCGGGGCTCGACATTTTGTTTGATGGAGGCCCCTGCAGCAGAACGTGTCAAAGAGCTGCACGCAGAGGCCCATGGGGCAATACCCCACACCATCGTGGAAGTGAACCCGGAACTGGTAAATGCCTTTTTAGGACGTATCGAAGACCCCATTTCACCGTCTGGATTCCACGGGGCGTCTTCAGATTCCGCTATGGATTCGGCATTTCGGGCTATCATGTTTACGGATATGAAAGGCTCCACCGCTATTACGAGCCAGATGGGCGATCTGGAGGCCCTTGAATTCTTCCGCACCCACAACGCAATTACCCGGGACGTGTTGAGGATGCACAATGGGCGGGAGATTCAGCATACCGGAGATGGGGTGATGGCCTCGTTTACTGCGGCATCTTCTGCGGTAGCTTGCGCTGTATCCATCCATCAGGCGTTTGCGGAGTACAACGACAAACATTCCGAAGCGGAAATCAAAGTGCGCATCGGAATCAGTGCCGGTGAGCCCATAGAAGAGGACAACCGACTCTTCGGATCCAGCGTGCAGCTGGCCTCCCGTCTTTGCGACCATGCCCACGCCGATCAGATCCTGGTTGCCCCAGTAGTCAAGGAGCTTTGCTTGGGAAAAGGCTTCGATTTTACGGATCAGGGAGAAGTCCCCTTCAAGGGCTTCGACACCTCCCAGCGCGTCTACGAAGTCACCTGGCAGTCAGGTCCGACTCCCTGACATTTGACCTCCGACATCCGCCCTCCGCCCTCTGTCCTCTGCCCTCTGTCTTCTGTCATCTGTCTTCTGCCCTTTGCCCTCTGATTTCCCATATAGTAAAATAGTACTAGACCCATCACCCTCCGATTGAGTATCTTTTCCCACCATGATAGACTTTTGTCTCCTTGAAATTTTACATTCAAAGGAGGATAGATAATGGCCTCACTTGTTCCATCCATTCCGATCGTAATGCCTTTTTTGATATATTTTATCGTCTGGATATTTCTGTATCTCGTTCGCAGACACTATCGAAACAAAGGCCTCCGGTTGCCGTTTACGAACAGCTTCTTTAGGTCACCCGGGCAGTCACTGCTTGAGGAGATCGATGGTTTAAATGAACAGATCACTGAATACATCGTTTGCCTTTTATCTGTTCCCATCGCTATTTATGCCATTTATGTTTCCTATCTTTTCACCAAACAGGGTGGTGTGAAATTATCGGACCTGGCAATTTTCGGAATTGTCATGCCGGCGGTGATCGGTATATGTCTTTATAAAACCAGCAGCCTTTTGGCCCAGCGCCGCCGGGCCAGGTTGGGTTACGACGGCGAAGTCGCGGTGGGCCAGGAACTGAATCAACTGCTCCGAGAAGGTTATTATGTCTTTCATGATCTCCCCGCCGATAAGTCTAACATCGACCACATCGCGGTAGGGCGAAAAGGCGTGTTTGCGGTAGAAACCAAGGCACGATCAAAACCGACGAGTGAGAATCGGCAGAAAGGTGCCACCGTGGAATACGACGGCCGTGCCCTTCATTTTCCGAGGCATACAGATACAAAGATTCTGGAGCAGGCCGAACGTCAGGTAAAGTGGCTGTCGAAATGGATCAGCAGCGCCATCGGAGAAGACATCGCAGCAAGAGCGATTGTTGCGCTGCCAGGCTGGTATGTAAAGCGAACCTCTTCCGAAGGCATCTCGGTAGTCAATCCCAAGCAATTCACATCATTCTTCGAGCACGTCGGACCCAGAGAACTTTCGGAGGAAATGATCAAACGGATCGTACACCAGCTCGACCAGAAGTGCCGCGACGTCGATCCCGTGTCGACGATCACCGAAGAAGAGAAAACTGATATGGATTAGCCGCAGACACTCGCAGACAATGCGCAGACAAGGGCAAGACTGCTTCCGCAGTCTTGCTTTTGAATATTTTGCTTGCGGACGTTCGCAAGCAAAATGATGCAGTCCCTCGACTCCGCTCGGGATGATACCCCGGCAAAAGCCATCGATTATTCATAGTGAGGCAGAATTTATCTGAGAGGCATGTTGCTTTTGGCCGGGCACGCCTGTCCCGCCTTAGCTAATGCGACGGCGGATCGCCCGGCCAAAAAAAATGTTTATGTCAGCGGTGAGTCTGCGTGTGTCAGCGGCTAAGCTGTGTTCGTTTTCAGATTCTTGATTCCGCACATTATTTAAGACACTTGACCCCTTGAATCCTTGAATCCCTGGTCGCCTCCGGCGCCGCCATGGGCGGGTAAACCTCTTCTCCAATCCGTTTGGAGAAGAAGAGTTATTGCTTGACAGATCTTGTAAATCACAATATACATATACACCCTATGAGTATATGAGGAGGTCAAAATGGCTCTATGTGGTGAAGATCATCCAAAGGTAATTGCCCGTATCAACCGGATCGAAGGGCAGGTCCGGGGTCTTAAAAAAATGGTGGAAGAGGACCGCGACTGTATGCATGTTCTGAAGCAGATCGCCGCCGCCAGCGGTGCGCTGCGGTCCCTGGGTGCGGTCATCCTGGAAGACCATCTCAAAGGATGCGTGGCCACCGCCTTGCAGAATGAGGAAAACGAGTCGGAACTGATAACCGAAGTTGTCGAAATTTTTAACAAATTCAGCAGATAGGATCTCATCGATGATTGGTCGCTTTTCAAAACTGGGTGTTTATCAGGAACTTTTCAGATTAAGGGATTTTTACATTTCGTTCGGAGCCGCTCTCCTGGCCCTTGCCAGCTATCTGATCGATTACGGGAATGCATCCCCGAGCATATGGGGAAATGCATTTGCGTTGATTGCTGTCGCCATTAATGGAGTTCCAATTATCTGGGGCGCGATCAGAGGGCTGATGGAGCGGAAGGTCAACGTGGATGAACTGGTCAGCCTTGCCATTATCGCCAGCCTTATCCAGGGAGAATTCCTGGCGGCAGCCGTTGTCAGTTTTGTAATGACCTTTGGCGGTCTGATCGAGCAGGTCACCAGCGAATCCGCCAGAAAAGCGATCAAATCGTTAATCCGCATTGCCCCCCAGACCGCCACAGTGCTGATCGGAGAAGAAGAAAAAACAATTCCAATCGAAGATGTTTCCATCGGCGACCGGATCCTTGTCAAACCCGGTGAGCGGATCCCCGTGGATGCCCGGATCATATCCGGGGCTTCGGCCGTCGATGAATCGGCCATGACCGGTGAACCCTTGCCGGTGGAGAAGCAGATCGGTGACATTATTCTGGCCGGAACACTCAGCCATAATGGGGTGCTGACAGCCGAAACCATCAAGGTCGGTCAGGATACAACCCTGGGGAAAGTGATCAAACTCGTCAGCGAAGCAGAGCAGCATCGCCCCGAAGCCATACGCCTCATCGATCGATATGCCACCTGGTTTACGCCCCTTATTTTAAGCTGCGCCGGGGCCGCCTGGCTGTTTACGGGAGATGTCAGCCGAGCCGTGGCGGTTCTGATTGTCGGATGCCCGTGCGCGTTGATTCTGGCAGCGCCCACAGCCACGGTGGCAGCCCTGGGGCGTGCCGCCAAGTCAGGGATCCTGGTCAAAGGCGGCCAGTATCTGGAGCGTGCTGCTTCTATCAAAGCCGTTTTGTTTGATAAAACCGGGACCTTGACTTTGGGCGAACCCCGGGTGGAGGAGATTGCCTGTACCGAAGGCGTGGACAAGGAAGTGGTGCTATCCTGTGCGGCCAGCGCCGAGCAGCACTGTACCCACCCCCTGGCACGGGCAATCCTCAAAGCGGCCCATTACGCCAAAGTGGTTGTGCGCGGCGCTGAAGATGCGTTCCATGAAATCGGGCTCGGAGTCAGAGCCATGGTCGACGGCACCTTGGTGGAAGTCGGCAGCGCTTCGGCTGTCGAAGGTACCGCCGTCATCCCGGGAAGCCTTCAGAAATGCATCGAAAACTCGATTTCCCGTGGTGTGACGCCCCTTGTGGTCTATCGGGACCAGGCGCCGGTGGGACTGCTCAATGTTACGGACAAGGTTAGGCCCGTTGCGGTTTCCACCATCGAACATTTCAATGAACTCGGCATTCACGAAATGGGCATTTTATCCGGCGACCACGACAAGGCCGTCAGGCGGGTGGCCGACGCGGTCGGTATCGATACGGTGTATGCCAGACTGAAGCCCCAGGACAAGGTAGAGGTCATCAACGATTACCAGTCCAGGGATACCCCGGTGATGTTCGTCGGTGACGGAATTAACGACGCTCCGGCCCTGGCGTCCTCCCAGGTGGGCGTGGCCATGGGCGCGGCGGGAACCGATGTGGCCCTGGAAACGGCCGACATCGCCCTGACCCACGATGACATTTCCAAGCTCCCCTGGCTCATTCGTCTGTCCCGACGGATGCTGGCCATCATCAAAATCAACATCGTATTCGGACTGGCATTCAACGCCATAGCCGTTTTGGCTGGTGGTATGGGCTGGTTGTCGCCCATCATGGCCGCCATCGTCCACAACGTCGGCAGCGTCCTGGTGGTGTTTGCCTCCGCCAGCCTGGCCATCTTCCCGGAAAGGACTGGTGCTAGAAGTTAATGAGTTTCCATATGACTAATCATGTATAGCAATGAATTCGATCCGAAGGATTATCCAGCGTAAGACGTTAGATAATAGTGGTTTTAAATAACAGTCTACCAAGCGTTTGGACAAGGCTGTAATAGGGAGAAGTTCCAAAGAATTACTATAGACCTGGAGTAAGCGGCCCGCAGGGCTGACAACCTTTTTGATTTCCGTCCTTCTAAACGGAAATCAAAAAAGCCCCTCCCTCCGCGATCTCTGAGTCTCGCTTGTCCTGAGCTAAGCCGAAGGGAGCGAGCTGGGCGAACGGGTGGTGAATATCAGTTATTTCCCCTAAACCCATATTCTGATATATATCCTACTCGCATTGAGTTCTTCATTGCCGGAGGATCGAATGGGCCATTCAATCGGAAACTCTGCCTATCAACGCCTCACCGAGCGCATCAACCGCTTCCCCCAGGGCGCGCCCCCGTCTGAACTCCTCACCAAGATCCTCATGATCCTTTTTGAAAAGAAGGAGGCCGAGCTGGTCTCGCGGCTGCCCATCCGTCCATTTTCAGCCAGGCGCGCCGCAAAGATCTGGAAAATGCGCGAAAATAAAGCCCGAAAGATTTTAGACCGGCTGGCCGAAAAGGCCTTGCTCGTTGACTTCAACGTAAACGGCGATGTCAATTATGCGCTGCCGCCGCCCATGGCCGGTTTTTTCGAGTTCTCTCTGATGCGCGTCAGACACGACATCGATCAGAAATTGCTTTGCGAACTCTTCTACGAATATTTGAATGTGGAAGAAGACTTCATCCGGAAGCTGTTTGCCGACGGAGAGACGAACCTCGGGCGTGCCTTCGTTCACGAACCCGCCCTGCCCGAAGACAACGCCCTTCATGTTCTCGATTATGAGCGGGCCACCGAAGTTATAAAAGGCTCTCCTCAACGGGGCATCAGCATGTGCTACTGCCGGCACAAAATGAGCCATGTGGATCGGGCCTGCGACGCCCCCATGATTATCTGCATGACCTTTAACACCACGGCTGAGTCCCTCATCCGGCATGGGCACGCGAGACCGGTCGAGGTCTCCGAGGGTATGGAGCTTCTGGCCAAAGCCTATGAAAACAACCTGGTTCAGTTCGGGGAAAACGTTAGAGAAAGGGTGAATTTTATCTGCAACTGCTGCGGGTGCTGCTGCGAGGCGATGCTGGCCGCCAGGCGTTTTGCCGTCATGCACCCGATCCACACCACGAACTTTCTACCGGTCGTGGATGAAAAGACCTGTAACGGCTGCGGAAAGTGCGTGAACCTCTGCCCGGTTGAGGCCATGACCCTGGTCTCGGCCAACGACCCGGACCGGCCGAAGAAAAAGCTGGCGCGCCTCGATGAAAACCGCTGTCTCGGGTGCGGGGTCTGCATCAGGGCGTGCACAAAAACCGAAAGCATAACCCTGGAATCACGCCCCCAGCGGGTCATCACACCCCTGGACGGCACCCACCGGGCGCTCATGATGGCCATCGAACGGGGAAAACTCCAGAACCTGCTTATCGACAACCAGGTCATGTGGCACCATCGCGCCTTGGCCGCCGTCATCGGCGCTATCCTCCGCCTGCCCCCCGTCCAGAAAACCATGGCCACCGAACAGGTCAAATCCCGCTACATGGAAGCTCTGGTCTCTCGCTTCTCAGACTAATGGTCTTTTGCTTTGACCGAACCCCCATACATTGAGGATTGCTGAATCCAAGAAATTATTATATAGCCTCGATTTATTAAGTTCACCGATAAGACCTCGCAACGTCCCCCCTTCACGGCAAGATGTCCATTAAGAAACGGCTCAAGTCGTATTTACAGGGCCTGCCCAGTTAAATCGGTCTTGGTAGTCTCATTTAACAGGGTGAGAGAATCGTTGGACTACATAAGGACTCCATTCAAATGCCCGAAAACATCAGATCAGCACAACAGACGCCCTCCGAGATCCTCCACAGCTATTTCGGCTACCGATCCTTCAGGGAGCACCAGGAAGAGATCATTCAGTCTGTTATGGACGGCAGGGATGCATTTGTCCTTATGCCCACGGGGATGGGCAAATCTATCTGCTACCAGATTCCCGCGATGCTTCGGGAAGGCGTCGGTATTGTCGTTTCTCCATTGATCGCACTCATGCAGGACCAGGTGCACGCCCTGCGAATGAATGGCATACGCGCTGAATTTTTAAACTCGAGCCTCACTCCTGAGGAAAACAGGGAAGTAAGGCGCCACATTCTTTCCGGGGAGACAGACCTTCTGTATGTGGCTCCCGAGCGTCTGCTGACCGATTCTTTCCAGGAATTTTTGCAACGTCTACCTATCGCTCTATTCGCCATCGACGAAGCCCACTGCGTGTCCCAATGGGGACATGATTTCCGTCCGGAATATCTCCGCATCCCGGAAGTCACCAAACAGTTTCCGGATGCTCCGCGCCTGGCGCTCACGGCAACGGCGGATGCCCAGACACGACGCGATATCGTCGAGAAACTGGGCTTGGCAGATGCCACGGCCTTTGTTTCGAGTTTCGATCGTCCCAATATCCGCTATCGGGTAAAATTGAAACAACGGGAGCGAACTCAATTGCTGACGTTCCTCCGCCGGGAACATCCGGATCAAAGCGGCATCGTCTATGTACGAACACGTAAACGGGCCGATCAGACCGCTGCCTGGCTTCAGGAAAATGGCGTTACCGCACTGTCCTACCACGCCGGGCAGGAGCAGGAGATCCGGCTCCGGAACCAGGAGCGTTTTATCAATGAAGATAGCGTTGTTATGGTCGCCACCATTGCCTTCGGCATGGGAATCGACAAGCCGGACGTTCGGTTCGTCGCCCATCTGGATCTGCCGGCCAGTATGGAGGCCTACTATCAAGAGACGGGACGTGCCGGCAGGGACGGGACACCTGCCGATGCCTGGATGGTGTACTCCCTTGCAGACCTTGTCTCCATGCGACGGCTATTCGATGCGTCCCAGGGAGACGAGACGTTCAAGCGCATACAGAGACAAAAGCTGGAATCTCTGCTGGGCTATTGTGAAACCGTCGAGTGCCGAAGAACCGTTCTTCTCAGATATTTCGGCGAGAACCATGACGTCCGCTGCGATAACTGCGACACCTGCATCCAGAAGCAGGATACCTGGGATGGCACCACGGCGGCCCAGATGGCACTATCCTGCGTATACCGAACCGGCCAGCGTTTTGGCGTATCCCACCTGACCGACGTGCTCATGGGGAATCCCACGGAAAAGATCCGGAATTTGCGTCACGAGAATCTCAAGACCTTCGGGGTCGGGGCGGAACTTTCTAAAAAGCAGTGGTCCAGCGTGTATCGGCAGTTACTGGCGGCCGGTTTGCTCACAGTCGGGGAATCGGCATTTTCCGGGTTTCGTCTGACGTCGGACAGTTGGCCTGTCCTCAAGGGGGAACAGGGGATACAGTTTCGTAAGGATCCGGCCGGTGATGCCATCACCAAAAAGCGAAAGAAAAAATCCCTGAAAATCGCCCTGGAAGATTTAACCCGCGAGCAGCAACAGATATTCGAAAAACTCCGTGCCCTGAGACTGGAAATATCGAAATCCATAAACCTGCCCCCCTATTGCGTCTTCCACGACAAAACTCTGAAGGAAATGACCGTCCAGACCCCCCAGACACTGGACGATCTGCTGGAAATCTCGGGAATCGGCCAGACCAAAGCCTCCCAATACGGAGACCAGTTCCTCAAGGCCCTGGCCGACGTCGATGCCAGCGTTCCCGGAGATGGTGAATAATCCGATAATTTCATCTAAAATTTGGGTCGAGTTCATACCACTGCAAACCCCTTGCGGAACCGGATCCTTTTTGTGTATCCTTCTATATAACTTATCGAATCGCAGTGTAATGTTATGCCAAGGACAAAAATCAAAATTCCGAAAGATCAAATCGACGCCTTTTGCGCTCGCCACCGCATCCGTCGGCTGTCATTTTTCGGGTCGATTTTGCGTGAAGATTTCTCCCATGAGAGCGATGTGGATGTGCTGGTCGAATTCGAACCAGAACAACGGATCGGTCTAATACAATTGGCTCGAATAGAAAACGAACTGGGAGGAATTCTCGGCCGCAAGGTGGATCTGAACACACCCGGGTTCATCACTAAATACCTGATAAACAGGATTCAATCTGAAGCCGAGGTCCTTTATGACGCAGCATGACGACATGGTCAGATTGCAGCACATGCAGGATCATGCGCTTGAAGCTGTAGATATGATCGGCGGTAGGTCACGCTCGGATCTGGATCAAGAAAGGATGCTTGAGCTTGCGCTTGTCAGATTGATCGAGATCATCGGTGAGGCAGCGGCTAAAGTCAGTGAAGGGACACAAGCCAAATACCCGAATATTCCCTGGCGCGAAATCATCGACATGCGCAACCGTCTGGTCCATGGCTATGATAGTGTTGATCTCAATATTTTATGGGATACTATCGAAATTGATTTGCCGCCTGTGATAGCTGAGCTGAAGAAAATTGTAATCGACCTAGGTTCCTAAAGGCTGCTGATAAGAATTCACCAAACTCCATCAAAAAACAAAACCGAACTCGGTGTTCCGCATTGCCTGGCCCCGACCTGGAAGACATGGAACTGCTCTCCGACTATGCTTCCTTGGCAGCACAATAGAAAGTAAGCTAAGGTTGAGTCCGTCGCACCTGGGCAGGCCAAACTCTGTCCTCTCTGTGTTAAGACTCTTTTAGTCCAGTACCCAGCATCCAGCCCGCAATGGGCGGACAAGCATCAAGAATCCGGTATCCATCCCGCCGGGGGCGGGCAAGCATCCAGGTCCAAAGGAGCATTCCATGCACAACGTGATGATCCACCCCTCCGATTACGAACACGCTCACGAAGCCGTCACACGGGCCTTCGATCTGTTCCCGACACCCATCCGTGGAAAGAAGGTGCTGATCAAGCCGAACGTTCTGAGGGCTTCGGAAGCGGCCGAGGCGATCGTCACCCATCCGGCGGTGCTGAAGGCCGTGGTGGAGCAGGTCGCCTCGATGGAACCGGGATCACTGCTGGTTGGCGACAATCCCGGTCTGTTCAACTACGGGGCAAACGAAGATTGTTTTGAAAGAACAGGACTTTTGGCTGCAGCCGGGGAATATTATCAAAACATCGGAGACGATTCGGTCGGGGTCGATTTCAACCCGGAATTTATGGACAGCGTGAGCCTGTCACGGGCGATTCTAGCGGCAGACGTGATCATCAGTCTGCCGAAATTCAAAACCCACGGTCTCACGGTAATGACCGGGGCCATTAAAAACAGCTACGGGTTTTTGCCCGGTGCCCAGAAAGCACGCCTGCACCGGGAGGCCGGCAGTCCTGATCGGTTCCATGATCTGGTGGTTGACGTGTTCCGCCTCAGGGTGCCGGACCTGTTCATCGTCGATGCCGTAGTAGGTATGGAGGGCAACGGTCCTGCCTCACCGGACATCCGGGATATCGGCCTGATCCTGGCGTCAGACAATGCCGTCGCCCTGGACGGGGTCATTGCCACCATGATGGGGCTGGACCCTGGAAAGCTGAGATTTCTGCAGAAAGCCAGAGAAGCGGGGCTCGGCGATTTCGACCTTGATCAAATCAACATCGTTGGGGAACTGAAGGTGCTGCCAGACTTCAAGCTGCCGCCATTGGGTGGTGAGGCCGTCATAGACAACGAGGCCATTCAGGAACTCCTTCACGGCCGTGCCATACTCAGGCCAAAGGCCGACCCCGAATTCTGCACGGCCTGCGGCACCTGCATCGACCAGTGCCCTGTGGAAGCCCTGTCGATGATCGAAGACCTGCCCGAGGTCGACCCGGAGATCTGCATCTCCTGCTTCTGTTGTCAGGAAATCTGCCCCGAAAAGGCCATCACTTTACAATAGACATTTCTCAATAAAGGAATATCTTTCAATCCAGCCGCCCGCAGGGCTGAGCACCTTTTCATTTGTCGCCCTCTCAGCGACAAATGAAAAAATCTCGTTCTCTGTGCCCTCTGAGTCTCGAATGAGCGGAGCGAATGGGCGGTACACATCAGCGGGAGCGGGAATAAAATAGAACATCAAAGAATTGTCACAAATGAGCGGAACAAAGCGAACAAATATCAAAACGGGACTAGAGGTTCAGGTGGTCCAAAAACAGGATCAGCGCACGGGGAAGCTGACGGAAGGGATAGTTCAAGATATTCTCACAAAGTCCGCTACGCATCCCCATGGAATCAAAGTCCGCCTGACAAGTGGTGTCATCGGCCGGGTGAAGCATATTTTATCTGAGTAATTAGCTCCAACTTGAGCTATATTCCACTAGCCGGCTGCCCAGTTAAATTCTGCTATCGATCATAACTTTCAAGCCGCCCGCAGGGCCTTGTTATAAAATTCTCTGTGCCCTCTGCGAGCTCTGTGAGATAATAATAGCCATGGAATTTTTATACATCTCCCCTGAATTTCCCCCCAACTATGCCCAGTTCGTTCTCCGCCTGAAGGACCAGGGCGTGAACGTCTGGGCCATCGGTGAAGCAGACTTTTTTTCAATGCCCGAGTCGTTGAGATCGGCGTTGAAATACTATGCACGAACCGATCTGAACTCCTTTCCCGCCGTCCAGGAAGCCATAGCGGAGCTGCACAACGCCCAGGCCGCAGCCGGTGTAACGCCCGGTTTCGACATTGTCGAATCCAACAATGAAACCTGGCTGAGCCTGGAAGCCCGGATCAACGAGGTCTACGACATTCGAGGGATCCGGCCCTTGGACATCGAATTGCTACAGAGAAAGAGCGGGATGAAAAAGCGCTTCCAGGAAGTGGGGCTCCGGGTGGCGCAAGGGGAGAGGGTGCAAAATCCTCCCCATGCCCTTCAGCTGGCGAAGACCTTGGAATACCCCTTGATTCTGAAACCGGATGTCGGGGTAGGGGCGGCCGGTATCTGCAAGGTATCCGATGAATCAGAGCTATATCAATCCCTGGAGCGGCTCGAAGGCGACTACGTTCTGGAGGAATTCGTTGATGGGAGGATTGTCACGTACGATGGACTGACGGATTGGGACGGGAAGGTGATCTTTGAAAATTCGTTGACCTATGGGGATGGGGTGCTGGACTGTGTCCTGGGCAAAGACACCTTTTTCTACCTGAAGCGGGAGATCCCGGAAACCCTGGCCGGTATCGGACGACGTCTGGTCGGGGTATTTGATATCCGGAGGAAGTTTTTCCACTTCGAGTTTTTCGACCTCGGCGGAGAATACATGCCCATCGAGATCAACTGCCGCCCTCCCGGAGGCCCCATCGTCGACATGATGAACTACAGCGTGGACGATGATCTTTACGCCGCCTACGCACGACTGATCGCCCATGGCAGGACGTCGATTGCCACCGAAAAGAAATTCTACTGCGCCTATATCGGGCGCAGAAACCGGAATTACACCCTGTCCCACGACGAGATCATGGCCCGCTTCGGCAACCAGATGGCCGAGTACGGCGAAAACCCGACGGTCTACCAGGGCGCCATGGGGCAATACCGCTATATCATCCGCGACCCCTCCAAAGCCCGCCTTCTTAAAATGTCTGCTGATATCCTTGCAACCGAAGGGCAGGCCTAAGCACAGTCAATGGGTGAGTTCTGTTTAGCTTGAAAACGCCTGCCCTCTGTCCTCCGACACCTGTCTCTTGCCCTATGCCGTTCCTCTGTTTGTTTTAGCCGCCCGCAGGGCGTAATCAAATCATTCTCTGTGAACTCTGCGAGCTCTGTGAGAGCCCATTTTTTAACGTCTGTCCCCTGTCCTCTGTCATCTGGCATCCGACCTCTGTCTCTTGCCCTCCGATCTCTGATGCCCAATTTCCAGTGCAGTTTACACTTAAAAATGTGCACGCTTCTCGAATTTCCTGATTCATGAAGACGCCGTCTTTTTGGCAAACCGACTGATATCAAAGCGAAAATGTGTATGGATAAGTAGATGATGGAAGTAGTAAATTTTTTGGAATGAAATTTGCTGACAAAAAGTTTCCATGTTGCACGCCATAATCCAATATTTGTCTGAGCAATCGACCCGCTTTTCGATGATTCATTCCCTTTTGTCTATATATAAACCAGCTAAATATAGCGTTGTCTGTGAGGAAAATAGGCGATCATGGTCCTGATCCGGATAGGAAGGGGTACACTGGCATTCGTTTTGGACCGTTGCGATGGTATAGCCTTTTTGGTTCTGGGGTCTGACTCAAAAAAAGGGATTGAGTAAGATGAAGACACTTATAAACATAGCGACAATGGCGATCATGGTACTGGCGATGTCTTCACCTTGCCCTGTTGATGCCGCGTCCGGTACCTATCCAGCGGGGTATTATGGCGGTGATATTATTCTGACCACCGACATAACACTAAATCCTTATTATGAATATGGGGAAACCTCAGAGCCATATTGCTACTATCAAGGTAGGGCATTAGGTGTCTACTCGAGCAGGGGACCTGCTGAGGCCGCTGCGTGGGCGTATGTGGGAACAAAATGCCCAACGGATGACTCAGCCAACGATTTCGGTACATTCAGATACCACTGGTGTAAGGATGGATCGCCCGCCTCTCCGCCTTTAGGTGGCTACTGTCACGTGTGGAATAAGAGTGGACATGCAAGGTTTTTTTACTGGATGGCTCAAGACCAGCATCATCTAAGTTATGTTTTTCCTCCCTTTGATTCTGACGGTGATGGAGAACCTGACACCGATGACAGCTATGCGAACGATCAGGACATCGGTTTTGATATAGGCGCAGCCCAGGTTCGCGTGGAACCGGTTGTGTGCTCAGAGTGTCTGGTGTCAAATCCGGTTTCGGTCATAAACGGCAATAACTATGAAATGCAGGAAGACATCCGTTTTCCCTCTCCAACAGGAATCGGCTTTGCTTTTCAGCGTTACTACAACAGTCAATCTTCTCTTCTCGGGCCGTTCGGGTACGGATGGACACACAGTTATGGCGTCTCTTTGGTACGCTATGTACTAGTCGATCAAAACGTTTACCTGAAAATAACTGACGAGACTGGTCGCGGCGTTTATTTTTCGGATGGTGGAAACGGGCTGTTTCAGGGGGCTTTTACTGAAAAAACGTCGGTGCAGCAGGTCGGCCAGGAGTATATCTGGCAGAGGGAGGATAACCGCTCATACGTATTTAAGGAGGGGGGGCGACTGCTTCGAATTGAAGATCCCTTAGGAAACCGGATTGAACTCACTTACAGCGCGGATAATCGCCTGGAATCGGTTCTCGATACAGCAGCGCCCCGCACCCTGGAGTTTCATTACAACACGGAAGGCCAGATCTCCCATGTGACCGGTCCTGTGACCACGGCCGTCCCCGAAGGCAGATGGGTCAGTTATGGATACGATGCTGCTGGGAACTTGACCAGTGTGACCTATGCGGACGGATCCGGGTTCGAATATCGTTATGAAGATCCGACCGATCCCCATAACATTACCGAAAAGCGCAATCTTGCCGGCCATACCCTCTCGAGCTGGAGCTATGATGCGTCGGACCGGGTCATCAGCAGTTTTACACCGGATGGCCGGGGTGTGACGATCGATTATGACGCGCCGGACGGTGTTGCCGTGACCGACGCCTACGGCATCACCAAAACCTACACTGTCGCCATGCCGGGCGGCAGAAAGACCGTAACAAACATTGACGGCCCTGATGGATGCACCACCTGCAGCAGCGGCGTAAAACGGCTCGACTACAACAGCAAGCGCCAGATCGTTGAGGCCGAATACCAGAACGGGTTGATCAACCGGTATGGCGATTACGACAGCCGCGGCAATCCACAAACCGTGACAACAGCGGTGGGCACGCCAGATGAAAAGACCGTAAGCTATACGTTTAATCCAAATCTTAACGAGAAGCTGACCAAGACCGAGCCGAGCGTTTTTGGTGCAGGAACCAAGATCACGATCTGGGATTTCGATAACGATGGCAATACCACCCCCAACGAAAACCCGACCACTCTAATTCACCGGATTATCGAGCAGGGATTCACCGGTGATGCATCCGGCAATCCGATCCCTTATGAATATGTCACCGTATTTACGTACAACGCCAAAGGGCAAGTGCTGAGCATCGACGGGCCAAAGCCCGGCAACGGGGATGTGACAACGTTTGCTTACGATCCGATTACAGGAGATCTTACCTCGACTACCCTGCCGGAGGTCGGGACGACCACTCATTCGGACTACGATGGGGCCGGCAAGCCTGGCCGCGTGACCGATCTCAATGGCAATGCCACCCTCTTCACATACGACGGCAAAGGCCGCGTGCTCACCACGACCGACGAAGCCACCGGCGACACCACGACGTTTGTGTACAACACCGCTGGCGATATCTCACAGATCGTCCAGGCCAACGGTGTAACTGCCGACTACACCTACGATCCAGTCTACGGCCGGCTGGAACGGATCACCGACAGCCTGGGCAATTATATGGCTTACGTCTACGACGCCCAGGGAAACCGGATCGAAGAGAGCTTTTACAACCCGACTGGCTTGAGGCAGTTCTGGATGCGGTTCGATTTTCAGGGGCCGGACCGCCCCGGCGAGCTCTGGAAACAGATCCTCCCGGATGAGACTTTTACCCAGTTCAACTATGATGCGTCCGGAAATGTGTCGTCCATCATCGATCCGGAAATGCGCCAGACCACCTACCAGTATGATGCGCTCAACCGCCTGATCGGCGTGATCCAGCCCGGAGGTGTCGGCACCGGCTACACCTACGATCTGCACGACAACCTGGCCACAGTGACCGACGCGGAATCCCATACTACCGAATACCGCTACGACGACATGGGAAGAAAGGTGAAAACGGATTCACAGGATACCGGGATCACTAAGTATGCCTACGATGCTGTCGGCAACCTGGCGTCCAAAACGGACGCCAACGGGATCACGGTGACCTACACCTATGATAACTTGAACCGGCTGACCTCGGTAGTCTTTCCGGACGCGTCTCAAAACATCACATATACCTATGATTTAGGGATAAACGGCATTGGCCGGCTGACCACCATGACCGATCCCGGCGGCACGACAAGCTACGCCTACGATTCCAAGGGCAACCTCACGTCCGAGGCGCGCACCATCGAGGGCATTACCTACACTACCGGCTACACCTATGATGAAGCCGGGCTGCTGGAATCCATGACCTATCCGGATGGAAAGCAAGTGGAATACGTGCGGGATACGGCAGGAAGAGTTTCGCAGGTGTTGTTGGTCGAGAATGACAACACTCGGGTTGTCGTGGACGGAATCGAATACGAGCCCTTCGGTCCCATGAACAGTCTGACTTTCGAAAACGGCATGACTGACGTGCGGAGGTTCGATCTCCAGTATCGGCTGACCGACAAGACAGCAGGAACAGTTCAGGATCTTGATTTTACATATGCCCCCGCCGGAAACATTACGGCCATCACCGATCATCTGGATCCGGACGAAACCCGGAGCTTTATCTACGATCCGCTCTACCGGCTCACATCCGCAACCGGCCCGTACGGAACGATTAGCTATGCCTATGACGATGTTGGAAACCGCCTGACGCGCATCGAGAATGGACAGCTCGACAATTACAGCTATGTTCCGGGCACCAACCGGCTCCAGCAGATCACGGGAGCCGATCCGAACACCTTTGACTACGATCCGAACGGGAATACTACGGTCATGGGGTCCCGCAGCCTAGTGTACAACCAGAACAACCGGCTGATTTCGGTGACTGAAAGCGGCGAAGTTCTCGGGGAATATGTCTACAACGGCAACGGTCAGCGGATCAAAAAGACCACGGCAGACGGCACAGTGATTTTTCACTACGACCAGTTCGGCAACATCATCGGCGAATCCGGCATCGATGGCTCATTAACGGCAAGCTACATCTATCTGGACGGGCAACGAATCGCTGCGGTGGCCGGTGTTGCGGCAACGGAAGTCACGGTGCGGATGAGCACCAGTTCGGGCCGGGAGTTGTCCGGAATCCGGGTATACGCGTTTAACGGTGCCGGAGCCTATACCGGGCTGAATGCTACCACCGACGCCGAGGGCATTGCGCGGTTTGCCATCGAAGATTTCACAGACGGCAGCTACACCTTCCGGGCGGATTATCTGTCGGTTCAGTTCTGGTCGGATGAGACTTCCATCCCGGGCGCCGGCCAGGTCGAAGTTATCATCGAAGAAGAAGACACCACGGTTCGAGTGCTGCAGGGGGAAATCCCGGAGCCGGGCGTGAAAGTGTACCTGTTCAGTTCGACCGGGGCCTATTTAGGTCTGTATCAAGTGACCGATGAAAACGGAAACGTGTCGTTTCTGCTACCTGCTGAGGAGAGCTTCAAATTCAGGGCCGATCTGCTGGGAGGACAATTCTTTTCGGAGACGGTTACGATTGCTGCCGGCGGAGCCAATGTCGTTGATCTGGATACCGGCGGCGGCACCCTGACGTTGACCCTGGATCGGGGCGCCGGCACCGCCATGGAAGGCACAAAGATCTACCTGTTCAATAGAAACGGTGCGTATTTGGGTCAGTCGGGGATCACCGACACCAACGGTCAGGCTTTCTTTGAGGTTCCGTCCGGCGACTATAAAATCCGGGTAGATTATTTGGGGTATCAATTCTGGACAGAAGCGATAGCCGTTACCGGAGATACCGACGAAGTACTGAGCATTGACCACGTGGACGTTGTCATTTCGGTGCTCGGAGATAACAGTGGCGACCTTCTGGTCAAAGACGGTGTTAAAGTGTATCTCTTCTCTGAATCCGGGGCATATCAGAATGTTGTCAGGGTGACCGATGAGTTCGGTGAGGTCGACTTCAGCCTGCCGGATCGGACGTACAAGGTCCGGGCCGACTATATGGGCCAACAGTTCTGGAGTGAGACGTTCGTCCAGGCGGACACCGAAGTTATTATCGAAGAAGGTCTGGCAACAATCACCGTTACACGTCTAAATCAGCCTCTTTACGATGTCCCGGTGTACGTCTTCAGCGATTCAGGCACTTATCTCGGGCTTAATGAAAGGACCGACGGCGCTGGTCAGGTGCCATTCCAACTGCCGGCAGGCGATTACAACTTCAGGGCCGATTACCTGGGCAGCCAGTACTTTACCGGAAAGACTACACCCACTGCCCACGTGGTTAATGACATTGAGCTTTCCACCGGCGGTGGGAACTTTGCCCTGACGCTAATAAAAGGCTCCGATGAGCCGATGGAAGGGATAAAATGCTACCTGTTCTCCGCCACCGGTTCTTATCTGGGGCATCAGGCGGTCACCAATGGCGATGGAGAAGCCCCCTTCGAGCTGGCTAACGGCGATTACAAGATCCGTGCGGACTATCTGGGCTACCAATACTGGACGCCGGTGTTTTCGGTGCCGACGGATTCGGAAATGGTCTTCGACATTCCCCACCAGGACGTGACGGTCACGGTCCAATCGGACGACGGCACGGACACGTCCCCTATCCAAGGTGTAAAGACCTATCTGTTCACCGAATCGGGCAGTTACCAGGGCCAGACGCTCACCACGGATTCTAGCGGCCTGGCCGTCTACCATCTTCCTGCCAATGCCTATAAGATCCGTGCGGATTATCTCTCCACGCAATACTGGTCGGATGTTACCGTTCAGGAAGATCAGACAATTACCATCGTCAATGGCATTGTCCGGGTACAGGTAAGCCAGGGGGCGTCGCCCATCGAAAACGTCAAGGTCTATGTGTTCACCACCATCGGTTCCTGTCTCGGAATCAATGGGGTCACCGATGCCGGCGGCGAGGTTCTGTTCGCCCTGCCCGAGGGCGACTATAAATTCCGTGCCGATCACCAGGGCAGCCAGTACTGGGCCACGGCTTTAGTAACGGCCGGTGCCGAAAACCCCATCGCGTTATCGACCGGCGGCGGCCAGTTTGCACTCACAGTTCAGACCGATACCGGTGAACCCATTGCCGACATCTCGGTCTACGTGTTTTCCACCAGCGGCAGCTATCTGGGCATCAATGCACGCACCGATGGAGACGGTATGGTGAGCTTTGATCTGTCCGACGGCGGGTACCAGTTCCGGGCGGATTACCTTGGCTACCAGCACTGGAGCAACATTTGTACCGTGCCGGACATGTTATCGGATGTGCTGACCATCAACCATCACGATGTAACCGTAACGGTGAACCAGGCCTATCAGGACGTTTTTTGCTCCCCTTGAGAATATCAAGGTCTATCTGTTCAATGAGGGTGGTGCCTATCAGGGAGTTTATAGGACGACCAACGATCTGGGCGAGGTGTCGTTCAATCTTCCCGAGCAGGGCTACTCCGTCCGGGCAGACTACCTGGGAGGCCAGCACTGGAGTGGACCATTTACCCCACAGGCAGGCTCGGAGGTCAGCGTCGATATCCCCCATGGTCAAGCAAATATCCATGTGACCGATGTCGGAGTCGATGTGGCAGGTGCACGAGTTTACCTATTTACAGAAGCCGGGTCGTATCTTGGCCGATATGAAGCGACCGACGAGTCAGGTAATGCAGAATTTCTGATACCCGAACGTGCCTATAGATTCCGGGTGGATTACAACGGCAGCCGGTACTGGTCAGATGAAATCAACATCCTGCCCGATGAAGAGGTTGCGGTCGATCTACAACTCGATCTTCTCGCCCTCAATTTGACCAACAACCCCCATCCTGATAGAATTGACGGCACTCCACCGGAGATTGAGCAAATCCTTCTCGCTTCGCTCTTTGATATTCAGGGTCTCTTGTCCAACGCTGTGGTCACCGCTACGACAAGCGAACAAACCTTCTACTACATCAACGATCACCTCGGCACACCCCAGAAGATAGTCGATGAAGCAGGCGCTATTGTCTGGAAATCGTCCTATATGCCGTTTGGTGTCACTAATGTTGGCGTAACGCTACAGACAAATGATTTCAGATTCCCTGGCCAATACTATGATGAGGAAACAGGGGTCCATTATAACTATCACCGGTATTATCATGGCCAAACAGGGAGGTATCTGAGGGCCGATCCGGTTGGGTTGGAGGGAGATGTTACCTTATACCGGTACGCCCAGTCGAACCCTCTAAGATATGCAGATCCCTTTGGACTACAGATGGTGAATCAAGTAGGGCCGTCACTGATACATGAGCCTAGTTTAGGGGCTCCAGGTGATAGTGACGTGAGGCCAGGGCTGGCGCAATTTGAAGGCACAACCTATGAGCAACTTTGGAGATTTACTCTTCAGCATTACCAGGTGCAGGGGGCTAGCCGTCTAACTAAAGAGTACAGGTTGCTAGCTATTGAGGAAGAGTATAAGATACAATGCGAGCAACCAGTAGAGTATAATTTCTGTTTTGTCATTGATACTTTTGGCGTCCATGGGTGTTGTGGCCCCCATTTGAAACGGACACTCTGTGGTGCTAAATAAGCACTAGGAGTGAGCCTATGTCCGAATATAGTTCTAAAGACGTTCAGCCCATCGAAGTGATCACCTCAGTGCAGCGCCGGAGACGCTGGTCGGTTGCCGAAAAGATCGAATTTGTTGAAGAAACCGAGCAGCCTGGCATGAGTGTCAGTTATGTAGCGCGCAAGCACGGCATATCTGCCAGCCTGTTGTTTAAATGGCGCAAGCTGTATCGCGAAGGCGCCCTTACTGCTGTTGACGCCAATGAGCCGGTTGTTGCGGCCTCTGAGGTCAAGCGGCTCAAAAATCAAATCCGAGAGCTCCAGCGTCTGTTGGGTAAAAAGACCATGGAGGCCGAGATCCTCAAAGAGGCCGTGGAAATGGCCCGAGAAAAAAAGTGGATCTCGCGGCCGGTCTTGCTGCCCAAAAAGGATACCCAATGAAGGCCGTCAGCAAGGCCATGGGCGTATCCAGATCCAATCTTTATGCAAAACGCAAAGCGGCAAATGCCAAGCGTAGTGGTTACCGTAAAGAGCAGGATAAAGTCCTGCTGCCGTTGATTCTCTCATTGGTCCATCAAAGACCCACTTACGGATACCGGCGCATTCATTCGCTGCTAAACCGCAAACTGGAAGCTGACGGACACGGCCGGGTGAACCATAAGCGGGTTTACCGAATCATGAAGCAAAATGGCCTGCTGCTATCCCGTTACACCGGCAAACGATCTGAGCGCCGGCATGATGGAACCGTCATTACCCTTCGTCCAAACACGCGCTGGTGCTCTGATGAATTTGAAATCGCATGCTGGAACGGTGAAAGGGTACGTGTCGCATTCAGTCTAGACTGTTGTGATCGTGAGGTGATCAGCCATGTGGCCACCACTGCGGGTATCAGCTCCGAGATGATCCAGGATCTAATGCTCCAGAGCATTGAACATCGGTTTGGCAAAGTTGAAAAAGCGCCCAGGCCGATCGAATGGTTGTCTGACAATGGCTCATGTTACACAGCCCGTGATACCCGCGCATTTGCAAAATCTTTGGGGCTGGTCTGCTGCACGACGCCAGTATCCAGTCCACAGAGTAACGGCATGGCCGAAGCCTTTGTGAAAACCTTTAAACGCGATTATGTCTACGTTCATGACAGACCTGATGCGAAAACAGTATTGATCAGTCTCCATCAGTGGTTCGAAGACTATAACGAAGTTCATCCGCATAAAGGCCTGAAAATGAAATCCCCCAGGGAGTTCATTAGGTCTTATTCAACATAAAACCGTGTCCGTTTTTATAGGGGCAACTCCA
>Ga0049095_10000017_pt1 | contig 51497 bp, 11 predicted proteins | sample WorMetexBAHAMAS3_FD_55034 | JGI IMG/M metagenome (GOLD analysis project Ga0049095, IMG submission 55034) | Marine gutless worms symbiont microbial communities from Max Planck institute for Marine Microbiology, Germany - Inanidrilus exumae... | ecosystem: Host-associated > Annelida > Digestive... | reverse complement strand
GTCTCGTGTATTCTTCTTCACGGAAAAGGTGACTCCTATGCTTCCTCGAAATCATCTTAACACACTGAGCAGTATACCTTTTTGTTCTTATTGCTTCATCTAATTGCAGGATTTAGGTGGTATGAAAATTTCCGGCAATCACCTTAGAGAAACGCAGGCGTTAGCCGTTACCGGGAAAATCTTCGACAAGACGCACAAGAAATTTTTCGTCTCCGGGAGGGCGAGGCTCCTTTTGGTTCCGACCTGTTCGGGTTGGGTTGTTTCAGCGTCAAAGTAACTCGAGAATCTTCGCAATCTCCTGAACGTTGGGTTGCCTGTGCATGGTAAAGTGATTACCGGGAACCGTGTGGCGCGCTATTTCGCGCGCAAACTCTCGCCAGCCGGATTCCAATGGTTCTCCCTCTTCTCCGATCCGTTCCCGGGCCGAGAGAAACACGATTTCCCCTTCCCATGGAGAGGGGCGATACGCGAGAATGGCCTGAAGATTGGCCCGGTAGACGCGCACAAAATGCTCGATATCGCCAAAACCGGCCAGCTTCGATCCACTTGCCGGCCGCTGCCGCAACAGGGCCCGGCGCTCCGCCAGGGTGGCGTTTTCGATCCCATGGAAAAACTCAGGTTCCAACTCACCTGCTTCGGCCAGAAGATGCAGGAGGACCTCTTCATCTCCCGGCTCATCCCACTTTTCGCTCGGGTGCGGGCAAACCGTGTCAGCCAGCACCAGGAGACCGACTTCCCGATCCATCGATCGTAGCTGCCGGGCCATTTCGAAGGCGACAACGCCACCCAATGACCAGCCATACAAATGATATGGACCTTCCGGCCACCGGGCCGTGATTTCCGCCACGTAACGGGCCGCCATGGCTTCGACATCCGTCAGCGGTTCCGTTTCTCCCTCGAAACCCAGCGCCTGTATGCCATGAACCGGCCGATCGAAACCCGGCGCCTGTATGCCGTAAACCGGTCGATCGGAATCCAGACAATCGGCCAATTCCCGATAACAGAAGGCCCCGCCGCTCATCGGATGGATGCAAAAGAGCGGTGCCGACGCCCCGGAACTGCCGCTTTTGAGCGGCAAAAGAATGTCAGGTTTCCATTGTTTTCGTGCCCGTATTGCTACTGCCAGTTCTTTCGGGGTCGGATGCTGAAACAACGCCCGGAGCGGTATTTCCATCCGAAGATCCTTTCGGATCGAAGATATTATCTTGATCGCCAACAGGGAGTCGCCACCAAGATCGAAGAAATCGTCATGGATACCGATGCGGGGCACCTCAAGTACGTAGGCGAATATCCGGCACAGTATTTCTTCTGTTGGATTGCGGGGCGCGGTGTATTCATTCTCTGGCGAAGATCCATCGCCATCGGGTTCCGGCAACGCCCGCCGGTCGATCTTGCCGTCCGGCGTCAGGGGCAAGGCCTTCACGAATACGAATCGGGCGGGGGCCATCCAGTCGGGCAGGGAAATGCGCAGGTGGGTGCGCAATTCATCCCGTAGGGGCGATTCATGAATCGCCCCTACATCTGTGGCAACCACCCACGCCACCAATTGTTTCTCCTCCCCCTCGCCACGGGCGTCTACCACTGCCTCCCGGACATCGGGATGGGACAACAGCGCGTTTCCCACCTCACCGCACTTGATGCGAAATCCCCGAATCTTCACCTGGGTGTCGATGCGGCCCAGGTATTCGATGTCTCCTTTGGCGATCGTGCCATCGGGTAGCCAGCGGCAGAGATCGCCGGTGCGGTACAAGCGAGCTTGCGGATCATCGCTGAAGGGATCGGGAATAAATCGCTCGGCGGTAAGTTCCGGGCGATTGAGATAGCCACGGGCAACCCCTGTGCCGCCGATGTAGAGTTCGCCGGGGATGCCGACAGGAACCGGTCGCCCGTGGCTGTCGAGGATGTAGGCAGCGCGCCCAGAAAGCGGTTTTCCGATGGGCGCGGTAGCCGCGTCTCCCGACCAATCCGCGGATACTTCGAAGGCGGTGGCCGCCACTGTCGCCTCCGTGGGTCCGTAGGTATTCAGGAACCTGCCAACCCCACTCGCCGTCTCCCGCCAGAACTCAATGGTCGCGGATGGCAGCACCTCGCCGCTGGAATTCAGCAACCGAAAACCGCAAGCGCCGAGTTCTTCCCAATGTCCGATGGCGGCACCGAGAAATCGGCGCACGTAAACAGGGGTCATGTGGGCGACACTGACCCTGTAACGCACAAAGTTATCCAGGCAGTCTTGCGGCGTCCATATCTTTTTCCCACGCAGAACGAGCGCCGCGCCTACCATCAGGGGACCGAAAATCTGTTCTACGGAGGAATCGAAACCGATGGATGCAAACTGCAGTACACGATCCCGGCTTTCCAACCCATAGACGGAAACGGTATCCAGAACGTGGCTCGCGATCATGCCATGTTCCACCATCACCCCTTTCGGCTTTCCGGTACTCTCCGAGGTGTAGATAACGTAGGCAAGATTTTCGGGCCGGGTAAGCGGCGCGGGGTTATCCGAACGCTCTTCGGCAATCGCTTCGGCCTCCCCATCCATATCCAGGATCGCCGCCGCGCATTCCGGGACTCGCTCCCGCGTCGCCCCATGGCACAGCAACACGGCAAGTCCCGCATCTTCGGCCATGAAGGCGAGGTGTTCTTGAGGATACTCCGGGTCCAGCGGCACGTAGGCCCCACCGGCCTTGAGGATCGCCAGGGTGCCTACCACCATCTCCACGGAGCGCTCCATAAAGAGACCCACCAATACTTCCGGTCCCACACCCAGCGCCCGCAACCGGTGTGCCAGGCGGTTGGCGCGCGCATTCAACTCGCCATAGCCGATCTCCTCGTCTTCGAATAGTATCGCCACCGCATTCGGTGTTCGGGCCGCCTGCTCCTCGAATAGCCCATGGACGCATTTGTCTTTCGGATAGGGGGCCCCCGTGTCGTTCCATTCCAACAAAATCCGTTCTCTTTCCGCTTCCGTCAGCAGGGGCAACCGGGATACCGGCCGTTCGGGGTCTTCGACGACAGACTGCAGCAGCACCTCGAAATGCTCGCCCATGCGCCGGATGGTATCCATCGTAAACAGCGATGTGGCGTATTCCCAGCGGTAGTACAGCCGGCCGTCTTCCTGTCCCCAGAAGTTCACGGTGAGATCGTACTTCGCGGGGGAGAGTTCATCCTCCTCCGGGTTGGCAATGGTTAATCCCGGCAATTCTATTTTCGCCCCGGAAAAGTTCCGCGCGACCAGCATAACCTGAAACAGGGGGCTGTGGCTGAGCGCGCGGGCAGGGTTGATCTGCTCGACCAGCGTCTTGAAGGGAAGATCCTGATGGGCGTAGGCCCCGAGACAGGTTTGCCGGACCTGTTGCAGCAGGTCCCGGAAACCTTGTTCGGGGTTCAGGCGGGTACGCAACACCAGGGTGTTGGCAAGAGGGCCAATGATGTTTTCCGTGTGGGTATAGGCGCGATTGCGGGAGATGGTGCCCACGCAAATGTCGTCCTGACCGCTGTAACGGGCCAGCAGTACGTCGAAGGCCGCCAGCAACGTCATGAAGCGAGTCACGCCCTGTTCCCGGCTTAAGGTTTCGAGGGCGGCCGTGACCTCGGCGGAGAGGGCCTGATGGTAATAGTTTCCCCGGTAATCCCGCTGGGCCGGACGGGGATAGTCAGTGGGCAGTTCCAATAATTCCGGGATACCGGCAAGGTTGTCTTTCCACCAAGCCTGTTGCTCTTCCAGAACCTCGCCCTGCAGCCACTGGCGCTGCCAGGCGATATAATCCGAATATAGGATGGGCAAGGGGGCCGGCTCCGGCGATTTTCCCTCGACAAAGGCGAAATAGGCATCTATCAATTCCTCGGCGTACGCGTCGATGCCTCGATCATCGGTGAGGATCTGGTGTATGTCGGTACGCTCCACGTAGAACGTCTGCCCGTCTTCTCCCTTGAATTGCAGAAACTCGACCCGGAAAAGTGGTCCCCTTTCCAGATCGAAGGGCGTCACGGCACGAGCATTGAGATATTGGTAGAGCTGCCTTTCGTCGAAAGGCAGATGGCGCAGATCGCGCACGGAAACTTCGAAGTCGGCGGTGGGCAAAACAACCACCCCGATCTGTCCGTCCTGCTCCGGGAATGCCATGCGCAAATCCTCATGGCGTTCCAGTACCCAATAAATAGCCGACTGCACGGCATCCATATCCAGGGCGCCATCGATTCGCACAACACCGCTATAGCTGTAGGCGGCTGCCCTGCCCGTCCCGAACCGCTCCAGGAACCACAGGCGTTGCTGGGCGAAGGAAGGCAACCTCGGAGTGTGCGCCGGTTGCGGCTCGATGGGTGGCAATTGATGGGAAAGTCCGCTGCTTGATTCGATGGCCTTGGCCATGGCGGACAGCTCCGGATGCTCGAATACCACGCGCACCGGCAACTCCACGTCGAAGCTGTCGCGGATGCGGGAGATAAGTTGCATCGCCAGCAGGGAGTGCCCACCCAAATCGAAGAAGTTGTCGAAGCTACCGACGGTCTCGCGTTCCAGCAGTACCGCCCACAGTCCGGCCAGCAATTCCTCGGTGGGTGAGATGGGCTCAATATATTCCGCGCCCGGCAAGTCCGATGCCTCGGGCGCCGGTAATGCCCGCCGGTCGATCTTGCCGCTCGGCGTCAGGGGCAGGGAGTCCAGGAACACGAACCGGGTGGGCACCATCCAGTCGGGTAGGGAAGCGCGCAGGTGCGTGCGTAATTCGTCCCGTAGGGGCGATTCATGAATCGCCCCTACATCCGTGCCAACCAACCACGCCACCAATTTCTTCTCCACCTTTTCGCCATGGGCGTCTACCACCACCTCCCGCACATCGGAATGGGACAATAAGGCGTTTTCCACCTCGCCGCACTCGATGCGAAATCCCCGAATTTTTACCTGGGTATCGATGCGGCCCAGGAATTCAATGTTCCCATCCGGCAACCAACGGCAGGAATCGCCAGTGCGGTACAGGTGCACCCCGATATCATCACCAATCGTGTCAATGCTGAAGAGATCGGGAATAAAACGCTCGGCGGTGAGATCGGGGTGATTCAAGTAGCCACGGGCAACACCTGCGCCGCCCATATAGAGTTCGCCGGGAACACCGATGGGGACAGGCTTTCTTTGAGAATCGAGAATATAAGCTTGTGTGTTCGAGATCGGACGGCCGATGGTTGGAGAACCGCCCTGTTGGCGAAGCGCGCAGGTGGAATAGGTCGTATCCTCGGAGGGACCATAGAGATCGTAAACCTTTTGAACACCAGCCAATTCGTAAAGTTTATTCACGATGTCCTGAGAGAGAGGTTCGCCCGCAAGGTTGATGGTCCTTACGCAATCGGGTATTCCGCCACTATCGAGCAATCCCTTTATGGCCGATGGGACGGTATTTACAAGGCTTACCCGGCCACTATTCCCGGTGATGGCCAAAGCGAGCGCATCTTCGACCAGAACAATCGTGCCCCCTACCGCCAAAGGCAGGAATATCTCGTAGACGGAAAGGTCGAAGCATACGGAAGTCGCGGCCAGGACACCGGAAAGTTCTTCGTGCGAATACCGGACCCTGCCCCAGTGGAGCAGCGCCATGGTATTGCGGTGCTCGATGGCTACACCCTTGGGTTTCCCGGTACTGCCCGATGTATAGATGACGTAGGCAAGATTATTTGGCCCGGCAAACCGCTCGGGATTCTCCGAATTCTCCCCCGCAATCCCCTCTGCATCCTCATCCATATTCAGGATCGCCGCCGCGCATTCAGGTACGCGCTCCCTTGTGGCCCCATGGCACAGTAACACCTTGAGATCCGCATCCTCGGCCATGAAGGCCAGCCGCTCGACCGGATAGTCCGGGTCGAGCGGCACGTAGGCCCCGCCGGCCTTGAGAATGGCCAGGATACCCACCACCATCTCCACGGAACGCTCTACAAAGAGACCCACCAGCACCTCCGGCCCGACGCCCAGCTTCCTTAACCGATGCGCAAGTCGATTGGCGCGGGCGTTCAGATCGAAGTAGCTGATCTCTTCGTCTTCAAATAGTATCGCCACTGCATCCGGTGTTTGGGTCACCTGCGCCTCGAACAGTTCATGGATGCATTCATCCTGGGGATAGGGGACCTTCGTGTCGTTCCACTTCACCAGGATCCGGCGCCGCTCGGCTTCCGTCAGCAGGGGCAATTGGAACACCGGCCGCTCCGGGTCTTCGACGATGCCCCGCAGCAGCACCTCGAAATGCTCGCCCATGCGCCGGATGGTATCGATTGTAAATAGTGAAGTGGCGTATTCCCAGGTGCAGTACAACTGACCGTCTTGTTCCACGATATTCAGGGTCAGATCGAACTTGGCAATAGGGTAATCCTGCGCCAGGGGGGTAATGGTCAATCCCGGTAATTCCATTTCCGCTGGGGCATTGTTCTGCAACACCAGCATAACCTGAAACAGGGGGCTGTGACTGAGACTACGGGCGGGATTGAGTTGCTCCACCAGCGTCTCGAAGGGAATATCCTGATGGGCATAGGCCCCAAGGCAGGTTTGCCGGACCTGTTGCAGCAACGCCCGGAAGCCTTGATCAGGGTTCAAGCGGATACGCAACACAATGGTATTTAAGAAAAAACCGATGAGGTTTTCCGTTTGGACATGGATGCGGTTGGCGATGGGGGAGCCGACGCAGATATCGTCCTGGCCACTGTAACGAGCCAGCAGTACGTCGAAGGCCGCCAACAGCGTCATAAAAAGGGTCGCGCCCTGCTCCCGGCTCAAAGTATTGAGGGCGGCCGTGACGTCGGCGGAGAGGATTTGGCTGTAATGGTTTCCTCGGTAATCCTGCCGGGCCGGACGGGGATAGTCGGTGGGCAACGCCAATAATGCCGGTATGCCTTCGATCGCCTCCCGCCAGTAGTCCGATTGTCGTTCCAGCACCTGTCCTTGCAACCACTGGCGCTGCCAGACAGCGTAATCCGTATATTGGATGGGCAAGGGGGCCAACACCGGTGATTCCCCCTTGGCAAAGGCAGCATAGGCCTCCCGCCATTCCCGGACGAATATCTCTCTGGACCAACCATCGCTGATAATGTGGTGCATGTTGATAAGCAGCACGTGGGTCGCCTGCTTGTCTTTGGCCTGCCCGCCTTCGGCCTGCCCATCTTCTTTGGCGAGTTGCAGAATCTCGGCCCGGAAAAGCGGTCCCCGCGCCAGATCGAAGGGCGCCAAGGCATGGGCATCGATATGCCGCCGGAGTTGCTTTTCGTCGGAAAGCCAATGGCGCACGTCGCGCACGGGAAATTCAAAATCAGCGGCGGACAAAGCAACCACTCCGGCCTCTCCGTCGCGCTCCGGAAATGCCATGCGCAGACTCTCATGGCGTTCCACCATCCAGTGAAGACTCGACTGCAACGCATTGATATCCAGGGGGCCTTCGAGTCGCAAGACAGCGGGCATGTTGTAGGTTGCCGATGATCCCTCCAGTTGAACAAGAAACCAGAGCCGTTGTTGTGCATGGGACATGACTGGCGGGGAGCCGGGCGGCAATACCGGAATATCCCCGGCTAATCGCGTATCCTGTGCTTGAAGGGAATCGAGATGTTCCAGTATTTTTTCTCTATTGACCTTCAACTGTTCTTTTAGTTCTTCCGTGATACCGGCTTTGGGCGCGCGTATCTTCAGCTTGCCGTCTTTAACCCAAACTCGGCAGCCAATCTCCTTCAGTGCCGCCAACAAAGAAATCGCAGAATTATGGTTACTCATATCTCGAATTCCTCTTCATCTTCTTGCAGTAATATGTCTTTGGGTCCCGCATTTAGTAAACTTGTATTGATATAATCAGCGATTTCCTGGATAGTCGGGCGTTCGAAAATCACTCGTAGCGGTATTTCCACATTACATTCGGCACGAATACGAAAGACCAATCGAGTAGCCAACAGGGAGTGCCCGCCGAAATCGAAGAAATTGTCATGAATGCCTGGTTTCTCTATTCCCAGAAGCGCCCGCCAAACATCGGCCAATGTCTGTTCGACCGGGTTACGTGGCGCAACGTATTCCCTGCTCGTATCGAACTCGCTGGCATCGGGGGCAGGCAAGGCCTTGCGGTCGATCTTGCCGCTTGGTGTCAGGGATAGGGTGTCCACGAACACAAACCGGGCGGGGATCATCCAGTCGGGTAACATTCCGCGCAGGTGCACGCGCAATTCATCCCGTAGGGGCGATTCATGAATCGCCCCTATATCTGTGGCAACCACCCACGCTACCAACTGTTTTTCCATCCCTTCCCCACGAGCGTCCACCACCGCTTCGCGCACGTCGGGATGGGATAACAGGGCGTTTTCCACCTCGCCGCACTCGATGCGAAATCCCCGGATCTTGACCTGGGTGCCCATCCGGCCCAGGAATTCGATATTTCCGTCCGGCAACCAGCGGCACAGATCACCGGTGCGGTACAGGCGCGCATCCGGATCATTACCGAAGGGATCGGGGATGAACTTCTCGGTGGTGAGATCGGGGCGGTTGAGATAACCACGCGCCACGCCCGCACCGCCGATATAGAGCTCCCCCGGGACGCCGATGGGAACCGGTTGCCCGTGGCCATCGAGGATATAGGCGGCGCGTCCTGAAAGCGGTTTTCCAATGGGCATGGTAACCGTTTCTTCGAACCAATCCGAGGGTACTTCGAAGGCAGTGGCCGTCACCGTCGCCTCTGTGGGTCCGTAGGTGTTCAGAAATTTTCCAACTCCACCCGCCGTTTCACGCCAAAGCCGCACGGTCGCGGGGGACAGCGCCTCGCCGCCGGAATTTAGCAACCGAAAACCGCAAGCGCCGAGTTCTTTCCAATGCTCGGTGGCAGCACTGAGAAATTGATGCACATAAGCGGGGGTTATGTGAGCGACACTGACCTTGTAACGCACAAAGTTATCCAGGCACTCTTGTGGTGTCCATATCTCTTTCCCCCGGGGAACGAGTGCCGCACCTGCCGCCAGGGTAGCGAAAATCTGTACTATGGAAGGATCGAAGCTGAGCGATGCAAACTGCAATACACGATCCCGGTTTTTCAGGCCGTAAACGGAAATGGTATTCAGAATATGGCTCGCGATCATGCCATGCTCCACCATCACCCCTTTCGGTTTCCCCGTACTTCCCGAGGTATAGATGACGTAGGCGAGATTATCCGGCTCGGCAAGCTGCGCGGGGTTCTCCGAATTCTCTTCGGCAATTCCCTCTGCATCCTCATCCATATCCAGGATCGCTGCGGCGCATTCCGGCACGCGCTCCCGGGTTGCTTCGTGGCACAGCAACACCTTGAGATCCGCGTCCTCGGCCATGAAGGCAATCCTTTCCAGCGGATATTCCGGATCCAGGGGCACGTAGGCCCCACCGGACTTGAGGATCGCTAGCAGGCCCACCACCATCTCCACGGAGCGCTCCACGAAGATCCCCACCAGCACCTCCGGCCCCATGCCCAGCGCCCGCAACCGGTGCGCGAGGCGATTGGCGCGGGCATTGAGTTCCCCATAGCTAACCTCTTCCTCCTCAAAGATCACCGCAATCGCATCCGGGGTTTTCGCTGCCTGCGCCTCGAACAGCTCATGGACGCATTTGTCCTGGGGATAGGGAACCTTCGTGTCGTTCCACTCCACCAGGATCCGGCGCCGCTCGGCCTCCGATAGCAGGGGCAACCGGAATACTGATCGTTCAGGGTCTTCGACAATAGCACGCAGCAGCACCTCGAAATACTCCCCCATGCGCCGGATGGTATCGATCGTAAACAGCGAAGTGGCATACCTCCAGGTGCAGTGTAATTGGCCGTCTTGTTCCGCAATATTCAGGGTCAGATCGAACTTCGCAATGGGGTAATCCTGCGCGAGATCGGTAATGGTCAACCCCGGTAACTCCATTTCCACCGGGGCGTTGTTCTGCAGCACCAGCATGACCTGAAAGAGCGGACTGTGACTGAGACTGCGCGCGGGGTTCAGTTGCTCCACCAGCGTCTCGAAGGGAACGTCTTGATGGGCGTAGGCATCAAGGCAGGTCTGCCGGACCTGTTGCAGCAGTTCCCGGAAGTCTTGTTCGGGGTTTAACCGAGTACGCAACACCAATGTGTTGACGAAAAAGCCGATGAGATTTTCCGTGTGGGTGCGGTTTGCAATTGGGGAGCCCACGCAAACGTCGTCCTGGCCGCTGTAGCGGGCCAGCAGGATATCGAAGGCCGCCAACAAGGTCATGAAAAGGGTCACCCCCTGCGCCCGACTCAAATCCTTGATCGCCGCCGTGGTATCGGCGGAGAGGGTTTGGCTGTAATGGCTTCCCCGGTAATTCAATTGGGCCGGGCGGGGATAATCGGTAGGCAACGCCAACAGATCCTGGATACCGGCAAGGTTGTCTTTCCACCAGGCCAGTTGCTCCTCCAGAACCTAGCCTTGCAGCCACTGGCGCTGCCAATGGGCGTAATCGCTGTATTGAATCGGTGGGGGCGGCAATGTAGGCTGCTGCCCCCCGGCAAAGGCAATATAGGCATGCCGCCATTCGTCGATGAACACTCCGATAGACCAACCATCGCTGATGATGTGGTGCATGTTGATAAGGAGCACATGGACCGCCTGCCCGTCTTCGGCCTGCTCATCTTCTTTGGCAAGTTGCAGGATCTCGGCCCGGAAGAGAGGCCCCCTTGCCAGATCGAAGGGCCCTGCCGCATGTTCATCGATGCGTTGTTGGAGCGACTGCCCCGCGAGGGACGGATCGCGCAGGTCGTGCACGGGGAATTTGAAATCGAGATTGGCGAAATCAGCGGCGGACAAAACAACCACCCCGGCCTCGCCGCCCCGCTCCGGGAATGCCATGCGCAAACTCTCATGGCGTTCCACCATCCAGTGAAGGCTCGACTGCAAGGCATCGATGTCCAGGGCACCTTCGAACCGCATGGTGGCGGGTATGTTGTAGGCGGCTGCCCCGCCTGTCTCGAACTGGTCCAGGAACCACAGGCGCTGCTGGGCGAATGAGGGCGACTTCGGGGTGTTGGCCGGTCGCGGCTCGATGGGCGGCAATTGGTAGGAAAGCCCGCTCCCTGATTCGATGGCCTTGGCCAACGCGGACAGTTCCGGATGTTCGAATACCGCCCGCACCGGCAGTTCCACCTGGAAGCCGTCGCGGATGCGGGATATCAACTGTGTCGCCAGCAGGGAGTGCCCACCGAGATCGAAGAAATTGTCGAACCGACCGACGGTCTCGCGTTTCAGCACCACCGCCCACAGTCCAGCCAGCAATTCCTCGGTGGGCGAGATGGGCGCAACGTATTCCGTGCCCGGCAAACCCGACGCCTCAGGCGCCGGCAGCGCCCGCCGGTCGATCTTGCCACTCGGGGTCAGGGGCAGGGTGTCAACGAATACGAACCAGGCGGGGATCATCCAATCGGGTAGGGAAGCACGCAGGTGTGCGCGCAATTCATCCCGTAGGGGCGATTCATGAATCGCCCTTACATGAATCGCCCCTACATCCGCATCATTGCCGCGCGCAGCACTCACCCACGCCACCAGTTGTTTATCTGCCCCCTCGCCACGGGTGTCCACCGCCGCCTCTCGGACATCGGGATAGGACAGCAGGGAGTTTTCCACCTCGCCGCACTCGATGCGAAATCCCCGAATCTTCACCTGAGTGTCGATGCGGCCCAGGAATTCGATTGTGCCATCCGGCAACCAACGGCAAAGATCGCCGGTGCGATAGAGACGGGCATTCGGATCATCGCTGAAGGAATCGGGGATGAAACGTTCGGTGGTTAGTTCCGGGCGGTTGAGATAACCGCGGGCGAGGCCCGCACCGCCGATATAAAGTTCGCCGGGAATGCCGATGGGAACCAGTTGCCCGTGGTTGTCGAGAATATAGGTGGTGCGTCCTGAAAGCGGTTTTCCGATGGGCACAGTAACCGCATCGCCCAGCCAATCCACGGATACTTCGAAGGCAGTGGCCGTCACCGTCGCCTCCGTGGGTCCGTAGGTATTCAGAAACTTTCCAACCCCACCCGCCGTTTCACGCCAGAGCCGCACGGTCGCGGGGGACAGCGCCTCGCCGCCGGAATTGAGCAAGCGAAAACCACAAGCGCCGAGTTTTTCCCAGTGTCCAGCGGCAGCACCGAGAAATTGGTACACATAAGCAGGGGTCATGTGAGCAACACTAACCTTGTAACGCACAAAGTTGTCCAGACACTCTTGTGGTGTCCATATTTCTTTCCCACGGAGAACGAGTGCCGCACCGATCACCAGGGGACCGAATATCTGTTCCACGGAAGAATCGAAGCTGATCGATGCAAACTGCAATACGCGATCCCTGCTTTCCTGGCCATAGAGGGAAACGGTATCCAGAACGTGGCCCACGATCATGCCATGCTCCACCATCACCCCCTTCGGCTTCCCCGTACTTCCCGACGTGTAGATGACGTAGGCAAGATCATTTGGCCCGGCAAGCCGCGCGGGATTGTCGGAACTCTCTCCGGCAATCGTTGCGGCCTCCGCATCCATGTCGAGAATGCGCGCCGCGCATTTGGGCATGCGTTCCCTTGTGGCCCCATGGCACAGCAATACCTTGAAATCTGCATCCTCGGCCATGAAGCTAAGACGCTCTGCCGGATATCCCGGATCCAGGGGCACGTAGGCCCCACCGGACTTGAGGATAGCTAAGAGGCCAACAATCATCTCCACGGAGCGCTCTACAAAAAGCCCTACCAGAAATTCCGGTGCCGCGTACGGATTGTCTTTCCCGGTATCATCGGTGTTGGTTGCCGTGCGCAGCACCCGGTGCGCGAGGCGATTAGCGCGAGCATTCAATTCACCATAGCTGATCTCTTCGTTTTCGAATACCACCGCCACCGCATCTGGGTTTCTGGCCGCCTGCTCCTCGAAGAGTTCATGGACGCATTTGTCCTGGGGATAGGGCGCCTTCGTGTCGTTCCACTCCAGCAAAATCTGGCGTCGCTCGGCTTCCGTCAGCAGGAGCAATTGAGAAACCGGTTGTTCAGAGTCTTCGACGATGGACCGCAACAACACCTCGAAATGCTCGCCCATGCGCCGGATGGTGTTTTCCGCAAACAGCGAAGTGGCATATTCCCAGCGGCAGTGCAGCCAGCCGCCTCGTTCCTCGACGTTCAGGGTCAGATCGAACTTGGCGATGGGGTAGGCCTGCTCCAGGGTGGTAATGGTTAATCCCGGCAATTCCATTTCCACCGGGGCGTTGTTCTGCAGGACTAGCATGACCTGAAACAGGGGGCTGTGGCCGAGACTGCGGGTGGGGCCCTGTTGCTCAACCAGCGTCTCGAAGGGAATGTCCTGATGGGCATAGGCATTGATGCAGGTTTGCCGTACCTGTTGCAGCAGGTCCCGGAAGCCTTGATCAGGGTTCAACCGAGTACGCAACACCAGGGTATTGACGAAAAAGCCGATGAGGTTTTCCGTGTGGGTGTGGGTGCGATTTGCAATTGGGGAACCGACGCAAATGTCGTCCTGACCACTATAACGGGCCAGCAGGACGTCGAAGGCCGCCAGCAGCGTCATGAAAAGAGTCACGCCCTGCTCCCGGCTGAAGTTTTTGAGGGCGGCCGTGATGCCAGCGGGGAGGCTTTGCCTGTAATGGTTTCCCCGGTAATCCTGCCGAGCTGGGCGGGGGTAATCGGTGGGCAATGCCAATAGTTCCGGTATGCCGGAGAGCGCCTCCCGCCAGTAGTCCGATTGTTGTTCTAGGATCTCCCCTTGCAGCCACTGGCGCTGCCAATGGGCGTAATCGCTGTATTGAACCGGCAGGGGCGGCAAGGTGGGCCGATACCCCCCGGCAAAGGCAACATAGGCGTGACGCCATTCGTCAACGAACACCCCTAGGGACCAGCCATCGCTGATGATGTGGTGCATGTTGATAAGGAGCACATGGACCGCCTGCCCGTCTTCTTCGGTAAGTTGCAGAATCTCGGCCCGGAAGAGGGGCCCCTTGGCCAGATCGAAGGGCCTTGTTGCATGTTCGTCAATGCGTTGTTGAAGTTGCTGCCCCGCGGGGGCCGGATGGCGAAGGTCATGGATGGGAAATTCGAATGCCGAGAGAGGCAATATCGACACATTCACCTCTCCCTCTGTGTCTGGAAATACCGTGCGCAGACTCTTATGGCGTCCCACCGTCCATTGCAAACTTGCCCGCAGGGCATCGATATCCAGGGCGCCGGAAAGGCGTACGGCGACGGGTATGTTGTAGGTGGCCGAATTCCCTCCCTCATACCGGTCCAGAAACCACAAGCGCTGCTGGGCGAAGGAGAGCGACTTCGGGGTGTTGGCCGGTTGTGGCTCGATGGGCGGCAGTGTTTGTTTGTTGCCATCTCTGGCACTGGGTCCCGGTATGGACTGCATGGATGACGAGATGGCTCCGGCCAAGGCGGACAGCAGCGGGTGTTCGAATACCACGCGCACCGGCAACTCCAGGTCAAAGCTGTCGCGGATGCGGGATATCAACTGTGTCGCCAGCAGGGAATGCCCACCCAAATCGAAAAAGTTATCCAAGCGACCGATGGGCTCACGTTTCAGGACCGTCGACCACAGCCCAGCCAGCAATTCCTCGGTGGGTGAGATGGGCGCAACGTATTCCGTACCTGGCGAATCCGACGTTTCGGGTGCCGGTAGTGCCCGCCGGTCGATCTTGCCGCTCGGCGTCAGGGGCAGGGTGTCAACGAATACGAACCGGGCGGGGATCATCCAATCGGGTAGGGAAGCACGCAGGTGTGCGCACAATTCATCCCGTAGGGGCGATTCATGAATCGCCCTTACATGAATCGCCCCTACATGAATCGCCCCTACATCCGCATCATTGCCGCGCGCAGCACTCAGCCACGCCACCAGTTGTTTCTCCGCCCCCTCGCCACGGGCATCCACCACCACCTCCCGAACATCGGGATGTGCCAACAAGGCGTTTTCCACCTCGCCGCACTCGATGCGAAAACCCCGGATCTTGACCTGGGTGTCGATGCGGCCCAGGAATTCTATATTTCCATCCGGCAACCAGCGGCAAAGATCACCGGTGCGGTACATGCGTGCTTTCGGTTCGTCGCTGAAGGGATCGGGAATGAATTTATCAAAGGTGAGTTCCGGGCGATTCAGGTAGCCACGGGCCACGCCCGCCCCGCCAGCATACAACTCGCCGGGAACGCCGACAGGAACAGGGTTCATGTGGGCATCGAGTATGTAAACCTGGGTGTTGGAGATGGGGACGCCGATGGGTATGGAATGGGCCGCGTCCACGTCCGGCGGAATAACATGGCAGGTAGTAAAGGTGGTATTTTCCGTCGGACCGTATCCATTGATGAGCGTTCCATTCTCGAGTACCCGAAGGGCCTTCGCGACATGTTCCGGTAAAAGAACGTCTCCGCCAGCGAGTAGTTGACGGAGTCCCGTCAGATCATCCGGGCGGTGTTCCACCATCAGGCTGAATAATCCGGCAGTCAGCCAAAGGATCGTGACATTGTGCCGACGCAGATAGTTACAAAGTTCTTCCAGAGATAATTGCCCTGGCGACGGGACAACCAACCTGGCCCCATTGAGCAGACTTCCCCATAGCTCGAAGGTTGCGGCATCGAAGGATATGGGCGCCGCCTGCAAGAAGACCTGGTGTTCATCGAGGGCTACGTAGTTGGTGTTACGCACCAGCCTGACGATATTCCCATGTTCGACGCACACACCCTTGGGTTTCCCTGTACTCCCGGATGTATACATGACGTAGGCGAGATTATTCGGCTCGGCAAGCTGCGCGGGGTTCTCCGAATTCTCAACGGCAATTGTCGCACTCTCCGCATCCACATCCAGAATCCGCGCCGCGCATTCCGGTAGCCGCTCCCGCGTCGACTCGTGGCACAGCAACACCTTGAGATCCGCATCCTCGGCCATGAAGATGAGCCGTTCGCTTGGATACTCAGGATTCAGAGGCACGTAGGCCCCACCGGCCTTGAGGATCGCCAAGATGCCTACTACCATCTCTACGGAGCGCTCCACAAACAGGCCCACCAGCGTTTCCGCCCCGACACCCAGTTTCCTTAACCGGTGCGCGAGACGGTTGGCGCGGGCGTTGAGCTCCCCGTAGCTGACCTCTTCGTCCGAGCCTGACGTGGAAAATATCACGGCTACCGCATCTGGCGTCTTGACCACCTGAGCCTCGAACAGTTCATGGACGCATTTATCCTGAGGATAGGGCACTCCCGTGTCGTTCCACTCCACCAGAATCCGGCGCCGTTCGGCTTCCGTTAGCAGGGGCAATTGTGAAATTTGGGTTTCCGGTTCAGCGACGATTCCCTCCAGAAGGCGCACAAAGTGTCCCGACCAACGTTCTATGGTAGAACGGTCGAACAGATCCGAGGCATATCGCCAGAAACCGTACTGATTATCCGGCAGGTTCATCAGACACAACTGGATGTCCGTTTCTTGTGGTTGTCGCCAAGGTCGAATCAATTCCCATGTCATATCGCCCACATGCCAGATCTCGCCCAAATCCCCGGATGTCGTTACCAAGGGGGAATCCCGTCTCCCGAGGCGGTTGTAGTTTTGCCAGGGAAAACTGGTTTGCGACAGGGCGGAAAGCGTACTCCTGTCCGTGCCGGTGAGCATCAAGGGAAAGGGCCACTCCCGATGCGCCAAGGCGGCTTCCAGCGCCTCGGCGGCGTGCTTCACAAACGTTCGGAACGCCTCTTCACCGGAACAGCGAACACGGATAGGCACAGTATTTGCGAAAAAACCCAGAATGCCGTCGTATTCCTGTCCACGTCCGGCAACGGGGATCGTGGTAACCAGATCTTCCTGTCCGGTGAAACGGTGCAGAAAAACGAACCATGCCGACAACCACAGCGCCAGGGGACGCACGCCTGCACCCTTTGCCAGCTTGCGCATTCCTTCCTGCAGGGCAACCGGAATGGCAAAGGATAGACACTCGGTTCGGAAGGAAGGGTTGGCCGAACGTGGCCGATCCGTGGGCAAATTCAACAATGGGAGTTGCCCGGAAAGTTGTTCCTGCCAAAACAGCTTTTCCCGTTCTCCATCGGGGGATTCCAGCCAGTCGGTTTTCTCCTGTATGAACCGGCTGTAGCTTTCCTTTGGAAGGGACAAATTTGCCGGCGGCCCGCCTGTCTCTTCCCGGTACAACTTCCCCAGTTCGGTTATCGCTGTAACATTCGACCAAACATCGGAAATAATATGATGATCGATAAGTAACAAAATCGGTTGTTGTCCCCTGATAGACACCAACACCCAGCGTACAGGGGGACCTTGCTCCAGATCGATGGGGTGTTGCGATGCTTGGATATCCAGGATCTTTTCCAGATCTGCCGGGTCGCTATCTTCTATAGTGATTTCCCGAAAATCGATGGGAAAATCCTCATGCACGATCTGGAAGGGTACGCCATCCCGTTTGGAAAATGTCGTGCGCCAAGCAGGGTGGCGTTCAGTCAGGCGTTCCACGGCCCGGCGCAGTGCGATTGGGGAGATATCCGCCGGCAAACGCCAAGCAAGATTGGCGTTATAAAGTCCTTGCTCCGGAAAACGCTGCTCCAGCGCCCACAGGCCCTGTTGGTTTGGAGAGAGGGGGTATTCAATCATGGCACCGAATTTCTTTCAGATTTCCGACTCCATCATTCATTTGGGCGTATTACCGGCACGAAATACATCCCAGGGGCGCATTCCAAACACCTCCCGGGCGCTGTCCACGAGCGTATCGATCTCTTTCTCGGTGATACATAGAGACGGTGTCAGCCGCATATCGAAAAGCAGAAATACGCCGGCCCTTTGCCAGCTTCTAGTGAGAAAGAAAAAATAGTTCCACATCTCCTCCGTCATCGGGATCTTCGGATAGACACGGAAAAAGAGTCCGTTCATCTCGATGTGATCGACCGAGTCGTATTCGTCTACAAGCCGCAACAACCGGTCCTGGAGATAACGGGATTGCCTCTTCACGTTGCCGGGGATGTCTTCTTCGTGCAGCCTTTTCAGGCAATGCAGGGCGATATGAGAGCCCAGTTGATTGATATATCGGGCCCTCATCCCCGCAATCGCCCGGGATGCATTACGCTCAGCCCGATGGTAGAGGTTGGATCGGACCAGGGTCACCCCGATGGGAAAACTCATATAGGTAAGGCCCTTGGATAGCGTTACGATGTCGGGACGCAGCGCTGTGCGGTGATGACCGAACAGGGAACCGGTGCGATACAGGCCCATCAAGATTTCATCGACGCCGATGTAATAGCCATGGGTTTCCCGATGCTGGGCGATGATGTCGATCAGGGTATCCGGAATCGACCGCCCATCCATGCCGCGTGTGTACTCGAACCAGACAAGCCCTACCTCCCCAGAACGTATTTCCGAGAGCAGCCGTTCCTCGGCGTCTTTCCCAAATGCATCGATAATTACCACTTGTTGGTAGAGGGGAGAAAACGGGTGACTTGGTGCCATTTCGAGGGGGCTTACCACGAGCGGCAGCAGGAGCTTCCCGGAATAATTGTTATCGAAGGCGATAATCTTCTTCTTGCCCGCATCCTGTGCCAGCAAGGCGGTAAACATCCCGTTTTCCACTGCGGTTGCGCCACTGACGGCCGGAAAGGCGAACTCGAACCCGGTCAACTGCTCGAGTTCCACCGTCAAATCCCGCCAATAGTCATGGAAATGATCGTGTTTCGAGAGAACGGCGGTCGGCAGATCCGGCGGATTGTAGCCAAAGACACCCAAGGCGCCGCCACTCATGCAATCGAGCAGAACCCGCGATTGCTCTTCGCCGCGTTCCCTGACGGTAAGATAACAACCGGATGCTTCCTGAACGTCGAAATCATACCCGGCAAACCCGTATAGCTCTTCCAGATTGGGGTTGATATGGGCCGAGAAGTGCTTGTTTCTGATCTCACGGGAAGTTTCCATCTCGGAGCAGGTCCGTAAAACCTCGGCAGGCCACTGGAAATTATCCGTAAGCACCTGTTTTACTCTATTCAATGCCAGTAGATTTCCGCTATAGGTCGAGGAGTGCAACAGGCAATTCTCGAAATTGTTCCAAGGCTTATAGGTATCGTCCGACATGGAAAACACCCCGAACGGAATCTCTTCGTTCGTCAACTGTTCTCCCCAGATATACAGGTCGGCGCCGGTATTAGCGTTTCGGAAGAAATCTGCCGTTTCCGCCAACGTTATCTCCGAGAGATCTATTCCGAACTGAACCTGATTCCGGGCGCATTGTTGCCCAATCCTATCCAATCCATCCGGTTCGAATGTGTTATCGAGCCTTACGAAGCAGGCGGCAACCGGAGCGGAGGAAAGCCTTTGTTCCAACTCCTCCAGGGAATCGAACATTTCCACGCCCGGCAAGATAGGATTCTCGGATTGCCCCGATTGGAACAGGAAATAATCGTTCACGGCCCTCGAAGGATCGCAAATCAGTACCTTTCCGCCGTGCTGTTCATATCGGTTCCACTGGCGATGGCGCGCAATCTTTATGGCCCCCTGCAGGGCCTCATAGCGGGAGTTGCAAAAGAAACTTTTGTAACTGTCCATGCTTTCGGGGGCGCGGTTGGCATGGTAGATGGTATTTAGCAAGTAACCGACCTGGGCGGCTTCTGCCGAAATGAATTTGGCCGGAATGAGGAAGATCGGTTTTTTCTCTCGATTCAATCGTTCCAAAAGATCGATGGTTTCTTTGCTGGTGGCGCCGAACAGATTGGTCGGGGTCATCTTCTTATTTCTCCTGTTGCATCGACGCCACGTAGTGGCCGATGAGTTCGGTAGTAATTCGTGGACATTCAATCCCGCTTCCGGAAAGCGCTTGAATCGTTTGTTCGCTTTCGAATATTGGCATCTCGAATATCGGTATCCCGGTTTCGGGAAAGTACTCAACCATGTAATCCAGCCAACGTCCCAATAAATCTTCTTCACTGCGGCGAATCGCGTCATGCCACTCTTTAAATGGCCTATCCACCACGTGGAAACCGTTTGCACGAAGACGATCTACGATTTCACGCCATGTTATTAGATTTGGATTCACGAAGTGATACGCACTACCAAGATTTTGCTTTCGACGTGATAACCAGATAAGTGCTTTTACACAATAATCCACTGGGACTATATCCTCGGTATGGCCCCAATCCGGCGAAATGCCTTTGCTGATGGTCGCCTTCAACATTCGGTACAAAACGTCCGAGTCATTCCATTTTCCGGTCTTGCTATGTCCGCCGAATCGAGCCGGTCTATATACTGCTACCGGCAATCCCCGATTACTCGCCTCCCATACCAATTTCTCACTTACCCATTTGCTCTGTACGTAGCCATTCTCGTCTAAACCGTCGGCATCCAATTTCGAATCTTCCCGAGCATGCGCCGTCGCTCCAAAAAATACACCTATCGTCGAAACATAATGCACCGATTTGGTCCGTTCGATGCAGGCAAGCCGTAGAACCTCTTTGGTGCCATCCACATTTGCCCTCCGGAGCTCCCGGTAGGAGTACAGATGATTGACTACGGCGCCGTTGTGATAGATGACGTCGATTTTTCGGGCAAGTTCGAGAAATACCGCTTCCGCCAACCCAAGCCATTTTTGTTTGAGATCGCCCATGATCACTTTGACCCGATCTCGCCAGCGGCCCGTTACCTGGGCATGGGCCATCAGGGCGACGGTCAGTCTCTTTTCGGCCTCCTGTTCGTCCTTGCCGCGAACGAGGCACCAGATCGTCGCTTGGGTCTGCCTTAGCAATTCGCCAATCAAATACACACCCAAAAATCCCGTTGCCCCGGTTATGAACACGTTCCGGGGATTTTCTATCCGGGAGGCGGCAATCTTTTTTTTCTGTGGACGAATATCGTCATCCAATCGAGCCTCCGCCTCGAGATCCAGTTTTTCCTCCGCTCCATCCGGTGTTTGTATACCGGCGGTTTTTTCCAAAAGATCCGATACGGTCGGCGCCTCGAACAACGTACGCAGCGGCATGTCGAAACCAAAATATTCTTTCACCCGGGAGGCGAGTTGGACGGCAAAAAGCGAGTGCCCGCCGAGATCGAAGAAATCATCATGAAGGCCAATCTTGTCCACCCCGAGTACCTCACTCCAAAGTCCAGCCATCTTGATTTCCGGCTCGGTTCGTGGTGGGACATACGCCGTGGTTGGAGCCCTGTCTTCGGTATTCTGAGTTGGCAGCGCCCGCCGATCGATCTTGCCGCTGGAGGTCAGGGGTAGGGCATCCAGGACCGTGAACGTTGCGGGCACCATGTACCCGGGCAACCCGGTGCCCACATGTGCTTTCAATTCCTCCGCGATTCCGTCGCCGAGTTGCCCGGCCTCGAGCGGCACGACGTAGGCGGCAATGGCCTGAAGATTCCGCTCTTCTCCCACCGCCGTCACCACCGCTTCCTTGACCCCGGGGTGCGAGGTCAAAACCGCCTCTATCTCGCCGAGTTCGATGCGATGACCCCGAATCTTGACCTGGAAATCCGATCGTCCCAGAAATTCCAGATTCCCATCCGGCAAATACCGGCCCAGATCCCCGGTCCGGTAGAGCCGTTCGTGGGTATCAGGATGAACAATGAAACGCTCGGTGGTCTTCGCAGGATCGTTCCAATAGCCCTTGGCAAGTCCGATGCCGCAGATATAGAGATCGCCCGGGACCCACACGGGACGCGGTTGCAGATTGCCATCGAGCACCTGGAAGGACTGGTTGGTCAGCGGCTTTCCGTAAGGGATGCTCTTCCAATTCGGATCAAACTCTTCGATGGAATAAAAGTTGGACCAGATGGAGGCCTCCGTGGCCCCACCAAGGCCGATGATTTCTACCTCCGGCCACAGGGCTCGAATGCGCCCGGGGAGATCCAGCGGGATCCAATCGCCGCTCATCATGACGAGCCGCATGCCGGGCGGGGCCGGTTCCGCGCGCGATTCCAGATACTCCACCAACATCTGTTTGAGAGCCGGAACGGTATTCCAGATGGTAACCCCGTATGCGGTCATAAGCGCCCGCCAGTGAGCCGGTTCGCGCAGGCCTTCTTCCTCGGGAATCACCAGCACGCCTCCCACCGCCAGAACGCCGAAGACGTCGTAGACGGAAAGATCGAAATTAAGGGCCGACAGACAAAATACGCGGTCTTCTTCCGTGACGGAAAACCGGCGGTTGATGTCCAGAATGGTATTGACGGCGCCCCGGTGATCGATCATGACGCCCTTGGGCCGGCCGGTGGAACCGGAGGTGTAGATAACGTAGGCAAGATCCTCGGAACTTGTGGTGGTCCCGGCCACGGACGCCTCTTCCCGCGCAAAATTTTCTTCGGAGAAGATGAGATGTTTTATACCATCGGGCCATTCCAGAACGCTGAATTGCGATTGGGTCAGGGCCAAACGCACCCCGCCGTCGGTCATGAGATCGTTCCGCCTCGCCGCCGGCAGATGGGCATCAATAGGAAGATAAGCCCCGCCCGCCATGAGGATACCGAGCACCGCCGCTACCTGCTCCCAGCATTTTTCCATGACCACGGCAACCAGTGTATTGGGGACGACGTTATTCCGTTGCAGCCAATGGGCCGTGCGCTTGGCGAGATCCAATAATTCTCCGTAACTCAGTGTGCGCACGGAGCTGATGACGGCAAGTGCGTCGGGCCGCCTTTGGGCTTCCCGAACAAAAAGATCATGCAGCAACGTCGGGGAAACCGAACCGGCCGTGTCGTTGACCATCGCCCGCCCAGCCAGTTGTTCGGCCAACAGCGATTCATGGAACGAGGCCCAACGCCATGCGGATTCATCCGTGGCGAGCAATTCCAGCAGACGGCAATGGGCAGCAAACATCTCGTCCAGGAGTCCCGGGGGAAACGGCTCATCGATACAGTCCCAGTTGAATATCAGTTCACCGTTGTACTCGAATACCTGATGATCCAGCCATACCTGCGGCGTCTGGCTGATAGCGTAGACAACTTCTCCAAGCCAATCCGAAGGCGGCAACTCCTCTTCCGAGGAACCCAGACCCAGGGTGCTGGTAAGGACCACCGGCATGGCGACCTGAGCGCCTCTCCGGCGCCGGGCCAGCTCCCGCAGTACCTGAACGCCGCTAACGGCGTTGTGGCGCATATCCTCCCACAACTGTTGCTGAATGCGCTTTGCCCGATCCCGGAAAGTCCCCTCACTGACGCTGTCGATCTCCAACAGTAGCGTTGAAGTAAAATCCCCGACAATATCATTTACCTGCGGATGCAGCGATAACCGTTTGAACAGCGTAAGATTGACGATAAAGTGGCTGGAGTTGCTCCATAGCGCCAGGACCTCGGCGAAGACCGCACACACAAGAGCGGAGGCAGTCAGATTGTTCCTCGCACCCAGGTTCCTGAGGCGGAACCAGGCATCGGCGGGTAGCGTGTAACTGCGGCGAGTGAATCGGGGCTTACCCAAAATTTCCGGCGCCACCGCCAATGGTAGCTCCGGCGCTGGCGGTAAATCATCGAGGCGCCTCAACCAATAGTCCATGGATTGTTTGTAACGCTCCCTCTCTCGGAGCTTTTCCTCGTCCACGACGTAATCCCGGAAGGTCAGCTCCAATGGGGGTAGCACCGCTTCCGGGTTATGCACAAAATGATAAAATTCCTTGTACAGCAAGAACACGCTCCAGCCATCCATCAGCAGCACGTCGAAGCTAACGTGGAACCGGATGCGCTGCTTACCGATTCTGGTCGCTCTGATATCGAAAATAGGCCAACTGTAGATATCCAGCACTTGGTGGGACATCTCTTCCCGAATCCGCGCAAGCGTGGCCTGAACGGTTTCTTCCGACTGGCCGCTGAGATCGGTAGAGGAAATAACGTAGGGCGGGACCTGTTCCAAAACCCTTTGCCTGACATCCGGCATCATTACCGCCCGCAACATGTCGTGGCGCTTGATGAGCTTCTGTAAGGCCTGATTGAATAGAGACAATTGCGCCTCATCATACGGACAATCCACCTCTACGTACCCGTGGCTGGAGACACCGCCCAGACTGAAATTGTCTTCACGGCCCAACAGATAGGCCAGTTGAATCTCGGTGAGCGGAAAAGGCAGAAAACGGGCATCCGGATTAGGTGTGAGTTGCGGTAACGCTTCCTCGATTATCGAGGAAACCTGTTGTCCGTCGGATGGCGTGCCCGAAGTTTTTGGCAAAGCGCCCTTATCGGCCAATAACTGTTTTAGAAAGGCGCGTTTTTCTTCGATAGAAAGATCGCTCTTTCCCTCATTCGAGTTATCCATCACTATTCCATTCAAATTGTCCATCACAATTTACCTCATCGAGATACGAGCTAAAAAGAGCCTCTACTTCGGCATCATCCAATTGGTCGAGTTCGCTTTGGGTTATTTGGTTTACCGGAACCCAGTCGAGATATTCGGCCTGGGTGTGTATGGTGGAATGCTCGAATAGTTCGGCTATGGGAATTTCCTTGTCGAAAGCATCCCGCAACCTGGACTGGAGCCGAACGACCAGGAATGAATCTCCGCCCGCTTCGAAGAAGTTATCGTGGATATCGATATTTTTACGGTCCAATACCTCGCCCCAAATCTCCGCGAGTCTTTTTTCCCTCTCGGTATTGGGCGGGGCGAATTCGGTCTTCGCGTCCCTCTCGGACGCATCCGGGGCAGGCAACGCCTTGCGATCGATCTTGCCGCTGGAGGTCAGGGGCAGGGCATCCAGGACCGTGAACGTGGCGGGTACCATGTACCCGGGCAATCCGGCACCCACATGGGCTTTCAATTCCTCCGCGATTCCGTCGGTCGGTTGCCCTTCCTCAAGCGGCACGACATAGGCGGTAAGGGCCTGAAGGTTCCGCTCTTCTCCCACCGCCGTCACCACCGCTTCCTTGACCCCGGGGTGCGAGGTCAAAACCGCCTCGATCTCACCAAGTTCGATGCGATATCCCCGGATCTTGACCTGGAAATCCGACCGCCCCAGGAATTCGAGATTCCCATCCGGCAAATACCGGCCCAGATCCCCGGTCCGGTAAAGCCGCTCACCAGTGGCGGGATGAGTGATGAAACGCTCGGCGGTCTTTGCAGGATCGTTCCAATAGCCCTTGGCAAGCCCGATGCCGCCGATATAGAGATCACCCGGAATCCGGACGGGACACGGCTCCAGATTACTGTCCAGCACCCGGAAGAACTGGTTAGTCAGCGGCTTTCCATAGGGGATGCTCTTCCAATCCGGATCGACGTCTTCGATGGGATAGAAGTTGGACCAGATGGAGGCCTCCGTGGCCCCGCCAAGGCCGATAATCGTAATCTCCGGCCACAGGGCCCGGATGCGTCCGGGCAGATCCAGCGGAATCCAGTCGCCACTCATCATGACAAGCCGCATGCCGGAAGGGACCGGTTCCGCGCGCGATTCCAGATACTCCACCAACATCTGTTTGAGAGCCGGAACCGTGTCCCAAAGGGTAATGCCGTGCTCGAGCATGAGCTCTCGCCAGTGGGCGGGATCTCGTAGCCCCGCTTCCTCGGGGATCACCAACACGCCTCCCGCCGCCAGGACGCCGAAGACATCGTAGACGGAGAGATCGAAATTGAGGGCAGACAGACACAGCACGCGATCTTCTTCCGTGACGGAAAACCTGCGGTTGACGTCCAGGATGGTATTGACGGCGCCCCGATGGTCGATCACAACGCCTTTCGGCTTGCCGGTGGAACCGGAGGTGTAGATGACGTAGGCAAGGTCCTCGGGACCGGTGGTGGTTTCGGCCACGGACGCCTCCTCCCGCGCAAGATCCTGTTCGGAGACGATGAGCCTCTTGATGCCATCGGGCCATTCCATGTCGGTGAATTGCGGTTGGGTCAGCGCCAGGCGCGCCTCGCCGTCGATCAAGAGATCCTTCCGCCGCGCCGCCGGCAAATGGGCGTCGATGGGGAGATAAGCCCCGCCCGCCATGAGGATACCAAGCACCGCCACCACCTGCTCCCAGCCCTTCTCCATAACCACGGCAACCAGAGTGTTGGGGGCGACGTTATTCCGTTGCAGCCAGTGTGCGGTACGCTTGGCGAGATCCAGGAGTTCCCCATAGGTCAACGTTCGTCCGGGGGCGATGATGGCAGGCGCGTCGGGCCGCCTTTGGGCCTCCCGAATAAAGAGATCATGCAGCAATGCCGGGGAGATCTGGCCCTCTGTGTCGTTCCACTCTACCACTATCCGTTGCCGCTCGGTCTCCGTCAGCAGGGGCAATCGGGATATCGGGGTTTCCGGCTCTGCGACGATGCCTCGCAGCAGCGCCTCGAAATGCTCGCCCATGCGCCGAATGGTATCGATGGTAAAGAGCGAGGTGGCATACTCCCAGGTACAATGCAACTGGCCGTCCTGTTCCTCGATGAACAAGACAAGATCGAATTTGGCAATGGGGGAGGCATGCTCCAGGATGGTAAGGGTCAATCCCGGCCATTCCATTTCCAGCGGGGCATTGTTCTGCAAATCCAGCACGACTTGAAACAGGGGGCTATGGCTGAGCGCGCGGGCAGGGTTGAGTTGCTCGACCAGCGTCTCGAAGGGAATATCCTGATGGGCGTAGGCCCCGAGGCAGGTTTGCCGGACCTGTTGCAGCAACGCCCGAAAACTTTGATCAGGGTTCAGGCGAGCACGCAACACCAGGGTATTGACGAAAAAGCCGATGAGGTTTTCCAACTGGGCATGGGTACGGTTGGCGATGGGACTGCCCACGCAAATGTCATCCTGGCCACTGTAGCGGGAGAGCAGCACGTCAAAGGCCGCCAGCAGCGTCATAAAAAGAGTCACGCCCTGCTCCCGGCTCAAAGTATTGAGGGCGGCCGTGACGTCGGCGCCGAGAACCTGGCCGTAATGGTTTCCCCGATAATCCTGCCGGGCCGGGCGGGGATGATCCGTGTGCAAATCCAACAGATCCGGGATACCGGCAAGGTTGCCTTTCCACCAGGCCAGTTGCCCTTCCAGGATCTCGCCCTCCAACCACTGGCGTTGCCAGTAGGCGTAATCGGTATATTGAATGGGTAAAGGGGCCAGCCCTGGCGGCTTCCCTCTAGCAAAGGCGACATAGGCCTCTCGCCATTCCCGGACAAATACCTCGGCGGACCAACCGTCACTGACAATGTGGTGCATGTTGAAGAGAAGCACATGCACCGCTTTTCCTGTCTCTTCTCCCAATTGCAGGATTTCGACCCGGAAAAGCGGTCCCCTTGCCAGATCGAAGGGCCTTGCCGCATGTTCATCGATCCGCTGTTGGAGATTCCTCTCTGCAGGAGACAGATGGCGAAGGTCATGGATGGGAAATTCGAAACCGGAAGCTGGCAGAATCTCCACACGCGCGGCGCCCTCCCTGTCCGGGAATGCCATGCGCAGACTCTCATGGCGTTCCACCATCCATTGCAAACTGAACTGCAAGGCATCAACATCCAAGGGGCCTTCGAATTGCAGGGCGGCGGGTATGTTGTAGGTGGCTGTCCCGCCTGTCTCGAATCGGTCCAGAAACCACAACCGCTGTTGGGCAAAGGACAGCGGCAGCGGCGCAGTTCGTTCGACGGGTGTTATCCGGGGCAGGGAGGATTCCCGCGCCGATGCGTCGTACAACCGAGTACTCAGCTCGGCGATGGTCTGTGACTGAAACAGGACATGCAGTGACAATCCGACGGCGAAGGTATCCCGAATGCGGGACATGACCTGGGTGCCGAGCAGGGAATGGCCGCCCAGTTGGAAGAAGTTGTCGTTTATGCCGACCCGATCGAGACCCAGCACGTCGGCCCAGATCCCGGCCAGCAATTGTTCTTCCCGGGTACGCGGGGCGACATACGCCTCCTGGGAGATCTCGGCTTTTTTGCCTCGCTCCCTGATCCGCACGAGGATCTCGTCGGCATCGTACAACTCGGTGGCAATCCGCTGGAAAAGCGCTGAGTCTGCCGGTTCCCCGGTCCCGTCCCCCTTGTCTGGCGCGGTCCGAGCGTCACCGGACGAGGCAGGAGCAGGTTCGGCCGGGGCATACGTCAATCCGGATATGGATTCGGCGGGCAGGTAGAATTCCCAACCCTGGTCGGCGGAGCGCTTGAACCGGTCGCCAATGCTCTCCAGAAACGCCAGGGCCGGTCGATTTTTTTCGCTGGGAACATAGGAAACCCGGATGATATCGCATCCGTGCTCCCGGGCGATCTCTCCCAGCCGGGCCAGCATCCGGTGCTCGACGCCCCTTCCCAAGGCTCTGCAACTCAACAGAAAGGTATCCACGTGGATGGCGGTGGCGGTTCGTTCGAACAGCATCACGCCCACGAGGCCATAGTCCCCGAACCGATCCTTTACTTCTACTGCCAGACATTCGAGGGGACCCGGATCGAAAAGTTCCCGGATTTCGGTCTCCGATCGCCGAATCGTGGTGAAATTGAACTGATTGGTCCGCTGCGTCAACTGCGCGACTCGCTCCGATTGGGCGACGGTCATGGGCGAGATCTCAATCTCCAGTTGGAGATCGGCCAGGAAATCGCTAAAGGTAGGCGCATCCTGGCGCCAGGCATCACGTCGGCGATCCTGTTGGTAATATTGGGTCCTTTGCCGGTCTTCGGCGGTGGTTTGCAGCGTGTCGAAGGCCCAAACGTGGTCCAGGAATTTCTCCCACCGTTCCGGATCGGCGGGCAGTTCTACCGTAACAACCTCCGGGCAATAGGCATGCACCTCGGCGCACTCGACGGGGTTGTCATCGACGAAGATAAAGCTGGAAAGCCCCAGGTTCAGTTCGTTGGCAAGCGCCCGGATATTTTCCGATTTTGATTGCCAGTCGATGCGCCAGGAGACCAAATGCCCGCGCTGGAGCAGCATGTCCGGGCGCCCATCAAATACCGTCAGGACGTCTTCTTCCCGGTTCTTGCTGCAAAGACACAGCAACTTTCCCGCCTCTTGTTGCGCGATCATGAATCGTTGCAGCGCCAGATGGGGCTCATCGATGTGAACGCCCGTGGTGCCATCTTCCGCGCATACCCCCCGCCACAGGGTGTTGTCGCAATCGAGCACGATAACCTTATGGGGCGGGTGCGAGAGGGCGTGGATCCGCCGGGCGATCCCGGTGCCAAGGGCCGTAAAAAAAGTCGGTGTGTAGGGAATATGGCCGATCACATCGGTGTGGAGGTCGGCAAACCGGGGGACCGGATAGACGCTCATCAGTGCTTCCATGCCAAGGCAATGGAGGTTCCCGGCCCCGTCCAGCTCGCCGATGAGCCACTCTTCCGTTTGCCGGTAGAACGCGCCATGGGCCGCCTCCGGTGGGGGTGGGCAGATACATACGATATAGGTCCCGCTGGCCGCTTGCAGGATCTCCACGAAATGCCGAACGTTGCGCTCGATCTCGTTCGTGTCGACGGCGCCCATCCCCGGTTTCCCCCAGTCTTGCAGGCGCACCAACAGCACGTTGATGCCGCTCCGGTTCCGGGCAATCAGGCTTCCCGGGTCCAGCAGCTGTTGAAAGACTTGATTGTAGGGGGCAAATGCAACCGCGAACGGCAATTGGAGTTCCCGTATCCAGAAATCCAGGGCATCTTTTATGGGTTCCGCGGTAAAAGTGGCGGTGATGGCGATCCTTTCGGTGGGGACCGAATGATGTTCCGTTGATTTGTCGGAGACAATGGAACCGGTCTCCCGGCGCGGGATCCTTTTGGGCAGGAGCAACGCCGAAATCCTTTGGGCCGGGTTGTCGGCAATCGCTTCGAGCAGACCCCTGAAGTTCTCCAGCATATCCGCTATCGTACCGGCCTCAAAGAGATCCGCGTTGTATCTCATGTACGCTATCGTATCGGCGCCGGACAATGATTGCCGCGTTTCGAGTATGTCCAGTATCAAATCGAACTGATGTCCTTCGCTCTGAGCCATTCTAAAAGGGGCCAGGGTAAGCCCCCCCTTGTTCAGCGTGCGGTTTTCGTCATTCGTTCCCAAGAAAAGAGCGGGTAACTCATCCTCTTGCTGGGATCTTTGCAATGCAAACGTGACCTGGAAGATGGGAGAGCGGCTGGCGTGTCGAGTCGGTTGCAGGCGTTCGAGCAGTAGGGGGAAGGGGTAATCCTGATGGGCAAGCCCCGCCAACACGGTTTGGCGTACCTGTCCCAGGAGATCGCTAAAGGTCGGATCGCCTCCCACGTCGGCCCGTAAAACCATGTAGTTGAAGAAACAGCCGAAGATGTTTTTGAACTCGGGACGCCCTCGGCCTGCGACGGGAGAACCTACCAGGATATCGTCCTGGCCGGTATAGCGATGCAGCAACACCTGAAAGGCGGCCAGGAGGATCGTATAGAAGGTGACCCCAGCGGTTTGCGCCTGACTTTTAAGTTTCCTGGTCAGTGTTGCCGGTAGCGTGAAGAAAATGGATGCGCCGTTATTGGACAGCACGGGTGGGCGAGGCCGGTCGGTGGGAAGATCGAGCACCGGCAGTTCACCTTCGAGTTGTTCCCGCCAGTACTGCCACAGGCGCTCTCCCTCGGGACCTTCCAGCATTTCGGCTTGCCAGCGGACGAAATCCTGGTATTGCCAGCGCAGGGGGGCCAGCGCCGTTGCCTGTTCGGCCTCCGGGAGTGGATAGAGCGCGAAAAACTCCGACATCAACTGCCACATGGACCACGCGTCGCTGACGATGTGGTGTATGGTTATCAGCAGAACGTGATCTTCTGCCGCCCGTGTAAACAAACCGACCCGCAACATTAAGTCCTGCTCCAGATCGAAGGGGCGCCGGTATATTTCCGTTACCCGCCGATGGAGTTCCTCCTCGGTATCCGTCGACGCATCGAACTCCTCAAAATAGACATCCCTGTAGCCATGGATGGTCTGAGTGGGTTGGTCATCTTGCTGAGAAAAGGTAGCACGCAGGGAGGGGTGGCGGGCAAGCAGGGTTTGAAATGCCGTTCTCAAAGCCGACACGTCGACCGGAGAAAGGATACGGACAACCGCCGCCACGTTGTAGGTAGCGCTCTCCGGCGCGCCCTGATACAGGAACCAGAGTGCTTGTTGGCCGCTGCATAGTGGGTACAAGGTTTTTTCACGCGCCGCTTCTTCGCGCAATAATCGTTCCAGAAGCGTGCGTTTTTCATCCAACGAAGAATGGGTATGGTTACTCATGCTTGAGAATACTCCTGCAAAAGGGCATCCATCTCCTCCTCGCTCAACTGCCCTGACTTTAATCTGGCAAGCATTTGTTCCTTCGGACCCGACGTAACAGCACCGGTCGGCAGCGACGATGCGGTGGTGTTTCGCTCCGTGGATTGTGTCTTGATTTGCGTTCCGACTTGTCCGGTCAAATCGAGAATGCTGCCGTCTCCCATAAATTGCGCCATGGGTACGTCGATATCCAACGAGGACCGAATACGATTCCTTAGTTCCACCGCCATGAGGGAATCCAGACCCATGGTGTTCAAAGGCTGCTGCATATCCAACAGGGAAGGGTTCGTTCTAAGAACATTGGCGATCCGGCCCCGGATAAACTCGATGAGAATGCCTTCGTATTCTTCCTCGGGGGCTTGCGCCAGCCGGTGCTTGATTGCAACCGATTCGGTAACGGACGAGGCATCCGGGACCAACTCGGAAAAAAAGGGCGACACTTCGGGCAATTTCTTGAAAAATTGCGGCCAGGTCATAGGAAAAATACCAACCTGGATGGTATTCGTTTGTCCCATCAACCTCCCCAGAAGCGATAAGCCTTCCTCTGGTTCGATTCTGTTGACCCCGGACTCTGTATGGTGACTCTCGAATACGGTCCCCATCCGGGAATCCGCCCACAGACCCCAGTTGATACTAAGGCCCGGCAGGCCCAGGGAACGGCGGAAATGGATCAGGGCATCCATGAAAATATTGGCCGCCCCATAGGTTCCTATCCCCGGTGAACCCACTATCGACGCTATGGAGGAAAAACACACGAAGAAATCCAGTGACAAATCCCGCGTCAAGGTGTGCAAATTCCAGGTACCGAACACCTTGGGGGCCATGATCTGCTGGAAACGCTCGATATTTTGATTTTGGAGCACGCCGTCGGTTATGAGACCGGCGGCGTGAACAATGCCCTTGAGGGGTGGCATCTTTGCCTCTATCTCTTCCAACAGGCCCCTCACCTGCTCTGCATCGGAAATATCGGCATTGACCACCAAGATCTTGGCGCCGGTTTCCTCCAACTGTTCCAAAAGCGCCTGGGCCTCATCGGAAAGCCCGCTCCGCCCCATTAAAACCAGATGACGAACCCCCTGTTCCACCATCCAGCGAGCAACCTTCAGCCCCAGGGATCCCAACCCACCGGTGACCAGATAACAGTGATCCGGTTGTAATGGGGGATGCAATGACCCACGATCATTCAGGTCGAACGGATTGGTTTTTACCAGACGTGGTAGATGCCGCTCTCCGGCTCGGTAGGCCACCTGGTCTTCCTTTTCTCCGGAACCGATGCCAACGGCAATTTCAGCCAATAACTCATCAACCGTCGGGTTATCGATGATACCGCCCCACAGTTCCGGATGTTCGACGGAAATGGTTTTGGCGATTCCCCACAAGGGTACCTGGGCAAGTGCCAGAGAATCCTGTGATTCTCCCACGTTCACGGCGTTTCGGGTCACCAGCCATAGCCTTGCGAATTGCTCTTCTTTGATTTGTGCCTGTAATAGATGCAGTACGCTGCCGCAACCCATGATTTGGGCTTCGGTCAGGCTCTCCGTTGTCAGGGAAAAGGTGTCGGGGGCATCTAGGCCCCACAGGTGGATGATTCCCCGCAGCGGTGGCGTCTCCTCTTGGAAAGATTCAGCAAAGAGACGCTGAAAATCAGTGGGATTGGCGGGATCGAGATAATATGTGCTTCTATCTCCGGTATTGGGTTCCGGCATTCCCTGTTGTCGGTTGTCGGCCCTGGCGCCAAGTCCCTCCAATCCCTGGGGGGATGACGTCTGCGTAGGATAGGCCAGAATACAGGTGTTCCCCTGCTCTTCCAGCTTCTCGGCCAGTTCCTCTCCCACGCCGCCGCTGTCGGCAAACACCAACCAACTCCCGACAGTATCAAAGGTGTCGGATAGCTTCGCGCTATCAGAGGTCGCCACTTCGGGCGACGGCGCCGGTGCCCAATTGATCGCATAGAACTCGTCGAACTCCTTTTTGAAATACCGCCGCAAGGTTTCTTCGTCGATGCGCCTGGCCACCAATTCCTCGATCCGGGCGATAGGGACGCCCGATTCATCGAATACGGAGATACCGAGCGTTAAACTCTGTTCATCCAAGTCCATTTCCCCCGAATCGACTATCCTGGCGACACTCCAAAGCGGCGTTTTCGCGGCGCGGTAGACGCGCACCTTCTTCATGCCGGTCGGAACCCAGGTTGCACCGGATGGTTCCGATGGATCCAGTATCATTACCATCATCACCTGGAGACAGGCATCGAACAGCGCCGGATGCAATCGATCATTATCCGCCCCCCTGGTGTCGGATCCGGCAAACAGTGCTTCGGGCAGATCGATCTTCCCCATGGCCATGCCTTCTCCCCGGAACAGCTGTTGGATGCCCTGGAAATCGGCGCCATAATTCACTCCCCGCTCTCGCCAGGCTTGGTACTGGTCGGCAGCGGAAAGCTCGGTTGGACATTGGGATAGCAACTCGGCCAAGTCGACTCGTTCGGCCGCGCAGGGCTGTTCTTCCGCGGGATCGACCATCAATTGCCCCGTCACGTGAGATATCCATTGGGACGCCGTATCCAGGCTGAAGACCTGGAAACGGTAGTGTTGTTGTTTCTTACCTGCCGGGGGGCTGGCGCATGCCGAAGGCAGGTCCTGGATTTCCGGGGATAACACCAGTTGAATTGTTGCCGTTTCCTCCTCCGGCAGGATCAGCGCCTGCTCGAAGGTTATGTTTTGTATTTGCACGGGTGCGGCGCGGCGCGCCCCCGCGCTGGCAACGTCCGCGCCCGCCGCCAGCGCCATCTCCAGGTAACCGGTGGCCGGAAAAGCAGCGGCATCGAAGACACGATGGCTCACAAGCCAGGGTATGGATAAGGCGCCAATTTCGGTATCGAAACGGACCTTTTCCGTATCGGCCAACTGTAACTTTTGCCCTAGCAAGGGATGGGCTGACGGATCCCGGGCGCTCTGTCGGGTGGGGGACGCCTTTTCGACCCAGTACCGCTGTCGCTGGAAAGGATAGGTGGGCAGTTGCGCCTTGCGGCGCGGATAACCCTCGTCGAAGGCCTGCCAATCCACCGCCCCACCGTGGATATACCATTGCCCGAGGGTTTCCAGCATTTGCCGCCAGTCGTCCTGTCCTTCGCGCAACGTTGGGAGGAAAAGGCCCTCCCCATCATCCGGCAGGCACTGCCCAGCCATCCCCAGCAGGGCCGGTTTCGGGCCGATCTCCAGGAATGCATCGATTCCCTGCTCGTACAAATTCTTCACGCTAGCTGCGAAGTGCACCGGTTGGCGCAAATGACGAACCCAATATTCCGGCGAGGTGATATCAATCGTCACCATGGCGCCCGTGACGTTGGAACAAAGCGGTATCCCGGGCCGGGCGTAGGCCACCGATTGTGCAATCTTCCCGAACTCGGCCAAGGCTGGCTCCATGAGCGGTGAGTGGGAGGCGCGGGGGATGGGAAGAAGTTTTGCCTTGATATCTTTGTTGCTGGTAAGACCTACGAGTATCGATTCGATAGCCTCCGGTTTCCCGGACAAAACCACGCTATCGGGGGCATTGATGACGGAGACCGATACCGCTTCCCCGAAAGGCGTAATGATTTCCAGGGCTTCTTCCTCGCTCACCGACACCGCCAGCATCCTGCCCTCGGGACAGGATTGCATCAGGCTGCCCCGGTTCGCGACGAGCTTCAGGCCATCTTCCAGGCTGAAAACCCCGGCAACACAAGCGGCCACGTACTCCCCGATGCTGTGCCCCATGACCACGTCGGGCACAACGCCCCAGGATTGCCAAAGCCTAGCCAACGCGTATTCCAGGGAAAACAGCACCGGTTGCAGCCAGGCCATGTCGGTGGACAATCGAAGATCCGGGTTCAACCCATCCGGATAGAGCAGATCCAGCAAAGGCACGTTGTGATCGCGCAAAATCGCGTCACAACGCTGGATGGTCTTCCGGAAAAGCGGCTGCGTCTCGAAAAGCTGTCGGCCCATGTCCGGGTACTCGGAGCCCTGCCCGGTAAAGAGAAAGGCGATCTTCGGTGTTTTCCGGGAAGTCTTGCCTGCGAAGTAGTTTTGCGCGCGCAGTCGTTCTCCTGCCTCCATCGAGGAATCGGCAACGAGGGTCAGCCGGTGCTCGAAGTGGGAACGCCCGGTGGCCGCCGTGAAACAGACATCGGTAAATGGGATTTCCGGGTGGGTTTTTAGGTAGTTTTCATAGTTGACGGCCTGTTCGTTCAACGCCTCCTCGCTTTTAGCCGACAGCATCAACAAATGGAGCGGGCGTTCCACGGCGGCAATCGGCGGTTCCGGCTTGACGACAGGGGCTTCTTCCAACACCATATGGGCATTGGTGCCACCGATACCGAAGGAACTGACCCCGGCTCGGCGCGGCCCGCCATCGCTTTTCCAGTCGGCGAGAGTGGTATTGACGTAGAAGGGACTGCTGGCAAAATCGATATGGGGATTGGGTGCCTTGAAATGGAGACTCGGCGGGATCTGCTGGTGCTTCAATGCCAGCACCGTCTTGATAAGGCCTGCTATGCCTGCCGTAGCGCCGGTATGCCCGATATTGCTTTTTACGGCACCGATAGGGAATTTATTTTCCGTTCGTTCTCCGAAGGCAAGGGCCAATCCCCCAGCCTCGATGGGATCGCCAAGCCGGGTTCCCGTACCGTGGGTTTCTACGTAGGAGATGGATTTGGGCTTCACACCGGCCGCGGCCAGGGCATCGGCAATCACATTGGCCTGCCCCTCCACGCTGGGGGCCGTATACCCGACCTTCATGGCGCCGTCGTTATTGATGGCCGAGCCCTTGATAACGGCATGGATGACGTCGCCATCGGCAAGCGCGTCCGTCAGCCTTTTCAGGACGACAACACCTATACCGTTGCTAAATACGGTTCCCGTCGATTCGGCATCGAAGGCCCGGCAATGCCCATCGGACGATACATGTATGTCCTCATAATAAAAATAACCACTTTTACGAGGGAGAATGAGGCCTACGGCACCGGCCAGGGCCATATCGGATTCCCCATTCAGCACACTCTGACAGGCCACGTGAACCGCAACCAGCGCGCTGGAACAGGCCGTCGCAATCCCCATACCGGGACCTTTCAAATCGAGTTCGTAAGATACGCGTGTCGCCACGTAATCCGCGTCATTGCCGATAAGTTTTGGAAAATATTTCAATACATCCGAAGTATCGCCGGGTTCGAATGCGTTATCGATGGCATAGAAATTCAAGTTGGCGCCGGCATAAACACCGATGGAGTACCTTTTCGTGGCCGCGGTATAACCGGCGTCCTCAAGTGCTTCCCAGGCGCCTTCCAGAAAAATGCGCTCCTGTGGGTCCGTAATCTGCGCCTCCCTCGGCGTAAAACCGAAGAATCCGGCATCGAACCTGTCGATATCGGGCAAAATACCGCCGGCCTTCACGTAGTTGGGCTGTTCTAGAATCGCCCGATCAATACCCTCGACGAGCAGTTCTTCGTCGGAGAAAAAGGTAATGGATTCGACGCCGTCCCGGAGATTTTGCCAGAATTCCTCGACGTTTCGGGCACCGGGAAACCGGCAGGACATGCCGATGATGGCGACATCCGACTGATTGGCCGCATTATCGGCCGAATCATCGATGCGGACGCGCTTACCGATTCTGCTCCGGGCCGTTTGTCTTACCGGTTGTTCTGCCGGCCCACCGCCAAGATGCCGTGCCAGGGTGGATATGGTGGGATGCTCAAACAATTTCATGATCGGTATTTCTTTGCCCAAGGTATCCCGCAACTTCGACTGGAGCCGTACGATGGACATCGAGTCCCCGCCACCCTCGAAGAAGTTATCGTGAATACCGATATCTTCCCGATCCAACAAACCGGCCCAGATTCCGGCGAGCATCTTTTCGAGATCGGTACCGGGTGGAACGGATTCGGTCTTCGCAGCCTTCTCGGACGCGTCGGGGGCAGGCAGCGCTTTTCGGTCGACCTTACCATTTGGTGACAGGGGCAAGGCATCCAGGACCGTGACCGTGGCCGGGATCATGTACTCGGGCAATTCGGCACCCACGTATTCCTTCAATTTCTCCGGCATTCTGTCGGTAAATTGCTCAGCTTTGGCAGGCACGATATAGGCGGCAAGGGCCTGAAGGCTGCGCTCTTCTCCCACCGCCGTCACCACCGCTTCCTTGATTGCGGGATGATCGGTGAGAACCGCCTCGATCTCTTTTAGCTCGATGCGGTGACCACGGATCTTCACCTGGAAATCGGACCGTCCCATGATCTCCAGATTGCCGTCCGGGAGGTACCGGGCCAGATCGCCACTCTTGTAGAGCCGCTCGCCAGTCGCGGGGTGAACAATAAAGCGCTCGTTCGTCTTTTCTTCATCACCCCAATAGCCTCTGGCAAGACCACGGCCACCGATGTAGAGATCTCCCGTGACCCAGACCGGGTGTGGCTCCAGGTTGACGTCCAGCACATGGAGGGTTTGGTTCGCAAGAGGTTTGCCGTAGGGGATGCTTTTCCAGGCAGGATCGATATCTTCGATAAGATAGTGATTGTTCCAGATGGAGGTCTCCGTTGGGCCGCCGAGCCCCACGATGGTAATTTTCGGCCACAGAGCCCGGATACGCCCAGGCAGATCCAGCGGGATCCAGTCACCGCTCATCATGATGAGCCGCATGCCGGGCGGGATGGACTCCCCGCGCGATTCCAAATATTCCACCAGCATCTGTTTCAGGGCCGGGACGGAGTTCCAGAGGGTAACCCCGTATTCCGCCATGATCTCCCGCCAGTGGGCAGGATCCCGAAGTCCCGCGTGCTCGGGCATCACCAGCGCGCCGCCCGCAGCCAGGACGCCGAAGACGTCGTAGACGGAGAGATCGAAATTGAGGGCCGACAGGCACAGCGCCCGGTCCTTCTCCGTGACGGAGAACCTGCGATTGACATCCAGGATCGTATTGACCGGCCCCCGATGGGGGAGCATGACACCCTTGGGCCGGCCGGTGGAGCCGGAAGTGTAGAGGACGTAGGCAAGGTCCTCGGGGCCCGTGGCAATCTCACGCACCGACGCCGCTTCCCGCGCCAGATTTTCCTCGGTGATGGCGAGCCGTTCAATGCCATCCGGCCACTCCAGGGTCTCGAACTTGGGTTGGGTCAGGGCGAGATGCGCTTTCCCGTCGGCCAATATGTCGTTGCGGCGGGCTGCCGGCAGGTGGGCGTCGATGGGAAGATAGGCGCCACCGGCCATGAGGATGCCGAGCACCGCCACGATCTGCTCCCAGCCCTTCTCCATGACCACGGCAACCAGGGTGTTGGGGCCAACATTATGGCGCTGTAACCAATGCGCGCTGCGCTTTGCCAGATCCAGGAGTTCCCCGTAGGTCAACGTGCGCCCCAGATCGATCCCTGGGGCGATGATGGCAGGCGCATCGGGCTGCTCGAGGGCACGGGCTATAAAAAAATCGTGCAACAGTTCCTGAGAAACCTTCCCCGCCGTGTCGTTGACCCGCGCCCGTTGCGCCAATTGTTCGGCCAGCAACGATTCATGGAATGCGGCCCGTTGCCACGCAGTTTCATCCGTGGCAAGCAACTCCAGCAGATGGCGGTAGGCGCCGAACATATCGTCCAGGAGCCCCGCCGGGAACAACGCCTCGATGCAGTCCCAGACGAGAACGAGTTCGCCCTTGTATTCGAACACCTGATGATCAATCCATACCTGAGGTGTTTGACTGATGTTGTAGATAAACTCCCCGAGCCAGCCCGATGGCGACAACTCCCCTTCCGGGAAACCCTCCGTTAGGGCACTGGACCACAACATGCTGGTAAAGACGATCGGCATGGTGGTATAGCCCCCCCCCCGGCGCCGTGTCAGTTCTCGTAACACTTCGACAGCGCTGATGGCGTTGTGACTGAGATCCTTCCACAACTGTTCCTGAATACGGCCCGCCCGGCGTTCGAAGGATTCCGCAAAAGTGTTATCGACTTGTACGAGCAGTGGAGAGGTGAAGTCTCCAACGATATCGTTTATTCTCGGATGCAACGACAACCGGTCGAACTGGGTCAGGTTGAGCGTAAAATGGGGGGGGGTGCTCCAGATGGTCAGGATCTCGGCAAATACCACAAACAGAAACCCGGATGCCGTCAGGTTGGCCTTCGTACCCCGGTCCTTGAGGCGGCGCCAGACATCGGCAGACAGCGTGTATTCCCGGCGGCGGAACCGGGGGCGAGACAAGGTTCTCGGCGCCACTGCCAAGGGCAACTCCGGGGCAGGCGGCAGCCCGTCCAAACGTTTGAACCAATAGTCGCGGGCCTGCTCGTAATGCGCCGTATCCCGAATCTTTTCCAGGGTGAGTACGTAATCCCGGAAGGTCAACGCCAAGGGAGGAAGCGCAGCCTCCGGGTTGCGGATCAGATGAAAAAGTTCCTTGTACAGCAAAGACAAGCCCGAGGCGTCCAACATCAACATATCGAAACTGAAGTGGAGCCGGACGAGCCGTTGACCGATTCGAGTCGCTCTGATGTTGAAAGCAGGCCGAGTGTAGGTATCGATCACCTCGTGGGACATCTCCTCCCGTATCTTGGCGAGCGTGGCCTGAACCACTTCTTCCGATCGACCGGTAAGATCGGTAGAGGGAATAACGTAGGCCGGTACCTCTTCTGGAGACAGCACCCGTTGTTGGGCATCGGGCAACATGACTGCCCGCAACATGTCATGGCGCTCGATAAGCCGCTGACAGGCCTGATTGAACGCAATCAGTTGTGTCTCGTCATACGGACAATCGACCTCGATATACTCGTGCACGGAGAAGCCACCCAGCTCGAAACCGCCTATCCGGCCCAACAAGTAGGCCTGCTGGATATCCGTTAGCGGGAAAGGCAGGAAACGTCCGTCCGGGTCGGGCGTGAGCGGTGGCCATGCCTCTCCCACAAAAGCAATTTGCTCTTTGCCGGACGCGTCCCGGCTTTTTGCCGGATCCACCTCGGTGCGTAATTTTTGTTCCAGCAGCGCACGCTTTTCCTCCGTGGAGAGATTTGTTTTCCTTCTAGTGGCATTGCTCATTTGGCATTGCTCATTAGTGATTCACCCGTTAAGATTTTTTTCCACACACGGTGGAATACGGCGTGCGGTAGCACTGTGCGCATATAAGTGTCAACTATGCACGCCTATTCCACCATACGACGTTGTTTTTCCTTAACTTGTAGGGTGGAATAGATGCGAGTTGCGAGGTTCTCAATCAGGCCACGAACTTTCGGGAAATAGCACTCAACAACGAATACTTTCACGGCCTCACAGCGTAGGAATGCATACCGGCCTCAACCGAAGCCCCTGAACCATGGCTAAATCATGCCTAGTCGGTCTAAGGCGTCGCCTCACTGGTTTCCGCCTCTTCGAAGTACTCATCGAAGAGCGCATCGATCTCTTCATCGCTCAATTGCCCGGATTCGAGCCTGGCAAGCACCTGTTCCTTGCCAACCGAAGGTGGCGATGTGCCGGCACGTATCTCCATTAGCTGTATTTCCATCTGCCGGGCCAGTTCCGGGACGTTGATATCTTTCATAAAGCTGGTCAGGGGAATATCGATATTCAGCTCCATTCGAATTCCATTCCTGAACTCGCCGGCCATCAGGGAATCGAGTCCCATGGTTTTCAAGGGTTGTTCGATATCCAATTGGGTGGGATCCACTCTGAGGATATTGGCAAATCTGCCTCGGATAAAATCCACGAGGATTCCCTCGTATTCTTCCTCGTTGGCCTGCTCCAACCGCTGTTTGATCGGAATCGATTCGGTAGTGGGTAACAGGCCCTGGGCCAACTCGGACAAAAAGGCCGGGACTATTGGGGATTGTTTCAGAAACTTCGGCCAGTTCATGGGGACAACACCAACCTGCGTATTCTCTGTTTGCCCCATCAATTCGGACAGAATCGAAATGCCCCGTTTCGGGTCGATAGTGCCCATCCCCATGGTGGCCAGACGGTTTTGCTGTTGCCGGTCCATCTCGGCAAGCAATCCAATCTCGGCCCAAGCGCCCCAGTTGATGGAAAGGCCCGGCAGTCCCAAATTGCGGCGGTGATAAACCAATGCATCCATAAAGGCATTGGCGGCGGCGTAGTTGCCTTGACCAGCGTTGCCCAAAAGCGATGCCATGGAGGAAAAACAGACGAAAAAGTCGAGCTCTTTTTCCCGTGTCAGGATGTGGAGGTTCCAGCTGCCGGCCACCTTGGGGGTCATCACTTTGCGAAAGCGGTCCATGTCCTGCTGCACCAGCACGCCGTCATCCAGGAGGCCAGCGGCGTGGATGATGCCCCGGAGCGGTGGCATTTGTTCTTTTAGTTTCTCGAAAAGATCTGCCATCGGCCCGTAATCCGAGACGTCGGCGCTGGCTACCAACACCTGGACGCCTGCCCCCTCCAATTCCCGCAAAACCGCCTGGGCCGCCTCGGAAGGCTCGCGCCGTCCGGTCAGGACCAGATACCGGGCGCCCTCGCCGGCCATCCAACGGGCGACTTCCAGGCCCAAAGCGCCAAGCCCCCCGGTGATGAGATACGTGCCATCATCCCGTATCGGCGGCGTAGATGCCTCTCCCTCTCCAGCCTCAACAGGCGGCGTCAGAATAATCTTGCCGATGTGCCGGGCCTGTTGCATGTGACGGAAGGCATTGATGGCATCTGTGATGGGGAATGCCTTGTGGGGCAAGGATTTCAGTTTACCCATCAGGAAAAGCGTCATCAGTTCCCGCAACATCGATCCTATCGACGCCAACGTCGGTTGTGTTGCGATGCCTTCCCATTGCTTCATTCGCGCGATATCAAAAATGAAATAAGAAACATCCGGTCTCGCTTCCGAGACTTCCCCCGGTTGCCAGATGTTGACCTTACCGATCTCCAGAAAGCGGCCGCCATTTTTCAATACTGAAAGACTCTTTTCGATAAAGCCCTCGCTGGTCAATGAATTGAGGACGACATCGACCCCTTCTCCTTCCGTGATTTCCATGATCTCCCTGGCAAAATCGGTTGTCCGGGAATTCATGATGTGTTCGATGCCGAGGGATTTGAGGAATTTCCATTTAGAGGGGCTGGCAGTGGCGAAAACCTCCGCTCCTGCCAGTTTCGCCAACTGGATGGCCGCCTGACCGACGCCGCCAGAAGCCGCATGAATCAGCACGCGGTCCCCCGCCGAGAGATTGGCGAGGTAATGCAGGCAGTAATATGCCGTCAGGAAAACTACCGGAATGGTGGCGGCTTCCTCGAAACCGATGCCCTCAGGTTTCCGGGAAACCATGTCGGTATGGACGGTGACATATCGACCGAAACTACCCAGTGCCATGGCGATAACAGGATCGCCAACCCGAAAGCCTTCCACGTCTTTCCCGACAGCGATGATTTCACCGGCACATTCACCACCGAGGGGAAAATCGGGTTTACCGGGAAGCAAATCCAATGCATTGACCACATCCAGGAAATTCAATCCCGACGCCCGCACCCGGATTTCCACTTCACCTGCCTGCGGCGGATGGCGCGGCGCCCGTGCCAATTCCAGATTGTCTAGGGTGCCCCGCTCCAGGATTTGCAGCCTATACGGGCCTTCAGGGAGTTCGAGTCCACCCTGCGTCCGGCGATACCGCACCAATCTTGTCACATAACGGTTGTTACTCCGGAAGGCGATCTGATCCTCTCCAGTGTCCAACTGAATTTCCCGGTAAAGGGCGTCGGTATCGCTGTTCTCGTCGGCTTTCTGGTCCAGATCTACCCGTGCGCAACCAAAGTCCGGATGTTCCTGGGCAATCACTTTGCCCAGTCCCCACAGGGGAGCCTGAGCAACGCTCAAGGAATCTTCGGTTTGATCTACACTGACTGCGTTGCGAGTCACCAGCCATAATTTAGCAGGTTGCGCTTGTTTGACGTATGTTTGCAGCAGATGCAGCACGCTGTCGCAGGTCAGTGTTTGCGCCTCGGTAAGTTCCTCGGTGGTCAATTCGGAAGGTTCGGGCGCATCCAACGCCCACAGATGCAAAATGCCCTGGAGTGGTGGCATCTCGGCTTGAGAGACCTCGGCAAACAGGCACTGGAAATCAGTGGGTTCAGCCGGGTCGATATGCCACACACTATTCTCGTTCCCACGCTCTACGTGGGAATGCATATCGGAGTATGGGCTCCCACTCAGAGCGTGGGAACCAGTAGAAATATGCTGTGCGTTCGGATCTGAAAAGCCACTCTGAAGAGTGGCGCTCCCAGAAATCGACTCACGTTTGTCCTCATGGGATCGCCCGCAGGGCGAGCCCATCCTTCGCAAAGCGGAATCATCCGCATAGACCAGAATGCAGCGATTCCCCGCCGCATCCAGCTGCACGGCCAATTTCGCCCCCAGACCTCTCCGGTCGGCAAATATTAGCCAACTTCCGGGCGTCCCATCCGTAGCCGCATCGCCATCGCCTTCCAACGCCTGCGCCCGCCATGCGATCTCGTAGAGATCATCTGATTGCCGTTTGAAGTGACGGCGCAGAACCTCATCGCTGACGCGGCCCACCGTAAGATCCAAGACTTCGGCGACAGTGATCCCTGTCCCGTCCAGCAGCATCACATCCACCATGGCAGTGTCTCCATCCGAACCCTTGAAGCGGGCCAGCGCCCACAACCGGCCGGTAGCGGAACCATGGACGCGCAGTTCCTTCACTCCCACCGGCAGATACGTTTCCGCCGCCGCATTCGGCATGGCCGACAAACTCACTTGGAGGGCTGCATCCAGCAGTGCCGGGTGCAATCGGTAGTGTGCTTTTTCTCTTCCCGTCTCGTCGGTCAGCGATTCGGGTAGCTCGATCTCTCCCAGGGCCATGCCCTTGCCCCGGAAAATCCGCGTTACGCCTTGGAAACCAGGACCATAATTCAGCCCTCGCTCCTGGCAGGATTGATAATGATCAGTAACCGGAACCTCGGTGGGACATTGGGAGCGCAATCCGGCCAAATCCACCGTCTCCGGCCCATCTCCATCGACTTCCCCGGCAACCAGTTCTCCCGCCGCGTGAGGTATCCAACCGGATTCCTCGTTTCGGCTGAAGATCTCGAACCGATAGCCACTATCCTGGGGAGACAACACCAGTTGGATGGTCGCCGCATCTTCTTCCGGCAGGATCAGGGCCTGTTCGATGGTGACGTTATTTATTTGTATGTTGCCATTCCTGGCACTGGGTCCCGGCATTCCCTGTCGGGATGACGGGAGGAGGATATTGAAGGCCGCCGCCAGCGCCATTTCCAGATAACCGGTAGCAGGGAAGATGGCGGCGTCGAATACGCGATGATCCGTAAGCCAGGGTACGGAGGGAAGGTCGATTTTGGTTTCGAAGCCGATGTTATCAACACCCGCTAACTGTAGTTTCTGTCCCAGCAGGGGATGAGCCGATGGGTCTTGCATCGCCCGCCTGTTAAGGCGTGCCTTATCGATCCAATACCGCTGCCGTTGAAACGGATAGGTAGGCAACTGCACCTTACGGCGGGGAGGTTCGTTATCAAGGGTCCTATCCAGGGCCGCCCAATCCACCGTTCCACCATGGATATGCCACTGCCCCAAACTCCCAAGCATCTGCCGCCAATCGTCCTGTCCTTGGCGGAGGGTTGGAATAAAAATCGCTTGCGCATCGTCCGGCAGGCATTGACCGGCCATGCCAAGGAGCGCCGGTTTCGGGCCGATTTCCAGGAAGGTGTTGAACCCCTGCCCGTGTAGGGTTTCGATACTCCGGGCGAAACGCACCGGCTCACGTAGGTGGCGGACCCAATAGGCCGGGTCGGTGACCTCTTCGGTTACCATGCCACCGGTTACATTGGAACACAGGGGAATACCGGGCTTGGAATAGGTAATGGAATCGGCGATTTGACCGAACTCGCTTAGTATCGGCTCCATCAGAGGCGAGTGGGAGGCGCGGGGGATGGGTAAAAGTTTGGTCTCAATACCTGCTTCACCGGTAAGCCCCGCCAAAACGGATTCGATGGCCACCGGTTCCCCGGAGATGACCACGCTCTCGGGTGCATTGATGGTGGCGACGGATACCGCATCTCCGAAAGGCGCGATGATCTCCAGTGCCCACTCTTCACTGACCGACACCGCCAGCATCCAGCCCTCGGGACAGGTTTGCATCAGACGCCCCCGCGCTGCCACCAGTTTCAGGGCATCTTCCAGGCTAAAAACCCCGGCCACGCAAGCGGCCACGTATTCGCCGATGCCGTGGCCCATGACCACGTTCGGCACGACACCCCAGGACTGCCACAGCCGGGCCAGGGCATATTCCAGGGAGAACAAAGCAGGTTGCGTATAAATGGTTTGGTCGAGAGGAGAGCTTTTGGTATTCGACATGCCGATCTGAAGATCGGCGTTCCAGAGCAGATCCAGCAAGGGTACCTCCAGGGGACGGAGAATCTCCTCGCACTGGTCGAGTATCTTCCGGAAAAGCGGCTGCGTCTCGTACAGCAGCTGCCCCATGCCCACGTACTGGGAGCCCTGTCCCGTAAACAGAAAGGCCGTTTTCGGCACACCCTGACCGATCCGGCCGGAGATGTAGTCCGCCGAACGCAATCTTGTCCTTGCCTCTTCCCCTGATTCGGCCACCAAGGCGAGACGGTGTTCGAAGCAGGTCCTCCCCACGTTGGCCGTAAAGCACACATCCGGAAATGGGACATCGGGGTGCTCTTCCAGGTACGTTGCATAACGTTCGGTCAATGCGCCGAGCGCGGTCTCGTCCCTGGCCGACAGCGTCAGCAGATGCAAAGGGCGCTCCCCACCGGCGGCGGGCGATTCGGGTCCGGTGGCGGGTGCCTCCTCCAGCACCACATGGGCATGGGTGCCGCTCATGCCGAAGGAGCTTACTCCGGCGATTCGGCCCCCACGATCGCTTCCCCCGCCCCGTGGCCAGAATTGGCGCTCCACCGGCACCCGGAAGGGAAGGTTCTCCCAATCGATGTGGGGATTAGGGGTCTTGAAGTGCAGATGGGGCGGGATTTCTTCGTATTGCAGGGACAGTACGACCTTCATGAGACCCGCGATGCCCGCCGCTGCCTCCAGATGTCCGAAGTTGGTCTTCACCGAACCGATGGTAAGCGGTGAGTCCTGCGAATGGTGTTCGGCGAAAATCGTGCCCAGCGCCCCCACCTCGATAGGGTCGCCCAACAAAGAGCCGGTGCTGTGGGTCTCGATATAACTCACCTCGGCAGGTCCCACCCGGGCGTTCGTGAGCGCCTGACGAATGATCCTTTCCTGTGACAATTGGTTAGGTACCGTAAAACCACTGCCCACACCGTTGTGCCTGACGGCCGAACCCCGGATGAGGGCCAGAATGTTGTCCCTATGGACTATGGCGTCCGACAGGCGTTTCAATACGACGATGCCGCATCCCTCGCCCCGCACGAAGCCGTCGGCGCTCGCGTCGAAGGTCTTGCACCGTCCGTCCAGGGACAGCGCCTGGGCCTTCGACACGAATATCCAGCCGGATGGATGAATGTTGACGTTCACACCACCCGCCAGAGCCAACTCACATTCCCCGCCGCGCAGGCTCTGGCAGGCCGCGTGGATGGTAACCAATGAGGAAGAACAGGTTGTATCCAGCGACAGGGAAGGTCCCTGCAGACCCAATGTGTAAGACAATCGTCCGGCGCTGAAACCTGCCCCATAACCACCGCCGGTTCCCGTATAGGCGGAGATGTTCGCGGGATCGCCGGTAAAAAGTTGTAGGGCACCATACTCGATCTGGCTTATGCCGATAAAGACCCCCACCTCCTCGCCAATCAGTCTGCTGGGGGGCTGGCCGGCGCTTTCCAGCGCCTCCCAGCCGACCTCCAATACAAGGCGTTGCTGCGGGTCCATCTCCACCGCCTCACGGGGGGATATCCCGAAAAACTGTGGTTCGAAGCGATCGATTTCCGGCAGGAAGCCACCATGACGGCTGTAGGTCTTCCCGGGAATCTCCGGATCGGGGTCGAAAAAGGCATCGGTATCCCAACGCTCCGTGGGCACCTCCGTGATAGCGTCGACGCCGTTACGCAATAGTTGCCAGTAGGCGTCTGGGTCACCGGCACCGGGAAAACGGCAGGCCATGCCGATGATGGCGATGGGCTCGGCGCGGGCGGAGTCGATGGCATCGAGTTTCGACTGCATTTGCTTCAGGGCAAACGCTGCCTTTTTCAGGGGGGATGATTGTTCGACTTTTTCTTTGAGATTGGTGTTCACAACGAATAACCTACGACCATGGCCCCGGCTGCATCCGGGTCAGGTTTCCGTCGATCAGGGCTTCCAGTTCATCTTCGGAAAATTCATCGAGTTCGTCCCAAAGCGCTTGATTCTCATCACCCGTCCGCCCGGCATCGGCGGTAGGTTTTTCCGGAAGCTCCAGACCCAATATCCCGGTATAGATGTACTCCACCAACATATCCAGCGTGGGATAGTCGAACAACAAAGTGAAGGGCAACGGACGTCCGAGGCTGTTCTGCAAACGATCCTTGACGCCCAGCATCACGAAGGAGTCCATTCCGAGGTTGGAAAAACCCTTACCCGGATCCATCGGCCGCGATGGATCGAGACCGAGTTCCCTGTTGATCTCGGACCGAACATAGGTAGCCAGATAATCCCGTTGCTCTTCGGGCGGTATCTTTTTCAATTCTTTCGTGAAATCCATTGGTTTCGATGACTGCTCGGATTCCACGAGCCGGACCAGTTCGCTGATAGTGCGCAACCTGTTGGTCTGCTCTACCGATAGCTTTATCTGAAGATCATCCTCGATGGCCAGAATAAGACGCATATAGTTCACTCTGCCCCTTTCTTCTATCTCTTCCATGGTGGTATCGGGACGCAAAACGATCTCGTCATCGTCGAATACGTCACGTGTGATTTCCTGGATTTTCCGTATGGTGTCCATGGCCGTAATCCGAGTGATTTCGTAGTGTTGTCGTAACTTAAGATGGTAGGTAGTTACGTGTTGTCGAAGACTCTCTGGATAACCCCTTATCTACCGTACCCTTGCACACACTGCCCGCCCGGAAACGGGGAAACCTCGGACAAGAACGTAAAAGGCAAAGCATCTTCTCTTCCCAGCATGTCCAGATAGCTCGGGACGTCGAGTATCCAAACGCTCTCCCCCTCGGCGCTCGGACCGAAGGCATCGGTGGCGGTAAATCCCAGTTTTTCGTAGTGATCCTTCACCATGGCGTTTTTCTCCATTGGGGTATACCGGCCCACGAGACAGGTCACATCCGCATCGAGCGCTACTTTTACAAGACACAGGAGCGTTGCCTGTTCCACCTTGCGCCCAAGCACCCGGCAACTCATCAACCAGGTGTCGATCTCCCAGCATCGCCGGTTCCCATGCAACAGCTCGTTGCAGATCAAAACGGCGATGATACCCATATCCGCGAACCTGTCGGTCAGCCTTGCAGTAAAGCCGAAACGATTCTCTACCTGGCGGATCCGGGTCACCTCCGCGTTGGTGTAGCGCCTCGTGGTCAGGTTGAACTGGTTGGAGCGGTTGATGAGTTGAACGATACGGTCTTCATCGATTGGTGCAAAAGGCCCGAGGTGGAACCTCATATCCAGCGCTTCGAGATAACTGTCGACGTCGGTTGTAGCTTGCCTGATTTCCGCCCGGCGCGCGTTGGCTTTATAGTCTTCCCTGCGCGTCAGGTCCGTCGAGGTGAATCCGGTGCTCTCGAAGTAACCAGCGGCCTCCAGAATGCGCGGATAGAGGCTCGGCTCGTGGCCGGAGACCCGCGGGACCGCCACCTGTGGCAGCATCGAGCGCACCATGTCCTGCTCCACGGGATCGTTATCGAGGAACACGAAGCTATCGAGGCCCAGATTCAGGGTTTCGGCAATGTAGCGGATGTTGTCCGGCTTCGGCCCCCAGTTGGCGACGAAGCAGGAAATATCCTCCTTTTTGAGGATCATTTCGGGGTGTTTCTCGAAGGGCAGCAGTGCGTTGGACATATCGTTCCTGGAACAAACGGCCAATACCACACCGCGGTTCGCGAGCATCTTGTAATGGCGCTGTCCGGCAAGAAACGCCTCGCCGGCAGCCGAGTTATTGCCGAGCACGATGCCATCGACGCCATCGTCCCCGATCACGCCGCCCCACAGGGTGTCGTCCAGGTCGAGGACTAGACACTTCCTGCCGCGCCCGCGGGAAATGGCGATGCGGCGGACCACCACATCGCAATAGGAACCGGACCATCGCGGTGCGAACGGCGCTTTCGTCCAGTGATAGCCGGCATCGTCCATCCAGTCGTAGGTCCCGATTCTGGCTGCAAGGCGGGCGACGTCGATGAGCGGGAACCCCATTTGCGCGATGGCGGCATTCAGCCGATCCACCTCGTAGCCGAACGCCTGAGGATGGAAACGGTCCGCATTGCCGAACAAATCGGGTAGTGTCGACGGGAGGCTCTGTATGAAGATTTGTGCGTTGCTTTTCGCGCGAATCGTCCCGGTAATCATCCGAAGTTCGTCACCGAGCCGGTCCGTGGCCTGCCGCAGGAGGTTCTCTCCATCCGCCGCATCACGAAAATCCGTCGCCAGCCCATGGAGCAGTGCGCCGAAACCCGCATAGACAATAAAATCCGCGCCAAAGCGGTACAACTCGCTGTCGTCGTCCGTCACCTGGGCGAGAATATCGCTGTACTCGACCAGCATGATGTCGAACGTCAGGCCATAGCGCAGGCCGGTCGCCGCCAGCATGTCCTTGCAAAACGTAAGATTACAATCCGTCAGCACGGCAAGCCTGACGCGCACCAAGCCGGGGATGGTGTTCTTGCCTCGAACCGCCCTGACGATCCTGCGAGCCTGCCGATCGTTGAAACGGCAGGATGCGAGGCGCTGCACCATCGCCGAGGTAATCTCATCCCCGCTCAGCGCTTCCAACTGCTCGTTCTCGAGCGGCAGCAGCCAGTCAAGGTCATACCAGTCACTCATGGTGTTCCTGCATTCAATGCTATTGTCGGGCCAAAACGTAATAATGATTCTTGGCGGCGATATCGGCCATCATATATTTATGCCCAATCTCATCGTTCGAGATCACTTTCAACCCCATGGCACCGATCCTTCCCTCAAATTCACTGTGATCGTGCGGAAAGTTGTAGATGTGATCGAACTGGGGAATATTTGTAGCCGTTGTCAGGTGCAAACGCCCCGTCTCTGACAGCGCATCCCGGCAACTTTCCAGCAACTGATAGGGATCTTCCAGATGCTCGAGGATCTCGATGAGGTAGATTGCCTCGAACTCATCGCGCACGTTATTCGAGGGAAAGGTTTCCTGATGGAAATTCACATCCGGCATGAGTTCTTGCAGCAACGGGTTGAGCGACATATCGAAAGCATGTATCTCTTCGAACAAAGGTTTTACCAGATCGATTTCGGCACCCGGACCGCAACCGACAAATAAAGACTTTCCATCCGCCTTCGTCTTGTCATAAAGGCAATTGATGATCCTGTATCGATGGGGCGCTACCAAGTAGCTCAACAAGAGCACAACGTCATAGAAAAGCCGATCGATGTCGCGGATCGTACCCGTCAGTTCGAAAGGATATTTCCCGGTTTCATGAAACAGCCTGATATTCTTGTCGTAGTCTCGTATGAAACTCTCATAGATCCTGAAGGCATGGGGTAATTCCATGCCGCTTTGCTGCAGATAGCGGCTGATATAGGCTGCAATCGTGTTCGAAAGTACTTCGTTCGTCTTGACCAATGCACATACTAGGCGAAACAAAGACGCGAGGGCGGGATGCTGCGCAAGTAATATATCAATACTCTGACTGTTCATGACGTTCTATCACCTCAGGCCATAAATTCGCCGGGTTACTAAGCGTGCAGCAAGAAATGTCATCATCTCGCAAAGGCATATTTCCCATTTTCATGTTTAAGTATCATTGCGTTATGTGTTTCAAAACTCTCTAGGGGAGGGGTAACATTTCTTGCTGCAAGCTTAGTAACTCATCAAACCCTCGAATTTTTCGATCGTTTTTGTTGAGGATTTTCTGGAAAAGTGGCTATTTTCTTTTTGGCTGGCGTTCGTCCCGGAAGGCGCACGTGAAAGGTACCATGCCACGGTACGGTGCTACCCAAACCTTAATACAACTCTGTTACATTAAATTACGGTGCAATACTAATCGCGCCCAAACAAAAAAGCAACTCTGTTGCATATTGGAGGCGAGCCAAATATCCTTTCCCCTAAATCCTGTACTGCAGATGAAATAAGATAAAGGAAAATGCATACTTATCAATATGATAGAAGGATTATTACCGAACCCGAGGAGTCACCTTTTCCGTGAAGAAAAATACACAAAACAAAGCAAGGAGACGAACCAAAAAACTTCATATTCAAAGCACGGGGAAAGGATTAACGAGTCAGGCAGGTCTGATACCAGTAGTGAAGTTTTTGGATAAGAGGTAACTGCCTAC